>Ga0256405_10008874_pt1 | contig 14090 bp, 18 predicted proteins | sample RumenRJG_02DNA_FD_189096 | JGI IMG/M metagenome (GOLD analysis project Ga0256405, IMG submission 189096) | Bovine rumen microbial communities from Lethbridge, Alberta, Canada - RJG_02 | ecosystem: Host-associated > Mammals > Digestive system > Stomach > Rumen | place: Canada: Alberta...
GAGGGCAGTATTGCCTCTATATGCAATTTAAAGGCATATTAGAGGCATATTTTCGCGCGCCTAGTATAAATTTACTAGAGCGCTATTTTTCGCGCCTCAAATCGCCCGTTTTTGTGTTTTGGGCGCTTTTCAGCTTGTAATGTTTATAGGGATAAGGATCTTCTGGTTCATTCTTTTCATTTAATATCTTTACATTATGTATAGATAGTGTTACTATATAGATGCTTAATAATAAGCATGATAAATAACTTACCTAAAAGGTAAGAAGGGAGAAACAAAATGAAAAAATATGAAATCAAAATTGAATGGGAGATCAGAGACACTAAAAATCTTAACAGTGGCTTCAAAACAGGGACTTCTACCTTAATCTGTGAAGGCAAGAACAAAGAGGAAGTAGTAAATCAAGCCATCTTCTTCGCTTCTCATCTTCCAAGCTGGGAACTTTCAGAGAATGACATTGATGTTGAAGATTACAGAGAAGGCAAGATTTGCACTTACTACTACGCAACTCAAATTAGCAAAGTTATTTCTATTAAGATTATTAAATAGGGCTAATGCCCTTCTAATGCTACCTATGGCTGTCCCAAGTCAGCAAAAAAGCAGAGGGGAAGGAGAACATATGACACAAAAGGATACAATTTTAGAAGCATTAAATCATGCTAGAGAAGTCCTCCAATGTGCTTTAGAGGAAAGAAAAAGAGAACTCGGCAATTTGCTTTATGGATGCAAGGTCTCCAGAGTGGATGACATTGAAGAGACAAGGCTTTGCCTTCATGGTTTAGAACTTGAAAGACAAATTGATCAACTAGAAGAAACCATTGAAGATTTGGATAGCAGTGCGCGATACATCTATCCTTTTAAGGAGGTCTAATATGCCAAAGGAATTTTATGTAGTGTCTCTTGTCTTTCCTGATGGCAAGAAACAATATTTCGTTAAGACTTACTTTAAGCCTTCAAACAAGCCTCTCGGGCTCTCTGAGCCTATGGGGATATTTTCCTATAATTCAAAGGATGCGCGCCTTTTTGAAGATAAGGGACAAGCTGAATGGACCGCCTCTTATTTTGATGGTGCTAAAATAGAGAGGGTGCTGAAATGAGCAAAATAGAAAGAAAGTTCTATATTCTGGGAGACCGCGCTTTTATCTGGCACATTGAAACTAAGGATGGAAAGATCCACAAGTTCAAGTCTCGCAAGAAGGCTATCAACTTTCTATGTGAGGCTAGGAAGAAGGGAATGTTGGAATGAGTTGTTCAAAAGGAAGGGGGTGTCAAAATGCCATTCTTAGCAAAGGGAATAATTGTCTTTGGAAGAAATAACCGCTTCAGGAAGTTTTTCTTTGAGGACAAACAAAAAGCCCAGCGCTTCTGGCTAAAGTGTCAGCGCAAGGGCTTAGATGCACAACTTGTTTATTGATGGACATCTACTAAAAAGGGAGGAATGAATACAATGTCAAAGTATCATTCCTCTCTATTTTAATTGATTATTGATTATTGTGCAAGATTATCGCTTAACAAGAATGTTTGCTCAATTCTGAAGTAATAATCAGTATTAGCAGTCAAGCCACTTGCATAAATTCTCATGTCAATATTTGCATCAGAATTTTTTACAACTACTCCTGAGACAATAACTCTGGAAGCATAATTGATTTGTGCATTTATTGATAAAAATGCGATTTGATTTGTAGCAATAGGATATAATTTTTCTCCTATGCTAGAAGGAATAATGAAGTTTCCTATGGTATAGATTTGTGTAGTGTCTGGGAAATTCATTTTGCCAGCAACAACAAATGTGATCTTGTTACCGTTTTTGCAAGCACCAACATAAGACAAATCATAATATTGTCCGTGTGAAGATGATTTTGTAAAAGAATATCCAACCATATCTTCAATAATGGAAGGAGCGGAAATTGCGCCTGTAAAGCTAGCACCAGACAGACTTGCTTTTGCAGTTAACAAAGCTTCAATTTGAGTTTTATTATAAGTGGTAATAATAACATCATCAGATGTTGCATAAGCTCTTGTTGCTCTTGTTACAACAATTTTAGTTCCACCAACATTATAGTGAGTGCCACCCACTTCTGTTGCAACAATATCAATAGCCTTAAAAACAAATTCTGAAGCTGTTTCACTTTGCTTTAACCAGACTTTGCTTCCATCAGAGATAAAGGCTAAAGGACCGTTTAAAACAGTCATCTCTTCATCTGTGAATGTTCCAGAGTCATTGGCAATAATGACAAGCTTATCTTCTAAGGTAATGCCATCAATGGCTTCAGCAAGTTCTTGAATACATTCAGTATTGTAACCAACTTGCTCTTGAAGGTTTCTGTATTTCTTGTTACCTATACTTAGCATTTTTCTTAACCTCTACTTTCTCAACTTCCTTCTTTTGTGGAGTGTTTAAAATCTTTTCAATAGCTTCAGAAGATTTGGCAATAATTAAGGATGTCTCTTCCTCAGTTAACTTTCTTCCTAGTGCTCTAGCAGTGTAATTAAGGGCATTATTAAGAACTTGAACTTTCTTTTGTTCCCCTGTTCCACCGACAGCTTCAGCCATAGAGATCCAATGTGGTAATTGCTCAACAAGCATACCCATAAGGATGTCAGAAAGAGAATAGCCTTTCTTTTTTCCTCTAATAAGACCTACAACAAAGGCAATAAGGAAAAGTAAGGCGCTTGCCAATAACTTCCAATTTTCAATGATAAATTGTTTAACTTCTTCCATAATTTATTCATCATCCTCCTCAACATAAATTATAGGGCATTGATCTCCCACAAAGCGAGAGAAACAATTTTTAAATTTGTTTAAGAACTCATCTGTTGCATCAACATGAAGATTAGCCCAGAGAATAGCATAAGCTTCCATCTTACTCTTCTTGTTGTTTGTAACATTTTGCTCATTGATATGAGTAAGTTCTTCTAATTCTTGAGTGCTTGGCTCAGTTGAAGGGTTGTAAGCATGATTATAGATTTGCTTAGCGCCTTGTAAGAGTTCAGCTTCAGTGAGTTCTCTGAGAGAAACTTGAATTGCTTTCTTCTTCTCCCATACAGGTCCATAAGTTGCAATTACAGACATGAGCTTCATTTTAAATATAGTCTCATCATAATTGACAATAGGAGTATTGCCATATCTGGCATAGAGAAGATAGAAAGTTGCTTTAACATTATCTTCTTTAAGAGGAAGGACTCCTCCTGATACAAGCTTAATTAGTTCATCATAATCTGACTTAAAAGCTTCGTAGTTTTCATAGACTTGAGTAAATGTCTTAGTTGAATATTCAGGTCTAAATGGATCTAAAATTGGAAAAGGCATTATTGTTGTCCTCCTTCTTCATTTGGAGTGCCACTTTCAACACCACTTTGTTGTCCATCAGTGTTGCTGTCATAGGCATCTCCATCTCCATCTACATCAGTGCCAAGCACCGACTCAGCAGGCATACACCAAATAGAAGTTCCCCAGATGGAATTAACAATGTTGCAGAAGTTTTGTCTGATAGCAAGACCATCAGCATAAACAAGTCCAACAGTGGAATTATTCATCTCTTGTTCTTCTTCTAGTTTATGCGCTTTCTTCTCAAAAAGTCCACCATTGTCTAGTCCATAAGTGCTTAAGCGGAAGTTTTCTAAGGCTTGCATAGCTAAAAGATATTCTTGCGCCTTGCCTGTTGGACCATCAAATAATTCTTGAATTTCAATGGTGGAGGTTATTGGAGTTGCAAGTGTTCCTTCAAGTGCACATTTAAGAACTTGATTTGATGCGTTTATAACTTCATTTTTTGCATCAGCATCAGCAACTCTCATGCCTTTAATGCCTGTTGAGGCAATTAAAGCTGTTCTTAAAAAGCATGGAATTTCGGCTATTACCTCTAACAATGGATCATTAACATCTTTTCTAGGAATAATGTTTTGTCCAATTTGTCTGGAATAGTCCCAAAGGATAACAGCGGAGTTATATAAATCTTCTTCTTTTAATTCATCTAATGGCTTAATAGCTTTTACAACATTGAGTTTAAGCATAGAAAGAAGAACTCTTTGTGCTTCGTGTAATTCTTTAAGCTTCTTGTCATCTTCAGTTCCACTTGACATTGGAACAGGATGAATAGTGTTGTATCTTCCATAAAAGTCAATGCTTCCTTCCAAAGCAAAAGGCATGAAATAAAATTCATCAAGGTCCTTAAAATAGAAGAAACATAATTGACCTTTATAATAAAGGAGTCTCTCTAATTCTTCGGAAGAAATGTTGCATGGTAAGTTATACCATTTATATCTATTGATAGCATCTTGCTCATCAATTAAGCGCATGACTTTCTTCATTGAAGCTTTTAAGCCCTCAATGTTTTCAACCGCTCTTGTTGGAGCGCCTGTTTTCATATTAATGCCTGCTTGTTTATAAAGTGATGGATCTACCATAAAAGGAGTCTTTTTTCCCATTATTTTTTACCTCCTTCTGAAGCTTTGACAAGAGCATCTACTCTGCCTCTTCGTGTTCCACCTAAAGCCACAATTCTATTAGCAAAGCCTTTATCGTTTATTGCTCTAGATGAAAGAGAGTCAGTTAAGGAGTCTTTGGATAATTTTTCAGCAAGGGAAGAATAAGTTCCAACGAACTTGCCTTTCTTTCTAATCATTCCAAATTGTTTAGTATCTAAGCCTAAAGATCTAGCGGTCATAAAAGCTTCAGCACTTTTTGGATCAGCGCCCATTCTAATTAAGTCCGCTTGCAATGCTGTTTCTTGTGCTTCTTTTTGAATAGCTCTTGAAGCTTCTTCTTTATTCTTAGCCTCAAGGGATGCTTTTTCACTAGCTTGTTTTTCGGTTTCACTTAGTTTTTTTCCTCCAGCGGTCAAGACAGCACCTGTATTGACAACATCAGACATAGCTTTTTGAATTGGTCCAGCCATATTAGATATACACTCCTTTCAAAAGTTCTTCATAAATTGCATTTAATACATGTGAGTCATCTGCAATTTTATCATTTCTGATAAGTTGTCCTTTGAAATAATGTAAATCTGCATTAAAACCAGCATATTCTCTTAAAGTTCCAATTTTCATAACTGTCATAGAGTCATACTGAATTTTTCTTTCAAAGGCAGTAATTTCTTCTTCTGAGCAAGAATATTCTTCCACAAATGGAAATATCTTACTAATTATATCAAATGAGCCTACCTTAGTTAAGGTGTATGGTAAAGCTTTAATATTTCCAAGTTGATAATTAAATTTATCAATAGCAAGTTGTCTATTTTCTCTTTGAGTTCTAGCCAAAGTATCAACATCAATGGCAAAACCAGCACCAGAGACTCCAGCACCTATAATGCCTCCAGCAATAGCGCCAATGCCTCCAGCAACATATCCTCCAGCTGTTGCTCCTTTACTTGCATCCGCTAAAATTCCAACTGCTCCAGATATGATTTGATTTCTCATTTCAATAGACTGCATAAAATCTAAATGTTGAATATCTCTATTAAAGATATTTTGATAATTCTTATTTTGTAATTGATAACTTTCCCAAGCATCAGATGCTCTTGGAAGAGAAAAATCTCCAGCACATATTAAGCCTCTATTATCTTGAAATTCAGTTCCATATAACCAATTAAAATCAGGAGCAACTTTAATAACAGGAGTAAAAGGTTTATATGTGCAGAAAACATTAAAGGAAGAAACCTTTCCACCGTTCTTTGCGATATTAAAATCAAATGCTCCTTGATAGTTTGGAGACACTAATCTCCACATATAACAGTTGCTAACAACTTTTTTACTTTTATCAACACTAATTTCTTGCTCAATTACAGTTGAGAAAGAAGATCTTGATACATAGAAAATCATTCCGCATGGAGTATTATCTTGAGGATAACAATAGCTAATAGTGAATAAATCTTCATCCAAAACTGTTGGATCTTCATCTCCTTCATAAGTTAAGTTAACTGCTAAACTATCGCCTGTAACCGTATAAGATGAGATTTCTATTTCTCCTCTTATATTAACACCTAGTTTTTCAAAGCCTGTTATAATTGCATCTTCTCCTGCTGGAACATGAGGAAGTGTTATTGTTGCTGTTCCTGTCCAATGAGTAGCATCAATTTGAGTCCAAGTAACCCATAAAGAGAAAAGACCATAATATTCAGTATCTGATATGTTTTTATAAATAAAATCGTAATCTTCATGCACAGTTAAATTATCAATTTTGATTTTGTTTTTATCTGTAACCAAATTAGGAACAGGACAATAAGGCAATAATTGAAGATCGTAAATTTTTGCATCTTCTTGAATACCAATTTGAGAAGCTATTCTTCTTGAATAATCTTCAATAGTTTCCCAAACTGTGCCATTATCATCAATTTTTATATTAAGAGGAATAGCAAAAATATCATATTCTTGGTCCGCTGTTACATTTCTTCCAGAAGAGATAGTTCCATCTAATTGAGGAATAAAATCAGCACTTGATAAATATTTTAATGAAATTATTGCAACTTTTTCTTTAGCAGTAATTCTATTGATAAGAGCATCATCATATAAAGGAGAAGGACTATAACTTCTGCTTGATAAAGGATAGCTTAATGAAGATGCAATGGAGACTGCATTATTGATAATGTCAGTCAATGAGGAATAAGTTCCATCATTTTTTACATCAGTGACGGAGGAAGTCTGAGTTCCTAAACTAGTAATATTTAATTTATAATATTCTCCATTGTATTTAATATAAGTTCCATTATATTCATAAAGAAGATTTAATTGTTCAACTGTTAATAAATAAGTTTTTCCTAAAATACTTCTCATCTGTGTTTTTAAAGAAGTTCCGTTGTTTTCTATGGCTTGTTTAATTATACCTGTTAAAGTGTTTTGATTTTGACCTAAAAGGCTATTAAAAACATAAGGTCTGGATCTTCCTGATATTCCAATATTTCCAATAACAGAAGTAATGCTATTGTTAAAAGAAAAAGTGTATGGAGTGTAGACAGTTGTTTCTCCACTTGAAAACGAACAAGTCATTTCCATTTCATAACTTGTGTTAAAAATTGCTTTATTAGATGTGTCATCACCAAAGTTAAGGAATGAATTTAATACTCCTTCAGTAGTTCCAATAGCTTCAGCAATTTCTCCTAAAGTTCTGTAAGTAATTTTTATGGACTCATTAGGAACTTGAACATTTATATCAGTTCCGTTTGAGTTTTTGGCAAGATAACCAACTATCCATGAGGACTGACTCTTGTCTAAAAGTTTAATTTCGTTTTTCTTAATTTGATTAAGGCTCATTCCTTCGGAATTAACAATAAAAGGATCATCTTCCTTAAGCATGCCTTTTTCAACAAAAACAGGAGCATCATAAAGATTATCTAAGTTGTCAGAAATAACATCTCTTTTTACTTGGATGAGCCATTGTCCTTGTCTATTTCTTTTTTGTTCAATAGCAAACCATCTTTGAACAATGTTTAAATCTGCATCAAAAATTAAAAGATAATCAGGATCAAAAGGAATATCGTTTACAATTATTTCAGTCGTAACATTATCATTTGGGTTAAAGTCCATAGACTTTGTGTGCCCTTCCTGATCTTCTGGAATAAAAAAGCTTTCAGAGTGTTCTTGATACTCTAAAAGTGAGTCATATTTGATAATTTTACGGTTAAAATAATTATTAAATCTTTTAAGAAAACAATAATGATATTTCATAATGCACCCTTCAAAGCAAGGGAAGATGCCTGCTTTTAGGAGGACTTATACTTCCCTTGAGGTTGTTTATCTAAACAAGACAATACTTGTATAGATTAGTTTTCAACTATTCTAACGAATGGATGAGCATAGAGATGTTCTAAGCTGTTGTGTCCAAATGTTAAATAGTGGTTTTCTGTAAGTGAACGAGAATTGAAGAAGGAAGTTCCAACCTCAAATGCACTCATGTATGGAGGAAGTTTTGTAACAACCTTTGCAATGATTTTTGTGTTGACTTCATAACCATCTCCAGATGCAACAACAGCACCAACAGGGAATTGATCGCCTGCGAATAAGTGAGTTGTAACACCGCCAACAGTTACATCTTGTTCATACATTGCTCTGACATCATCAGTAGCGCCAACTGTCTTAGAAGCTGTTAAGACATCTCCAAAATATCTTGATGGAAGCATATCTTGGGAAACTTTTTTAACAATACCTTCTTTATGGAAGATAGTTGGTAAATCAAGGTATGTAATTTCGTTAGCATACTCAGAGTTAAAGATGATAGTAACTTCATCTTCATCATAGCTCTTTAAATGACCGTAGTCATTAAACTTACGAGTAACATCCTTCATTTCAATCATTAAATCAGCAATAGATTTGCCAATTTTTTGAGCTCTAATACGAGCTTCTGCTTCTTCATCAGCAGTAGTTGCTGGAGCAGTAATACCGCTTAATGTAACATTGACATCAGCTTGAACAGGAGAAACAGCAACACCTAAGAAAGTGTTATAAGTTGTTTGGTCATAGACCTTTTTAGTGTCTCTCATCCAGCCTAAAGTTACAGCATTGAATTGAGCAAATGCTCCTTCATCTTTCCAAGCTCTCTTGGAGAGGTAGTAGTCAACTGTAACTCTGATTTGTCTAAAGACATTTAAGAAGATAGCTTGACATTCTGGATCATCAGGTCTGTCAAGACTGAGCAAGTTAGATGCTTCAGTATCTCCGCCCCACGCGTGAGATTTTAAGACATCTGTGTCATAGTAAAGTTTAGTGTCTCCATATAAGCCACCATCAACTCTAGCCCTATTGACTAAACTAGAGAAACCTTCCTTAATGTTATCAGCATTAACTTGTTGGCTGATAATCATGTTAAATAAGGAAGAAAAGATTTCATTAGGATTTAATGATCCTGAAAACGCTGGCATATTAAGCCCTCCTATTTAATTGCCCCTATTTTCTTTAAATGAGCAAGGAAAGTTGGAGAGTCATTAGCGATTTGTTGCTGTAATAGGGCTGTAAAGACTTCAGAAGAGCCTTCTGACTTGTCGATACATTCCTTAACAGTTTTTGCAACCGCTTCGGCTCTTTCAACATCATTGTCATCAGGTTTGATTTTCGCGCCATGAGGAAGGAAGGGATCATAACCTTCTTGTTCAATGCACGCGTTTCTAAGGTCAAGAGTCTTTTTCCAAAAGTCTAAATTCGATAAGTCAGCACTTTTTGGTCCATAGAGCTCTTCTCTTAGAGCTTTAATATCAACCTTAGTTTCAGGAGTGGCTTGACCGTTGCCAGCACCGCCCCCATTTATAACTTCAGAAACAAGTCTTCTATTTTCAGCCTCAAGTTGTTCATATTTTTCTTTTGGGACTGAATTAGCTCTTGCTTCTTGCAAAGCCTTCGCTAAGGCAACAGTGTCCTGTTCCTCAGGCTTTTGTTCGCTTGTTTTCTTACCCTTTTCCTCTTGAGAGCCACCTTGTTCTCCGTTTGGATCTGGATACATAAATTTCCTAACTAATTTCATAAAACAACCTCCTTAATTAGTTAAAAATCGTGAGGGTTGACTACATTGAATAAACCTAGTGTCCAATTAGTCAACAGTCAGGACCTCTTCGGTTAGACTCTGACATGCTGATTTTTATAGATATAATGTAGTTCCGCTGATAAGGAATAAAATTCCTCATAGATATTATTTCATGAAAAAAAATAAATTGAAATATTTTTTTGTTTATATCTTTACATTTTGGTAAGATAGTTGTATCATAATATCAGGAGGTTGTTTATGGCAACAAAAAGAAAAAACTACGATCCAAAGGCGGAACTTCAAAGCGAAAGAAGCGCGTTGGAAAAATTTGAACTAAATGCTTTCAAAAAATGGCTTTTGAGGCATAATTTTGCTTTATGGCAAAGATTTATCAAGTTTGATAAAGAAACACAAACAGGCATAATGTGCAAGGCAATTTGCGACCGCAAAGACATGTTAAACACAGAAGCCCACAAAAAAGCTGTTCAATGGCTTAAAGAACACAATATGAAGGGGAGGTTGTTCTAATGGATAAACAAGTAATAGAACTTCTTAGCAGTCCTAACTATAAAGAGAGGATGCAAGGCGAATATCTTGATTTGTTAACAAGAACTGCAAAATTAGAACTTCTTCTTATGTTAGAAGACATAGGTGCTTTAAACTTTGAGCTTACTTGTCCTGTTGAAATGTTAGAAGAGCAACTATTAGATATGAAAAAATATTTATCAGTTCTAATTAGAAGAGCCGAAATAGAAAAAGTTGATTTAAGTAGATGCACTGTAATAGCGGTAGGAGGTTTTAGTCCTAATGGAAAGATATAAAAGATGCGCAGTAAGAGTCAATAAGGACTTCGTTAAAAGAAGAGTCCAATATATATTTGGCTCAGTTGAAAACTATTGCAAATACGCGAAAATTTCTAGAATGAGATTTTGGGAGATAGTCAATACTCCTCATCTTTCAAAAGAAGTTAAGTGTTTGCAAACAATGGCAAGACTTTTAGATTTAAGTATTGATGAAATACTTATGTAAAGGAGAAAGGGAAAATGAATTTTACAGAAATCATTCAAAAAATTAACAGTGATAAGAAACTTATTCCTGATTTAATGAAAAGCGAAAAAGGCAATAACTTCAGAGCGATTAGCGAGTCCGCTATTCTTGATGTTATTGATCCTGTTCTTAAAGATGCAAATGTTTATTATACAGTTGAAATCAAAGACCAACATTTAGACATTAGAGAAGCTTATGGCTCAAAAGGTAAAAAGCTTCAATTTATTGCTACGGTTGTTTTAAGAGTTAGATTTTGGAAATCTGCATCTGAAACACAAGAAGATGAATTTTTGGCTTTTACAGAAGCTGTTGGAATGGGTATTGATGACAATGATAAGGCTATGGGAAAAGCATACACATACGCGATTAAATATGCCTTATTAAAGTTATTCAGACTTCGTTATGGAGATGATCCAGATGCTAAGGCTTCCGAGCCTCTTTATTCAGAAAAGCCTAAAGAAGAAACAAAAAATAATGCTGAAAAAAGCACTTATTCTTCCGAAAAATGTGAAAAACCTGCAAAAAACGAAAAAATAAAGTCAAATGTTAAGGCTATGACAGAAGCTCAAAGAGATTATATCTTAGGCATGATGGAACAAAAGGGGATAAGTTCTCAAATCATTATGGGTAAGTTTAACGGAACTGATCCAAAGGAAGATGAATATATCCCTATGACTGTTGCTAGAGCTATTATTAAATGGCTCGAAGAACAAGATAAATTGCCATTCTAGGAGGCTATTATGGACAATTCATATATTGTTGTATTGATGTATAAAAAAGTATCCCAAGCCTCATATAACAAAGTTCAATGTCAAGAATATGCTAATGATAAGTATTCGGCAGTAGCAAGAGCCTGTAGACTTTTTCAAGAAATACACGAAGAAATTGAAGATGTCGTTGTTATATCTGTAGATGAAGAGTAGGAGTTAGGTATGATTAAGGAATTAGCGAGCTTAAAACATACCGCTTCTTCTTCAAGACTTAACTACTTGCTTATTCCTGTTACAACATTCAACATTGATGCTAAAGGGGCGAAAGCTTTTAATAAAATTTATCTCTGGCTAAAAGGCCAAGATTTATATAAGCTTGAAAGAACTCCATCAGGATCAATTAAAAATGGTCCACATGTTAAAAGACCTGCATGGGATATTAAAACCAACCACTATTGTGTTGAACTGACTGTTGTAATGGAGGGAAAGGCATGGCGCTTACAATTCAGGACTAAACTTCCTAAAGGAATGAGTGGAAAAAAAGCTTTCACAGTTTTCAAAAGACTCCTTCTTAAAGATGGAATAGACCTTGATACAATGGCTATTGATAACGGTCCAGAAGTCAAAAAGACTATTGAACATTATCTTGTTAAGCCTTATCACAAATTCTTCATAGATAAGACTTACGACAATGCTCATCACATTGACTTTCATAGCTCTTTTGCAGGCGGTTTAGCAAATACTCATCCTGAATTTAGAAAAACTCTGGAATGGTTGTATGAGAACAGGGAGAAAGATGAAATAAATAAAAATATTTTGAATTTTTCCATAGGTTATATGCAGTCTATTCAAGGGTGTAAAGCTAAATGGGCTCATCTTTCTAAAGATGCTATCTCGGATAATAATAAAAGAGTCCTTGATATTGTAAAAAGATTAGAAGAAAGCGGTCATACGGTATTATTATTAAATACAGATGGAGTTTGGTATAATGGACCTCTCTATCATGGAGAAGGAGAAGGCTCTGGACTAGGTCAATGGCAAAACGATCATAAAAATTGTCAGTTCAGAATGGCATCCGCTGGTGCTTACGAATTTATTGAAGAAGGCATCTATTATCCTGTGATAAGAGGCATACCTAACGACACTAAAACTGAATGGAAATGGGGAGATATATATAAGGAAAAATCTATTCCTTCTATATTCACCTTTACTGAAGAGGAGGGAGTAAAACTCAATGGCGAGAAGATTTAAAACTTCAAGAGAGCGAAGAGTTGCCCAAAAGCGATATAGAAGAGCTAGAAGGCAATATCAAGACTACCTTGATAAATTCAAAGCAAGAAGAGAAAACTTTGAGTCTAGAGGTTTAGAGTTCTATGATCCAATTCCTCTTACATACAGAGATTTTAAGACTGTTAGAGCTGAAAAAATAAACGATTTAAAACTTGATATTAAAGAAGGCAAAAGAAAGACTGTTGGAGATGTTAACAGAGAAATTGTTTCTGACCAAGCTTATGAATTATCATCTAGACAAGCTGATGTTTTGGGAGAGTATCTCTTAGAGAATGAAGAAGATTTGCTTGAAGAAATGGATCTTGTTTATAGATACACTGATGAAGAAGGCGTTGAGAGAACTAATCTTAAAAAGAGAATTGATTTAATGATGAGAATTAGACAAGGCGAATTTTTAAGAGAAGATGTTGGTCTTTGGGAATTGATTAGCGACTTTAGAGCTTCCATGTTTAAAAAAGGAATGACTAAAGAAGATGTCAGAAAAGCAGTTGGACAAACCTTCTTTAATAGTCCTGATTAGTTATGAGTAATGTTGTAAAGAAATTTAGAAAAAAACAAGCGGAAAGAGAAGCTGAATGGTATAGTCTTAGGTCCATACTAGGCTATTCATGGGCTCTCTTTTTAATGTTGTTGGGAGGAAGAGAAGTAGGAAAGTCCTATGCTGTTACTGATTTCTACTGCCGACAATGGAAAAAATATGGGAGACCTTTTTATTGGTTGAGACTCACTGATACATCTCAACAAAAGCTTTTAAATAACAACGCGGAGAAGCTAATTGATCCTGATCTTAGGAGAAAATACAACTTAGACCTTTATGTGCGCGGAGATGGGGTTTATGAAGTCTTAAAACGCGAAAAAGTCTATGATGAAAACGGAAAGTTTGTCCGCTATGGCAAAATTTTAGAAAAAAAGCTTATGTGTAGAGTCCTTGCTCTCTCAACATTCTATAATGATAAAGGCTCTGGCCTTTTTGATAAGGACTTCTTAGATGATCCTAATATGTATTACAACATCTGCTTAGATGAAATGAACAGGGAACAAAGCGAAAAAAGAAGCTTTGACATCCTTTATGCCTTCACTAACCAACTTGAAAACCTTGTTAGAAGCACGAAAACACGCGTAAGGGTTATTTGTATTGGCAACACCTTAGAAGAGGCTTCTGACATTCTTTGCGCGTTTAATTTCTTGCCTGAAGAGTTTGGTCGCTTCAAGCTTAAGAAGAAAAGATGTGTAATTGACTATATTGAGCCTAGTGAAGCTTATAAAAGAAGAAGGGCAGGAACTATTGCAGACATTCTTATGCCAACCGCTTCCACATTTACGAATGAGATCCACACAGATGACTCTCTTGTATTTAAGGGAAGATTAGTAAAGCCAACTGCAATTATTAAATTTGCACGCGGAAAGGAAAGCTGGTTTACAGTATGGGATAGCAAATGTGTATCCCAATACAATGGAGAAAAGGCTACTGTAATTGCTATGCGCCCTTACATTGATGAACTCTTCTCGGCTGAGTTAAGAGACACCATGTTCAAGATGTTTGATACAAGAACATTTGCATTTAGAAATCTTATAACATTTAAGATGTTTCAAAA
>Ga0256405_10008876_pt1 | contig 14087 bp, 16 predicted proteins | sample RumenRJG_02DNA_FD_189096 | JGI IMG/M metagenome (GOLD analysis project Ga0256405, IMG submission 189096) | Bovine rumen microbial communities from Lethbridge, Alberta, Canada - RJG_02 | ecosystem: Host-associated > Mammals > Digestive system > Stomach > Rumen | place: Canada: Alberta...
AATCTTTTGCATGAAAAATAAAAGAAGCCGAAAAACAACGATATATAAGTTGTGTATAACCTCAAATCTCAAAAAAGCCTAAAGTGTTGACAGCCTCCTTGCGGATAACCTTGATGTCGCTTATTCTGGTATCCGGGTATTGGCCATCCTCATCCTTTTCAACAGCCTTAACCATATCCCATACGGTTAAAAGCGCCACGCTGACACCGGTTATTGCCTCCATTTCCACTCCTGTTTTTCCCAAAGTGTTTACGGCACACTTTGCGATGATTTCATCCTCCTTAACGTCAAAGTCAAGTTCGATGCCTGTCAGAGCCAATGGGTGGCATAACGGTATTATTGAGGAAGTGTTTTTAACAGCCTGTATTCCGGCGATTTGAGCGGTGGTTAGAACATTTCCCTTTTTAATTTCCTCATTTTGAATAAGTTCAATTGTGTGCTTGTCGAGGAATATGCTTCCGCTTGCTATTGCCCTTCTTTTCTGGTCGGGCTTGTTGCCGACTTCAACCATGTGCACTCCGCTGTCTGTTAAATGTGTGAATTCTTCTGCCATATTATCATTTCTCGCTTACTTCCAATACGTCCAACTGTTCGCATATTGCCTTAACGCCTAATATGTCGCTTACGTTAGGCTGGCTTCTTCCCTCGTCACCTGAAATCAGTTCCTTAATGTAGAGTCCTCCTTCTGTTTTTATTTTCATTGAGAATGTGGTTTCGTCAATGATTTCATATGACAGGTCAAAGACGTGCTTTACGCGAACCATGTCTGTTCTTCTTCTCAAAACCCTCAATGGTGTCTGCTGATTGATCTCGTTGAGCTCAAGCAATTCTTCAAGCTTTTCATCATCATATGCCTCTTCGCATTTAACGATTGCATTATATACCTTATATGCATCAGGAGAGGATTGTTTTATCTCTGCCTTTCTTGGCCTTTCGCACAAGTGGAGGTTGTGGTAGGCAGTCTTGCCCTCATTGATTTTGTTGATTTCTGCTTCCAGCTTGGTCAAATCGAGATTTCTTATTTTTGGCTCTTTAATCTCAAGGACGAACTGTCTTCCTGAACCAAGCATCAGAACGTCAATGTCCTCTCTTCCTGCGCCGTGGAATTTCGCTTCCTTTCCGTGGGTCAGCTTTAGGAAATGCTCGGATATTAATTCCTCTACGGATTCTGGATATTGCTTTCCTGTGAAGTTGCATTCTTCACATCCTCTGCCCTTGCACTTGGTGCATGGCCATTTGGTTTGAGGTATTCCACGCTTATACTTGTTGTATTTGCCTTCAATGTATAGGGGATTGATCTGGATTCTGACTTTAGGCTCACCGGTGAGGTCTATGTTGAATACGATATCCTGCCTTTCGAATTCAGCATCCTTGTCATATCTTTCCCATATTCCAAGACCTATTAAACGATTTACCTCTTTTTTAAGAGTTTCAACACTTAAATTGAATTTTTCAGACATTTCCTCGTCTCTTTTTTGAATGTCCTTTGGGATTTGTGATCCTACGAGGAATGTGTCGAACTCAACACCCAGCTGGCTGATTTTGGCATCAATCTTATCGTACAGCTCATCATCCAGCTTATCAAAAATATTGTCACAGATGACACATTCCGCATCATCGAGATTAATGTTTAACTCTTCACAGACCTTGTCTGCCCTTTCGATATTGTTGGTGCCCTCGATTGTTTTGGACAATTTGCGTCCGAGGCAATGCTTGCAGATTTTGCCGTCAGTTTCCTTTAAAATGTCACTAGCCAAACTCATGTTATCTATTCATAAATTGTCCCATCATACGGTTCATGGCTCCGCCTCCAAGGTGGCTGCCACGTTTACCTATTCCCTTCATTGTTTTTCGGGTGTTATTATAATATTTCAATAGTTCCCTGACATCGCTTTCAGCCACACCGGAACCCCTTGCGATTCTCTGTATACGTGACTGCTTGATGATTTTAGGATTCAGCATTTCCTCCTCAGTCATTGATGACATCATGATTTTATAGGAATCTATCTTGTCCTCTGTCATCTTTGAGGCTTCCTTGGTGATTTTGTTTCCCATTCCAGGAATCATGTTGAGCACCTGCTGCATAGGACCCATCTTGTTCATCATTTCAAACTGGTTTTTCATGTCCATCAGTGTGAATTTACCGGACATCATGTTTTTCATGGTCTTTTCGGCAACGTCCTCATCGATGTTTTCCTCAGCTTTCTCGATAAGTGATTTGATGTCTCCCATTCCGAGCAGTCTTGAAATGAACCTTTCAGGGTCAAACAGCTCAAAGTCATCAACCCTTTCACCTGTACCGATGAACTTGATCGGCGCCCCTGTTTCTGCTACGGCAGACATTGCACCCCCACCTTTTGCGGAACCGTCAAGTTTGGTAATGATGATTGAACCGATATCGGTTGCCTGAGAGAATGCTTTTGCCTGTTCACCGGCCTGCTGGCCGATTGTACCGTCGATTACAAGTATTGCCTCGTTAGGGTTGATGATATTGTCCAGTTCATCCATCTCTGCAATGAGGTCTGATTCTTCCTTGTGCCTTCCTGCTGTATCGAAAATGATGACCTTACGGTTCTTGAATTCCTGAAGACCCTTTTGGGCCAGGTCAAGAGCATCCTTATTGTTCGGATCCCCGTATAACGGCACGTCCATCTCTTCTGTCAGCTGCTTCAGCTGCTCGTATGCGGCCGGCCTCCATGTGTCTGTACATACTACAGCAGGGTTGAAACCCTTTTTCTGGAGGTATCTGCATAATTTACCGATGGTTGTGGTTTTACCTGAACCCTGAAGACCCAGGAAGAGTATCTTGTACGGTCTGTCGTTGATGTCAAGGCCTGCGGCTTCGCTGCCTAGAAGGTTAACCATTTCCTCATAAATAATTGTTATCACATGTTCTCTTGGAGTGATTCCCTTTGGAGGTTCCTCTTCAAGAGCACGGTTTTCTATTTTCTTTGATAAATCTAAAACTAATTTAATGTTAACGTCTGATTGAATTAATGCACGTTGAATGTCCTTAACAACTTCCTTGATTGTTTTCTTATCGATAACGGACATTCCCACTAATTTCTTCATCGTATTAGTAAGATTTTCTCCTAAATTTCCGAGCATAATATATCACATCTAAGAAAAATTATATCAATAATATTAGAATATATTTATATTTATATAAGTTTTAATAATTTTCGTGTGATTACCATGTTAAAAGAAGTAATTAAATCATTAGAAGAATCCCCTATTGTTAAGAAGGGCGACTACGACTACTTTGTAAATCCAATAAGTGACGGTGTTCCTGCAATGGACCCTTTAATGCTGAGAGAATTATCATTAGCAGTTCACAAGCATGCTGATTTACATATTGATAAGATTGTTGCAGTTGAAGCAATGGGAATACATCTTGCAACCGCTCTATCCCTTGCAACCGACATTCCGTTTGTAGTAATCCGTAAAAGACAATACGGATTGCCTGGGGAAAAGGAAGTCTATCAGAAAACCGGATACGGCTCATCAAAACTCTATGTCAACGACCTTCATGAAGGCGAAAGAATATTGCTGATCGACGATGTTGTAAGTACCGGAGGAACATTGGTCGCACTCATCAAAACCCTCAAGGACATGGGGCTTGATTTGAAATCCGTAGTGGCAATCATCGACAAGGGACATGGAAAGGAAACCGTTAAAAAGGAAACAGGAATAGATGTTTTATCCCTCGTGAAACTGGATGTAATTGACGGTAAGGTAGTTATCGAAAGCACAATTGAAGATTAAAATGTCAATGTATGATATGGATATGGACAGGGTTATTCGCAAGATCAACTCAATCGATGCGAAAACCGTGGGACTGCAGTTTCCGGAAGGCTTGAAAGTCCAGGCAACAAGGATAGCTCAGATTATCGAAGATGAAACAGATGCAATCGTGATAATCTCAGGCGACCCGTGCTTTGGAGCATGTGACGTTGGCGACTGGAAAATGAAAGGTTCAGTTGACCTTATCGTTCATTACGGCCACACTCCCCTTCCGCTGAAGTATGAGATTCCTACACTGTTCATTGAAGCATATTCAAAAATTGACATTAAAAATGACCTTAAAAAAAGCCTTGAATACCTCAAGCCCTACTCAAGGATAGGTCTTGTCACCACTACCCAGCACCTTCATCTGCTTGGCGAGACAAGGGATTTTCTTGAAGACAACGGCAAGGAAGTGATTCTCGGCTCATCACCATCAACACGCAAGGGCCAGGTTCTTGGATGCAACTTCTCATCAATAAAGGACCTTGAAGTGGACGTGATACTCTTTATCGGAAACGGCAATTTCCACGCTCTTGGAATCAAGCTGTTCTCAAACACACCTGTCCTGGCGCTTGACCCCTACAATTCCGAAATCAGAAGCATGGACGAGTTTGCAGACAGGATTTTAAGAATCCGCTTTGCAAGAATAACAAAGGCCCGTTCAGCCAAAAAATGGGGAGTGCTCGTTTCCTCCAAGGAAGGCCAGTACCGCATGGCATTGGCAAAGGAAATCAAGAAAACACTGGAGGATGCTAAAATGGAGGCATACATTATTCTTGTGGATAACGTGTCCCCTGATGCCCTGTTGCCTTATATGGATTTGGAGGCCTTTGTAGTCAGCGCATGTCCAAGAATAGCTATTGATGATTCTCAAATGTATAAAAAACCATTGCTCACACCGCAGGAATTGGAGATAGTTTTAAACAAACGTGAATGGGAAAACTATCAGCTGGATGAAATACTCTTCCATGAACGTTATCAATAATCAATTTTTTAAAATTTTCACAAAAAAACTTCATTTATAAATACTTTTAAATATAAACATCACCAAAATTATAATATTAAAGAAATTTTAGTATATCTTTATGTTTGGTGGATTTTAATATGAGTGTAAAAGAGGATAAAATCGTAATGCCTGGAGACAAGATAGGAATTATTGAACAATACCTCCCGGGCGAAGGTACCTATGATGATAATGGCGACATTAAATCAGCAGTACTTGGAAATGTTAAAATTAATCAAAAGATGAAGGTTATTTCTGTTGTGTCAGATGCTAAACCAGCTCTTCTGAAAGTGGGAGATATCGTTTACGGTCAGATAACAGATATCAAGCCTCAAAGAGCAAACGTTAAAATAGAATGCATGAAAGATAATGGAAGACCGTTAGCTCTGCCGTACATGGGGGCAATACACATTTCACAGGCAAAAAAAGATTATTTGGAAAAATTATCTGATGCTTTTAGAATAGGAGACATTGTTCAGGCAAAAGTGGTTAAGATAACCGGAGACAATGTTGATTTAGGAACTGTAGATGACGATTGTGGAGTCCTAAAGGCAATGTGTACCCGCTGCAGAGACTACATGCACACTACACAAAAGAAAGATGAGCTTCAGTGCAATACTTGTAATAAAAAAGAAAGACGTAAAGTCTCTAAAAACTATGTTAATGATTAATTAAGGTTGATATAATGGAAAATTTTGAAATAGTAGAGGATAAAACTTTAGAACTCACTTTTATTGTTAAAGATGAAAGTCACGGTGTCTGCAATGCTTTAAGACACATTCTAATGCAGGACCCTGATGTTGAATATGCTGTTTACAATATCGATCACCCTCTTACCGGAAAGCCTGAAATGACTATCAAAACCAAAAGAGGAAAAAGACCTAGAAAAGTATTGAAAAAAGCAGCGGAAGAATTGCAGAAAGAAAGTTCTGAATTCAAAAAACTTATCGATGAAGCTTTATAAAAGCTTCCATATTTTTATTTTTAATGTGATTTAATGGCAGATTATAAGATTCCTTCACTGACAGCCGACATTTTTATTTTTGATGAAGATTTTAATTTTATTTTAATAAAAAGATTGAATGATCCCTACAAGGACTGTTGGGCTTTGCCTGGAGGATTTGTGGAATACGGTGAAAGTGTAGAAACCGCAGCAATACGAGAAGCCAAGGAAGAAACCAGCATAGACGTTGAGCTAATCGATCTGATTAATGTTTACTCCAAACCAGACAGAGACCCAAGAGGACACACCGTAACTGTAGCTTATACTGCTAAAGGTGATTTGGACAGTATGAAAGCTGACAGTGATGCAAAAGACATTGGTATTTTCAATATTAATGACTTGGACGGCATCAATATTGCTTTTGACCATGCACAAATAATAAGAGATTGTTTTAAAAAAGCTAAAAAATAGCTTTTTAAGTATAATATTTAAATAACTTGAAAAAAAGATATTTTAATATTAAAGTTTATTAAATTGAGTGGAGAGAGTTAAATGGATTTTTGTCCAAAATGTAATGCAATGATGTTTCCAGTTGATGGTGTTTTAACATGCAGAACATGTGGATACACAGATGAATTGGCTGATAATGAATCCTATGAGGTTTCACGTGAAATTAAAACTGAAGATAATGTTAAAATGCTTGGAGAAGATGTGGACGTTGGTCCGGTTACAAATGAAACCTGTCCTGAATGCGGACATGATAAAGCTACTTATAAATTATTGCAAACCCGTAGTGCTGATGAGGCACCTACACGTATTTTCACATGCACTAAATGTAAGCATACATGGAGAGCATACGATTAAGAGGTTTATTCATGAAGGATTCTAAAGATAAAGAGCACAGGATTTCTAATTTGAAAAGCATGATCAATCATGTCAAGGAAGAGGAAGAACCTCAACCCGTCGATGACATCGAGGAAGACAGTGAATTGATCGAGTATCTCAATGAGGACTCTATTGACTTTGACAAATTAGAAATCGATGATGAATTCATCTACCACCCAGGCGATGAAGACGACAATGCAATTAATTTAGAAGAAGACAAAATAGATGAAGATTTTATCATCAAAGCCCCAAAGACTGAAGATATTGACGAAGGCAATGAGCTTCATGAAGCAGACGAGTTCAGTGATGACTTTGTTGGGGAAATAAGTGACAACTTCGATAATGTGGTCAATGCCAAGATTGGCGGAAAACCTATCTTAGCTATTGTCAGTTCTGTTTTAGGAATAATATTATTAATCGTTTCAGTATTTATTTTTGAATCACGCAGTGAAAGAGTAATTGACAACGTTGTAGCTGGAGAAACCAGTTTCATGTTTATAATATTCGTTATTTTTGGATTGTTATTATTAGGTTACGGAATTTACAGATTATTCAACTTCAGCAATCCTTTAAGTAAAATGACAGACAGTATGGATTCTATCGACAAAGACAAGAAAGACGATAACGATAATGAAACACCTGCTGAAAAACCATCTCCGAAAGTTATACCTAAAAGCAAAATCCCCCTGGATAAGGAATCCTTCAAGATTGGAGAATTCAACAGGGATGATTTGAAAACCACTCTTAAAAAACCTGCTGATTCTGAAAAAAATAAATCTGTTGCTCAGGAAGAGTTGGATGAAATTCCTCCTGCTAAAGAAAAGCCTGAAGAGAAAAAAGGCTTGACATCAGAAGAAATTGAAGACATGGAATATGAGCAGGTTAAACTTGACACTGAATCTATTGATGAAATTTTTGCTGAGGTAGAAGACATAGATGAATTGCCTATTATTTCTATTGATTCGAAAGAAGAAAAAGAATAGAAATAATATTATTTTATTTTTATGGGCCTGTGGTCTAGTCAGGAATGACGTAGGACTTCGGATCCTGAGGTCGAGGGTTCAAATCCCTCCAGGTCCGCTTATTTTAATCTAACTACCGCTTCCTTGAAAAAGTCAGGTATCAGTGACCTGTACATTGGGCTTTTAAACAGCATGTTGATATCGCTGTCGATAATGTAAGTGTAGCAGGAATCGTCTTCAGCACGCATTCCACGGCCGTATGCCTGCATCAAGGTCATGACGGTCTTGTATGCATACCATTTCTTGTCCCTTTTCATTCTCATGTTAACCTGCTTGTCGCCGAGGTAAGGGAATGGTATCTTGTAGATTATTTGGAACCTGCACTTGTCATATGGCAGGTCCACACCTTCACTCATTGACGGTGAAACCAATACCAATGGGTTTTCATCCTTTTCAAAGAATTTAAGTACCTGCTCACGGTTTTGAGAGGTATGTGACACGAGCCTTGAATTATTCAGGTTTCGGGTGATGTATTGCTGGCACTTGTAGCTGTGAGTGTGTATAAGGCCCTTGTCCCCTTCATGTTTCTTTAGGATTTCCTGCAGTATAGGTATTGTTTTGGGCGCTGTTCTTTTAATCCTGTTTGCTGACATTTTTCCGGCAAGGTCAAGTATTATTGGCCTTTTTTCCTTGGTGAATGGGCTGTCAACCTTGATGTGATACACTTCATTCGGGTTCAGTCCCAGCCATTTGGCAAACATCTTATGGGACAGTATTGTTGCGCTCATGAAGATTACGACATCTCCGTATTTGAGGAGATTGTTCTTTGCGTAGTGATGCACTCTTAAAGGCTTGAATGATACGCTTGTCTCGTCAGTGTCGATAACCCAGTTTTTAGGTTCTTTTTCAAGGTTATTCTTTAATGATTTCAGCCTTCCGATTGTTGATCTTATCCTGTCGGCCTTGTTTTTACTTATGTCCTTAAGGTCTATTTCCTCGTATGCCTGGCGGAGGGCATCAATTTCCATCACCCAGTCTTCATGCTCCCCTTCCTCAAGAAGATCCTTGGTCATTGTCTTGTTGATGTCCTTTTCGATTACGCGATTGTAGATTGTGACTTCCATTGTGGACATCAGCTTGTTTTCGATGTTGTGGGCCTCATCCAGTATCAGCAGGGATCTTTTTCCGAAGTGCTTGACATAGTTCAGCTCCACTATTGCATAATCATAGTTCATCAGTGTGATTGGGGAGTTCACCGCATTCGCCTTCTGGTTCCAGTAGTGGCAATGTGCATCTGACTGGTAGAAAACGGTTCCTCCGAATGAATCCTCAAATGCCAGTTCCGCATCAAGTGTAGGGTTTTTAGCCACTCCGTATGGACAGAAGAACTTTTTTGATGTAGGTGTTGTCTTACATGCTCCCATATCACAGGTCGATTCGAGATTGTCATGAAGACAGGCGAAATTGCCCCTTCCCTTAACGAGAGGGAAGCTGAATTCATCTGAATACTGTGCCTGCAATTGCTTTGTCATTGTTAGAATATAGGCTGATTCATACATTTTGGCCAGTGTAGTTGCTATAGCTGATTTTCCGGTACCTGTACCAGCTTCAAGAACAATGTATTTAAATCCTTTTCTTATAGCATCATTTATATCCTGTATGATTTCCAATTGACCGCTTCTCGGTTCCTTGAATGGGAAGTTGACTATTATTTCATCATCAATGTGAGGATATATCTCTTTCAGGTATGCCGCTGTTCCCTCATCCTGCTGAAAATTATCAATCGAATAAACTTCAGGTATCTCATCATCCAAAACTGATGATTTTCTTGGCTTAGCAAAGCTAAACAGATTGGTTGGACCTTTAGATTTATTGCTAGTGTATTTTCCGCAAGTACAATTACTTTTAAGCATACCGCAATTTGGGCAAAACATAGAATTAGACATCAAAAATATATTAGTCACGTTGTACTATAAATAAGTAGTAGACAAGCATTTTGCAAAATTGCATTCAAATTAATAAAGTGATTATAATGGTTGAAAAAGGAAAATTAATCGGAATTGGTGTTGGTCCTGGCGATACTGAACTGTTAACATTGAAGGCTGCAAAAGTCCTTAAATCCGTGCCAGTAGTGTTCTCACCAAAATCATCCAAAGAAAAAGAAAGTATTGCATTATCTATCGTTAAGCCCATCCTTGAAGAGAGAAAAGATTATAAAAGGCTGATGCTCGTTGAGCCTATTTTTCCAATGATTGAAGATAAGGAAGAGCTTGAAAAGATTTGGAGCAGTGCGGCTGAAATGATTGCACAGTACCTCGACAGCGGAAGGGATGTTGCATTCATCACTCTCGGCGACACTTCAATATTCAGTACATACTCCTATGTTCAGAAAAAATTATACGGCAGGTATGAGATTGAAACAATCCCCGGCATCACCTCATTTACAGCATGTGCCGCTGCAAGAAACAAGGCTCTTGTGGAGCAGAATGACATTTTAACTATTGTTCCTAAAATCGATGACAGGCTGGAGCATGTTTTGGAGTACAGTGATTCCATCGTTCTCATGAAGGCTTCAAGAAACACAAGTGATTTGGAAGAGACTATTGAAGCTAAAAACAGGCCTAAGGAAATTTACTCTGTACAGAACTGTACTCGTGAAAATGAAAAAATAATTGAAGGCTTTTCCAATGAAAAACCTTATCTAACCACCACCGTCATTAAATTCGATGATGACTAGTAGTTTTTGATGTGTTGGGGTTCAATCTCGAACACACACTTCTCATCACCCATTGTGTAGCACTGGATTTCTATTACGCTTACCGGCATGTTAAAGAATTCAGTGAATAATCCTTCAAATATTCCTGTGTCCAAAAAGCATGCTGGCTTGCCGGTTCTTGGAAGCAGCTGGCATTCGAAACAGTCGTAGGTTGTGATTTTTATGATTTGTCCTATCTTATAGGTTAATCTTCCAAGGCCCTTATTCTGCCAGAATTCGGAAATGTTTTCCATGAATATGTCCAAATCCTCATCGTACATTTTGTCGAAAATGGATCTTCCGATGCTGTTTCCGGTTGCCTGGAGAATAGGATCTATGTTCACTCCTTCCTGTATGAGCATTGCTTTGAGTGTGTGGAAGAGCAGTGTTGAAAATTCGGCGTCTTCATCCAACAGGTTCTCTACGAGGTAGTTTGATTGGGTCTGCTCTATTTCTTTTGACTCGGTAATGTTAACTGAACCGAGGTATTTTGAATTCAGGTAGAATATTTTCTTACGGTTGTCTGCCGGATTGACTTTATATGATATTATGCCGTTTTCCCGCAGGCTTTTTAAATGAACTGAAACTGTTGATTTTGATTTTCCGGTATTGTTTACAATTTCATCAAATTCCATGTCTCTGTCTCTTAGCATTTCTAGTATTGTTAATTTTACCGGACTTTTGACAACGTTTACACCGATGTTATCGTTGAGATTTGAAAAAATCTGTATTGGTTTTTGTTCGCTCATTATAATATATCCCCCAATTTATATAGTTTAATTTTAATTTTATTGATTAATAAAGTTATCTGAAAATTAAAAATTAATCAAAATTATAATAAAAATAAAAATTATTGAACAATTTGAAAAATTTAGTAAATAATAAATACGAACTGTTCGTTTAAAACAAAAATAAATAGTTCATATATTAACCAACAAAAAACATCTCAAATCCCAAACAATTCCCTTGCATTACGGGCAGTTGCTTCAATAACCTCACTCTCTTCAATACCCAATTCCCGAGACAGTTTTCCTGTAATATACTTCAGGTTCAATGGAGTGTTTCTTTCACCCCTTCTCTCTTCGGGAGTCAAATATGGAGAGTCTGTTTCCACAAGCATATGGCTGATGCCAACTTGGCTTGCCATTCTTCTTATTTTCTTATTGTTGGTGTAAGTAATTGGTCCTGCAATTCCAATATAAAAGCCCAATTTAATAAATTCCCTTGCCATTTCAGCCGAACCCTGGTAGCAATGAAGAGATCCGACAACATCATGGCTTTTAAGCATGTCAAAGGTGTCCTGAATTGATTTTCTGGAATGCACTATCACCGGCAGACGATGCCTTTCGGCCAAATCAAGCATATTATCAAACAGTTCCTTCTGCCTATCCTTATTTTCACGGGTGATGTAATAGTCAAGGCCAATCTCACCTACAGCAACCACATTTTCACCGCATAGCTGCTCGTCAAGCAGGGAAATGTCATCATCGGTCACATCATCTGCAAATGAATAGAGATACCCCAAGGCGGCATGGACATTATCATATCTGCCGGCCAGATTCAGCACTTCCCTGTTGCTTGCCGGGTCAGTGCCGTTCAAAATTATATGAATATCCCTTTTTGCAGCTTTCCCTATAATGTCTTCTGCATTCTGAATTTCACTTTCATAAACGTGGCAATGAGTATCTATCATCATGAAAAATCCCTATGAAAATATTATTTGCATTAAGTTTTTATTGTTTCCAATCAATAATTATATTGTAAATAAAATTATATTTTTTGGTGAAATGAGATGGATGAAAAGTTTTCAAGAACAGAAATGTTAATTGGAAATGACGGAATGGAAAAATTAAGTGATGCCAAAGTTGCCGTTTTCGGTCTCGGCGGAGTGGGCTCTTTTGTCTGTGAGGGACTTGCAAGAAGCGGAATAGGCAACTTTATCCTGATAGACTTTGACAGGATAGATGAAAGCAACATCAACAGGCAGCTGATTGCAACCACAGACACTGTAGGCAAGTATAAGGTTGACGTGATGAAGGAAAGAATCCTGAAAATCAACCCGGATGCAAAGGTTGAAACATATAAGGAATTCTACATGGCAGACTGTGAAATAGACATCATCACAGAGGATTTGTCCTATGCCGTTGACTGCGTGGACACCATACTGGCAAAAATAGCAATCATATGCAAGTGCGATGAGCTTAACGTTCCGGTCATCTCATCAATGGGAACCGGAAACAAGCTGGACCCTACAATGTTTGAAGTGGCCGACATCTATGAGACATCCGTTTGTCCCCTTGCCAGGATAATGAAAAAGGACCTCAGAAAAAGAAATATTGAAAAGCTTAAAGTGGTCTATTCCCAGGAGCCTGCAATAAACACTAATGACCATCCGATAAACAAAGATTTGAAATTCAAGGTGAAGGGAAGCGTCTCATTTGTGCCGTCAGTGGCAGGGCTTATAATAGCCGGTGAAGTGATTAAAGACATTGCCGGTGCACATTAACACCATGCAAACAATTGAAAATTGGCTTTCAAAAGCATTGCATATACATCGGGATTTGAAATCAGATTTGATTTTCAAAACAATTCATGTTAATGTAAAAAACGATGAATTAAATTAACATTTAAGAGAATAACTTTAATTAAATTAATCAAAAAATAAAAAATAAAGCAGATGCTATCGGCACCTACATCCTGATTTTTTACGCTTTTCCCGACAATGCCATCATGTATCCCTCATGATACCTTGGACTGCCCCAGCTATTTAAAACTAACTTTGATATATTGCAGCTCAAAAATCAAATCCAAAATCACTGCAGTTAATGTCAAAGACCATCCTTAAATGAAAACTAAAAATCAGTAAGTTAATAAGAATAAGTTTATCAATATTTTCATTAAAAAAATCTAAAAAAGAGTTCGTCCAATAATTCAATTTTTGGATTGAATTTTTAATAATAGATTTTGCTCCGAGTAAGGGGCAAGTGGGATTTCAGGAGTTATTTTACACTTGAAATTTCACTTTGTTACTTTTTTAGATATTAATGATTATTTTATGCTTGTTTTTGCTTAATTTGTTGTTTGTTTATTTTGTATTTTTGATTTGGAAGTGTGTTTTTATTTGTTTGTTTTTTTGTTTAAATGAGTGTTGCATTTGGTTTTTCATGTATTTTTTGTATGTTATGTGCTATTGAACGTATTGTTAGTTCTTTTTCTGCATTTTTCATTCCATTCCTATTTAATTTTTGGAAATTACGTGCATTTCGGAGTAAACCAAAGTGTGCTTCGTTTAGATTTGCTCTTTTTTTGTAGTAGATTTTTCCTTCTGGAGTTTGAAAATCTACTTTCATTTTCCATCTTAAATCATCAGCAGGTTCGAAAATTTCTTTTACTCTACTTTGAGTGCATATATTTTTTACTAGACAAGTTTTACACTTTAATGTTGAGTATACTCTATTTAATTCACCGTTTAATTTTCTATCGTTTTTGTAATGTAAGTGTTGGCCTTCTGGACAAATGAATGAGTCTGTTTTCCAATAGGGTGCTAGATTTTTGAGTTGTAAAAAACTATCATTTTGTTATTATTTTTCTTATTTTCACATATATTTTTACTTTAATTCCTAGCCCACAATTTTTAAAATTGTTAAATAAAAAAACGGCACCAATTAGTAAATAAATTTAAATATAATGAGCAACAAATAGTTTATTAGTGATTTAACATGTTGCCAGGATTAAATTATACTAAAAGATGCC
>Ga0256405_10008877_pt1 | contig 14086 bp, 22 predicted proteins | sample RumenRJG_02DNA_FD_189096 | JGI IMG/M metagenome (GOLD analysis project Ga0256405, IMG submission 189096) | Bovine rumen microbial communities from Lethbridge, Alberta, Canada - RJG_02 | ecosystem: Host-associated > Mammals > Digestive system > Stomach > Rumen | place: Canada: Alberta...
TATTGTAGTACCGTCCGGCAAGGTAAAAATAATTACCTCGCCGAAAGTCCTAACATAACTATATAAATTTTCGTTTACTGTCATTTTATTTAGATTCTTTTAATTTTTCTTGAATTTTAGCCCATAAAGTTTTAGCGTCGTCGTTTTCTTCAACTTCTAACCCTAATTCATTTGCGTATTGCTCTAATTCAAGTTCTATAAAGTCTTGTAAATCTTCGTCGGCCGTATCTTCTTTTATTTCAATTTCGGCCGCTTTAGCAATTTCTTTTAATTCGTCTACCGATATTTTATTATCGTCGTCGCCTTTTGCTTCGTTTACCTTTGCTTTATATTGTTCGTAAGCGTCGGCAAGCGGTAAATTTTCCGCAAATGTTAGCCCGATTTCTTCAGCCTTTGCTTTAAGGTCTTCAATTACGCGCGCTTCTAATTTTTCCGCGCCTATTGCATTATTAAATTTTACCCCTAATTCTTCAGCTATCTTTTTAACCGCGTCAATATCTATAGACGGTTTTTTATCGCCTTTGCCGGCGTTTTCTTCTACTTTGCCGTCAAACTTAATAGCGCGTTTTCTTGCTATTAAGTTTCTTGCTTCGGCTTCAGTTACTGTATATATGCCCTTGTTTTCGTCTTCCGGGCTTGCCGGTCTTCCCGCTACAATAACGGCCGATAATAATTTAATAGTTTGAGTTTTCATTATTTTAGCCTTTCTTTTAATTAGTACCATTAAATAAATATAACCCGCCGGGGTTTAACCCCGGCAAGTTATTTTATCCTTTATCTACTCCCAAAATCTTTTAGGCGGTGTGTTTACCGTAACAGAAAGATTCAGCGTGGCGTGCGCCAAAGTCTACATCTTGGAAGCCTGTAACTTGTATAGCGCCCTTATTAGAATATGTGTAAGGGTCTACCAAAATTTCAAGACCGCCAAATAGACCTACTATAAAGTCAGCCCAATTACCCAAGAATACATCACCCGTATTTACTTGGTTTGTTACCAATGCTTTATAGCCGTTAATTTGGTTTCCGTCTTCCCAAATCGGCGCGCCGTTTGTGCCTGTAAATTTCTGCGTAGTCTTACAATGTCCTTTAATTCCGGCATTGACAATATACGCCATAGAATCTACGGCCGCATTATCTAGGCCTATTTGTGTTTCCATGTCTACTAATTCGGCGTAAGTTGGTTTGTTTGCGGTTGCAAAGTTTACGGTATTTACGCCGGTAGTACCTGACAAGCCTAAAGGTTGGTTGCTAGTGCCTGACCCATATAAAGCGGCTTTATCCAATGCAAGCGCTAAAGCGGTTGCAAGGTCTTCTCTTACAAATGCTTCCATATCTAAAGTAGTTTGCTTTAGCATATTTCTTGTTACATAAGTATTGCCCGCTACTGTCTTCATTCTTAACTGCAAAGTGTCAAATGTTGCGTTAGAAGAAGTTGGCGCGGTGTCTTCCCCTACCCAATAGCCTGTAGCGCCGGCGGTTTGTCTAGGAATATCAACATTACCTACTAAACCGTTTAATTGTCTTGCAACTTGTAAAATTACGGCCTTATTGCGTAACAACTCAATAAATGACCCCATTTCTAAAGTTGTAGGAATTAGCGGCGCGCCTACTGTAGTATTGATAGCGTTTTTAGGCGCTAAAGGTGTTACTAACGCTTCAGCCGGTATAATAATACCTTTGTTTTTTACGCCGTATTTGTCGGCCGCTTTGCTACAAAATTCTAACTCTTTTTCAGCCGCTTTTTGTGCGCCCGAATCGGTTGGGTTAGCCATAGCATTAAGCAATTTAACAAAACTAAAGTTTCTTGCTTCTTCTACTGTCATACCAATACCAAAAGAAGATTTTTTATCGTTTTCTATCGGTTTTTGGTCTTTTACTTGAATTGATTTTATCAATTCGTCTTTAAAAGCGTCTACGCTTTTACCGTCTTTTACAAACTGCATAGCCTTGTCTTGCGCTTTGTATTCTTCCCCTAATTTAATAAGGTTTTGTACTCTTTCGCTTTCTGCTTTTGCGTTTGCTTGCGCATTTGCGCCATTTTCCAATTTGTCGCAAAGTGCGGTAATTGCGGAATCGTCCATGCCGCCCGCTACTAATGCGTCATAATCAAGCCCTAGGGCTAAACATCTACCTTTTAACATTTTGTTGTTCCCTTTCATAATTTTTCTTGTACTGTCTAAAACTTTATTTTTAGTCGTTGGTACTATGTTAGCGGGTTTACCCTCGCCCGCCGGCCTTGATTCCGTTTTGTTGTACCATTCGGCTTTAAAATTGATATAGTTTTTAATATTGATTTTTTGACCGTTGATTTCCAAAGTATCGCCCGTAATACATGCGCTTACTTCGGTTTCTTCTATTTCGTCCGCAAAACCTTTAGCCACCGCGTCGGAAGCGGTTAGCCATGTTTCGTCCGCTAATAATTGTTTTATTTCGTCTTCGGCCATGCCTGTTTTATCCACATAAGCCGATAACATGGCTTCTTCTACTTTATTAAGTGTTTCTATAACCTTTTGCATGTCGTTAGCGTTACCCGCCGTAGCCGTCCAAGGTTTATGAATCATTAACATAGAATTTTTAGGCATTATTACCTTATCGCAAGCCATTAAGACCAATGAAGCAATAGAAGCGGCCAAGCCGTCTACATAGCCTATTACTTCGGCCTTACATCTTTTAAGCATTGAGTAAATCGCCTGACCCGCGAATACATCACCGCCGGGGCTATTCACTCTTACGCGTATTGTTTTTGCGTCTTCTACTTCTTTTAATTCGTCCGAAAATTCTTTAGCCGTTACATCAGACCAAAAACCGTCGTCGCCGATTACGCCATATAACAATAATTCGGCTTCTTTTTCTTGCTTGTCGTTAATACTATTGCTAAACTTCCAAAACTTACCGCCTTTGCCGGTATTTTCGCCCACTACTTTTGCATATATTCTATTTCGCGGGTGTTTGCCTGTCTTCGTCTTCGCTAACATTGTTTATTACCTCGTCTTGGGTTACTATACCCTTTTCTTTTAATGTCTTATTTTCTTCTTCTACTTCGTTCCATACTTCGTCTGGGTCGCGGCCAATTTCTCTTATTACATCTGACCTGCTACGGAAGCCGTTTTTAACTGCGATACTTGCGCTATTTATATCCTTAACCGGGTCTACCCAAGACCAACGGCGCGGCGTCCATGATATTTCTTTATATTTGTCTATTCTTTCGGGCTTCAAATAGCCGTTACCGCATTTGATTTTTGAGAATAAAAGCGAATATTTTAACCATTCGTTAAAAATGCGTTCCGAAAAGGTAAAAATAAACCATTCTTGTAAACCTTTCCATACTTCGCGTTCGTCTAAAATTCCTTGCCTTAAAGAAGAAAAATTAACGCTTGATAAATCGCCGGATATTGAAGAATAACCCGCGCCAAGCCCCATGGCTATCCCGCGTAACATAGCCTTATCAAAACTATCAAATTCGCCGTTAGGATAGTTAGGGTCAAACTTTTTAACATCATAGCCGGGCGGCAATTCCTTAAAGGTTGCCGGGGTTGCTTCTATGTCCATGTCGTAGTTTTGGCCGTTTTCTTCGTCTTCTTCGTATGCGTCCGGGTCTGCGGGGCTTGTTATAAAGCCCATTTGGCAAGCGCCCGCCCTTGCATGTTCTACGGCCGCTTCTTCAAACCCGCCTAACATATACATGCGCATTAAGGAAGTAGCCGACCAAGGTATACCCCTTTTTTGGTCTACATATTCGGATATAAAACCATGTATAATTTCGTCAGCCGGTACTACTTCGTAAGGCTCGTTGGCGTAGGTATAATTGCGCCATTCTTCGCTATACTTTTTAATATAGTAGTTTACGGGTCTACCGTATTTATTAAATTCAATACCGAATCTAATATAATTACCGTTGTCTAAAATTTCATTCTTTTTAATATCAAGTCGGCGCGGGTCTATCAACTGCAAACCAAAACCCCAAGCGCCCGCGTCTTTACCTCTTACAATTCTTAATAAGCCCTCGCCCTCGCGGTTGCAAGTTGTAATAAGAAGTTTAAAAAGGCCGTTTAAGTTCATTTTGCCGGTAATATCGCAAACTTTAGACCATTCACCCCATGCGGTTTCTATTGCTTGGTTTGCTACTTCGTCTAATTTTCCGTTAGCGTCCTTTGCTTGCGCTTGCGGCCTTATGCCCGTATCGCCTATAACATTATCCTTTAACAAAGTATTAAAGCGTCTATAATACGGGTTGTTCATGTATTGTTCGCATGACTTTGCTACAAGTTTTTCGGCGTATTTTTCTATAATTTGGTCGCTTGTATACTTGTAATTAGTCCATGAATAGGTCATATTATTAGTATTAGCCGCCGCATAGTTTTTAGGTTTTAATACGATATAATGACCTTTAGCGCCTTTTGTTTTATTCTTATTTCCTTTTAAAAACTCTAAAATGTTCATTAAAATCTATACCTATAACTCTTAAATTTTCCGTTTTTTCTGACTTTTTGGCGCGCTACTTCGCCCCTATAGTAATCGCGAAAGCGGCGCAACTCGTCAAAAGTATGTTTAGTAATTTCGCGGTTAGCAATTTTAAGGGTTTTATATTCGTCCGTTAAGCGCCCCTCTAAAACTGCTTCTATCGCTTCTAACATCTTTTCGGCGTGCGTTTTAGTTTCTTCGGTTGTTTCTTGTGTTATTTGTTCTTCGTCTGACATCTTAACCCCGCCATGCTTTCGCATAATTGCTATTTGTACTTATTTTTGCGCGGCGTTTTTTGTGCATTGTTACCGCGTAATTATCTTTTGGCGCTTCGCTTGTTTTTTGGGCTTCGCCGTTTAATTTAGCCTTTAACGCTTCTAATTTTGTTTTTATATTAGTTGCTTTCAAGCGTTCCCCGATTCTTTCAAAATTTGGGTTTTTAATTTTCAAGGCCGCATAAGAATATACCGAAGTGTCTAAAACCTCGTTACGCGGTCTTATCTTTACCCATGACCGTTTCGGGAAGCCTTTAGAAAATTTGGTTACTAATTTTTCAGCCGTTAGACTATCAAAAAATACGCGGTCGCATACATCTTGTTTGAAGTGCATATAACCGCTACCAAATTCGGCTATTTTTAAGCGGCCAAAAATCGTACTTTTGGCTTGGTCTACCCCTACCGGGAATAGTCTAACAGTTCTATGAGATTTACCGCATTTTACTTTACTTTGTGCGCCTATAATTGGTATATTTTCGCCGCCTACACCTTTTACGATAAATACATTTTGGTTATATCGTTTGCGGCCGTAGTCGTAAACGGCTTGCGTTTTATGCCCGCCGGAATCTATCGCGGTAGCCGCAATAGTCATAACCGCGCCCGATTCATGTATAAATGTTTTTTCGCGTAAATCGTCTAACGCTTCCCATACTTCGTCTTGGTCGGGGTCGCCGTAGATTTTAACATAATCTACTACCCATGATTCTTCGCCCTTGCCCCAAGCGTCTATCTTACATTCTAATCTATCGTCTTGCGTATCTACGCCCATAGTAAGAATTAAGCCGCCGTTAGGTACGGTTTTATAATTTTCTACCCTTTGTTCTAATGCGCTTGCTTCTACGCTTTCGCCCTGTTCTTCCCAAGTTTCGCCAAGACAAGTATTTACCCAAGTTTTTAACTTTTCCGGGTCGCCTTTTGCGTTTAGAAAGTCTTGTACTATGTCGGTTATCTTACGCCAAGGGCTGTAAAATTCGTTCAAATGAAAACCGGCTACACCCTTAAAAGGCTTTTCGGCTTTCCAATAACCCAACCTTATAGCCCTTACCCTATCCGTATCCGTTAAATGCGCCCTACAATGTTCGCATTCATAATAGGCGCTTGAAGCGTCGTTATCGTTAAATTTAACTTGCGACCATTTTAAGCGTTGATACTTTCCACAATGCGGGCAAGGTACATAAAAATAGCGTTGGTCTGATTCTTCAAAAGCCGCTTCTATTCGGCTTATACCTTTTAAAGTTGGCGTACTAAAAAGCCCTATTTTTTTATTCCAATAAGTAGTAGTACGCTTAATGGCAAGGTTTACGGGGTCGCCCTCTGTACCCGCGCTTGCCGGGTAGCGGTCTACTTCGTCGCATAATACTATTCTAATCGGCCTTGAAGCAAGCCCCGCCGGACTATTCGCCCCAACTATTGTAATATGGCCGCCCGGGAATAGTTTATGTAAAATTGTATTTTTGCCGTCTTTTGCTTTTGATTCCGTTACTTTATCGGTTAAGCATGGGTTATCTCTAACCATTGGCGCTAAACGGTCTTTAGACCATGTTTGTGCCATTTCTAAAGTCGGTTGTAGGTTTAATATTGTACTTGGGTCTTGGTCTATAAAATACCCTACAATATTGTTTAATATCTCGGTTTTACCAACTTGGGCGCTAGACATAACTATAACGCGTTCGGTCGCGGGGTCGCTAAAAGCGTCCATAATTCCGCGTTGGTATTCTGCGCGGTCGGTTTTATATTTACCGGGTTCGGCCGACGCTTCCGGGCTTAAATAGCGCTTTTCGTCTGCCCATTCCGATATTGTCAATTTTGGCGGGCTTTTCCAAACGCCAAAAGCGTTTTTAATTATCGCCCGTATTTTCGGTATCTCTTGTAATTGTATCATTAAAAACCGGCTCTATTAGTTCGTTTAGTGCTTCCGTTATTCCGTTCGTTAATATTTCTTCTATTTCGTTCGGGTTTTGCGCTACCGATATTTGCGGCGTAAATTTACGCGGAAGCGCTAATAGTTTTGCGCGGCAATTACCTATACTTTTTTCTATCTCATTTTGTACTAAATCGGCTTGTAAATATAAGCCTTGTTTTATTTTTAAATCGTATTCTATGCGGTCGGCTTCAGCCTTGGCCTTTCTTGCCCGCTCGTAGCGTCCGTCTAATTCTTCGTCTTCGCCGTTTGTAAATTCGTTATAATAAAAACTTTGAACACATGCGGGAATATCGTAAGCGCCTTGCTTATCCGGCGCGGGTAATATTCCGTCTTCTACTAATTGTTGTATTCTTCGCGTAGATATTCCAAGAATTTCGGATAATAAATTAAGTTTTGATTTTATCGCTTCTAATTCTGACATGCGAAACGCCCATAACCTTTATTTACAAGCCTTTGAAACGAAAAGCGAAACGAATATTTTATATATCAATTCGCCAAAAGCCAAATATAACAATAACTACAAGGTAAAAACGAAAAACGAAACGAACATTTTAACTTATACCTAGAAAAAGCCCGCGCATTTGCTGACCCGCATGGCCTTGGGGGTCGGGGAAGTACCTAACCCGCCAAACCTATTGAGTTTATTGAGTTTTCACCGTTTTTGTTTTTCTTTGCCCTTTCGCCCTCGCTTTTTTGTTTGTGTTAAGTAGAAGACCGCCCGCGCATGGGGGCGGCCTAGTCCTGTTCTATAGGAGTTCTACATGAAAAAGAAGTTCTATAACGCTGATATGCTAATAGTGTAAAGTCTTCAAGACTTAAACCATTTAGCACCGCTTTAATATCTTGCTTTAAATAAGATTCGCCGCGCGTGTTTACATCATCATAACACCTAGCGCACATTGGCAAGGTGTAATAGTCTTTCGTGTACGGCTTCTTTAAATGGTAGACCATACCGCCGCGCGCGCCGCACTTAATACAAGTTTGTTTAGTTTGGTATAATAAATAACCCGAATCAAAGTTATTTATGTCGGCGTTGCGCATAACATTTAATTTATTTTTATCTATGTTATGCGTCCAACTATAGCGTAATTCGGGGGGTAATACGAACCCCTCAAATATAGGGCTATTATCTATAAATGTAATAATATCATCAATAAACTTGGCCGCTTCGGTCTTTGTCATTGACGATAATGTTTTTAAATATGTTACCGGCTTCCCGTTTGGTAGTGTAATAGATTCGGTCAAGCCGCACTCTTGATATAGCCAATCTTTTATCATGTACGCGTCGTACTGATACCCCATATTCTCAAAGAAGCGTATAAGGCATTTAATAAGACCACCGAATATAAAGCCAAGTTGTTTTAGTGTTTTTTCTTGTTTTAATTCTTCATACGATATATGTAATATCGTACCGTCTTTGTAATTCCTATACGCGTCGTTTAATATATTTTTAAGATATTGCCGGTTTGATACGGTAAATTGCATTAACTAACCACCCGTACCGTCGTATCTAATTTGAATTGTCGTACATTGTTAAAATCTTTTACCCAACTACTTTTAGAAGCGTCGGCATAATGCCATGACATATTGGCTTTTGTGCCATACTTCGGGTTTAAGTCCGGGGTTTCGTAGTATGCTTCTTTTTCATATTTCTTAATAAACCTTGCTACATCTTTAGAATTTTTGGGCTTGCGTTCGTTATATTTACCGTCTTCTATTCGGTATTGTTTTACAATAACTTTAAGCGCGCCGCATTTCGGGCATTGGCCTACTTCTAAAGTCCTATGCTTATGCGTCGTATTATCATATAGTCTTAATGTTCTATCAGCGCGAAAATAAGCGCTACAACAAAATAACAAGGCGTACTACCCCCTATTTGTTTTTAGCGACACCGTTAATATTTACATTCCGCATTGGTAATACCTTAAAAGGAATAACGGACAACTAAAATTTTTAACTTATCATATATTAGCGTGGGAATTTGTTTTAGACAATATAGTAATTAACTTAATTCATTTGCATTAGTTTTGTCATATAAACCCGCATGCCATGCCTGTTTCAAGAAAATTATTTTATATTTTTCAATTCCCCATTTTTTTAAAAAATTTTCTTCGCTCATACCGCTACTTGCGTCATAATTCATCTGCGCCGGTACTATAATAATCTTTTGTAAATACTCTATACGCGCGTAAAATTCGGGGTTATTCTTGCGTATTGATTTTTCTATAAAATGGTGTGCATGGTATTGCGCATGGTCGTAATTATCTACGCTTGTTAATTCGCCGGCCGGAATCGGTTTTAATGTTCTGCTAAACAAATCAAAAAAGAAAGGCGGGTATTTTTCAATATCCGCGTTATACATACTTCCCAAATTTACCCCCTAACTATTCTTTCAATATCAAGCGGTACAAAATTACGCCGCGATACTTCTAATTCGCCTTTGCGCAAATATTTTAGCGCTTTCTTTGCTTCTTTTGGGTTGTTATATTCAAACATACAATATCTATTATCGCTTCCGCGTATACATTGTTCTAAATCAACTATTACATATAAGTAGGTATGTTGTATATTAAACGGCTTTGTAGCGATAATAAAATTAGCGTCGCATGCCTGTATTTTATATGGCTTCTTTTCGCCCTTAAAATATATTTTGTCGCCTATATTAAATTCTTCTTTGTAGTATTTTTCTTGTTTTTCTGCAAATTCTTTACTACATTCCTTTATTTTTATACATTCTAATTTATTGATAGTATAAAAATTTTGACATTTATAACACCATGGTATATTCATTTTACCCCCTTAAAATTCTTTTATGCCGTACCAAAACGCTATTATAGGGAAGCCAATAAGCAATATTACTACATTTCTTATAAATACTAAATTATCTTTATATGTTCTTTTGTATATTTTCCAATATTTCATTTCTTCCGGTACTCTATCGCATAATAGTATAAATGTGCATACAAAAGATATTGTAAAATATACTTGAATCAAAAATATAATTTTATCTATCATTTTACCCCCTTTGCTATTTCATTTAACGCGCGATAGATTCTACATAATAAATGATATTCACGCGGTTCTTTAGCATTTTCGCAACTTTCATTACATGCATGGCTTGCTTTCTGCGCTTTGTTAGTTAATATCTCTTTAACTTCTTCAAGAATCTTTTTATATTTTTCTATTTCTTCGGCCGAATACCATGTAACGGGTTGGCCTTTATAGTCCGTAGTATTCCATATACTCATGCCGGTATTACCTCTTTTATTTTGTTTGCTATTAACTCTCTACGCTTATTTACGGTCAAGTTATAATTATCCGAAATTATTTTTACTTCTTCTAAACATTTTTTACATTGGTTTAATTCCGTTTGTAAATCTTTGTTTTGTGCTACGACCGCGTTATATTGAGTTACGGCCGTTTCAAGTTCTTTGTTTAGTCGCTCGTTTTCTGCTTCTAAATTGTTTATTTGGTCTACACTTAACATTCTACTACCTCTTTTTCTAAATACTCTTTTACACCTTGGCCGCAATTCTCGTTACATTCTTCGCACCCTACGCACATAAAACATAAACTAGGTACGATATGCGGGCTTACCGTTGCTTCTTTGCCCCAAGCGTCCGCGTCCATACTTTGTATTTTGTCTATATTGCGTTTTTTACTTTTAATAATATCGGGTTTTACACCCTTAAAAGAATCAATAACCCTTTTAAGGCGCGCTATCTTTTCGCCTTTTACCTTTGTTACTTGGCTATGAAGCCCGAATATTAGTTTAAGTTGTTCTAACATTATTTCAGCGTCGGCCATTTCTTCAGCCAAATGTTCTAAATTACCTTTACCGCGCAAAAGTTTAGTAATTTCTTTTTGAAGTTCGCTACATTCTTCTAGCGCTACTATCATTTGCGCCGATTCGCCAAATGTATTTATAGCCTTTTTATATATGTCAATATCTGCCATTTTTAACCGTCCTTAATCGTCTTTTAATGACGCGTTTACTATTTCTTCGTATGTAAATTCGCTTTTACCTTGCCACTTGCGGGGGCTTCCGTCCGGGTATTTTACCCTACTACCCCGCGCCAATACATATTTATGCTTAAACATATCGTACATAAAGCCGTATTCTTCCAATGTTGCCGCGCCTGTGCCTTTTTGTAAATTCGGGTATTTTCTACGCAACTTTTTACATGCGTACAATATATGCCCGTTTGGCATTTCTCTACAAACCAAATGCATGCATGGCCTGTCAAACTGATTTATTATTAGTAATTTGTCTACATTTATCCACATACCATTTTTATACATGCCCGCACCTCTCTAATTTTTCTTTACATTCGGCGCATATTACATTACCTTTTACAAAGTCGCAAGCGTCGCTACTTTCGTCTATAAAGGCTTTGCCGTCGTCTATTTCGTCTTGTGTAATTTGGCTTCTACATTGTTCACACTCAAACCACCAACACTTATTTAATAATTCCGTTACGGGTATTTTTTTAGAATCTGCGTATTTATCCCAACTTTTTACGCGTTGCGCTCGCAAGTCGGTATATTCGCAGTCGTTAAATTCCCATGTGTTTATTTCGTTACTTTTTGCTTTGCCGCTTGATTCTGCAAATGTTACGCTAAAATGTTCACATAGTTGGTCTTGCACTATATAAGCCTTTAATTTTCCGTTTTGCATGCCTGTTCTTCCTTTGTTTTTTCTTCTGCTCTTTTCATGGCTTTTAATATGCCGCTTTTGTCGCTTTTGTCTAATTGTTCGCTTATCATTTTTGTATATTGGTCTATTAAGTCCGGGCGGCGTTCAAACTTACCAAGCCACCGGCCGCCATTATGTTTTACATGGCTTCTTATTACTTTTTTAATTTGTGTATCGTTAAATAAACGCGGTAAAAATAACCCGTTTATGCCCTCATTACCTAATATTTTGTATTCTATTGGTATTAAGTCCATATACGCTAAATACTCTTTGAAGTTATTAACCATAATCAATTTTATTTGTTCATGATTCAGCGTTATTTTTTTTGGCATTACTATTGCTATCAATTTATCGCCGCGCATTACTTTTATGGCCGAATATTTATTAGCGATATAGTCTACATTTTCTTTGTCTTCTATTAAGTCATTTATAAAGTCAATATATACCGGGTCTATTATCATTTTTTGGCCTAATTTTTCGTTGTTTTCATACGGTACATAATTTAAGTATTTTGTAGCCCTGTCAATTATTGTATTTATATCACCTTTGCCAATTTTATCGGCCGGTATTAAAGCCGCTTCGGGTATTTCTTCGCAAAAATCTTTATGTATCATTATGTCGCCGTTTGTGTAGTAGTCGCCTAATTTTGCTACCGGCTTTTCGTTTACATATTCTAAAAAATTAAGTTTATCCATTTTCTTTTATTCCTTATATATCTTTGTTTTTGTAATTCTCTATTGCTTGGTTTAATACCTTGCCGGCGTGTTCTACATGTACCGCCAAATATGGCGCTAATTCTGATATTTTTATAGGTATATCGTCCATAGTTGCATGTTGGTATGCTTCTTCTTTTGTGTATTGTTCGCACTCGTTTAAGTTTGGATAATACCCGCATGAATTTTTGCCCCAAAATATCAAAGAATTATACGCGTAGCCGCGCTCTAATGAACATATTACATATTTGTTTTTGTTTTCTTCAGTTATTACAAACATTATTTACCCCCAATATATCTTTATGCCGCCTTGTACGGGCGTTACTCGGTAGCCGGCTTCTTCTGCTTTCGCGGTCATTGATTCCAATAGGTCATACGAACATAAAAAAGTACATTCGGTTTTACCTTTTTTAATAGCCTTTTTTATTGATTCGTCTAAATCTTTTTCCGCGTTTATTGCTTTATTTTCTATACTTTGTTCTTTTGCTTGTTTTGCGCTAATCATTTTTCGCCCTTTCGTCTTCTTTTGCCTTATACGCTTTGTATTCCTTATCTAATTCGCCGCGTAATTTAATTGCGTCTACTTTTTGCCTTGCGCGCATAAAATACGGTATATTCAATACGCCCGCGCGGTCTTCCGCTTCACATTCGGCCGTAATAGCCGCTAATAAATAGTCTTCTTTCATTTTGTCCGTTACCCCAAAAGGTATAATTTTTACGCCCATGTTGTTACCTCACTTTCTTTTAAACTATGTTTAATTTCATTACTAATAAGCCTTTTTCTGCATACATTTTTATATTTTCGTCTTCGTCGTCTATTGCTATTTGCGGGTCGTAGTATTCGCGTATTAGTCTAAAGTGTTCGGCCTTAACTTCGGCCGCCGGTCTTAAATCGCCTATACGACGCATGTAAATATCGCCAATAAACCCTAAATCGGTACGCAAACGAATTTTAGTATTTATTCTTATTGCTTCACTTCTAACCGTTGAAAATATAATTTTGTAGCCGGAATCGTGTAGGCTTTTTAATACTTCGCCTAAAGTCCAATTAAAAGCCACTTTGTCGCGGTCGTTGGCATATTGACAAAAATAATGCCATTTGTCGGCTTCATTATTTGTATTTTCTTCCGCTTCTTTTAATACTTCCCGGGTATCTAATAAACACCCGTCTATATCGCATATTATCGCTTTTGGTTTTCTCATGCCTGTTTATCCTCTAAAAAATTCATTTGTACTAACATTTCTTTAGGTTGTATTAACTTACCTTGCCTTAAATGTTCGGCGTAGCGCTTTTGCGCTAACGGTATTATTTCCGGGTCGTTATCCGAACATATAAAATCAAACCCTTTATTATATGCCGCTATTGCGGTCGTAGCGCTTCCACATAAAACATCAAGAATAACCGCGCCGGGTTTCAATTTTGCTTTATCTATGCACCATTCAAATAACTTAATAGGCTTTTGCGTATCGTGTATTTTTTTAGGCTCGTCGGCCTTATATTGACTACGCGAATAGTCAAATATTCGCATGGCTTTGTCGTATGATGTCCACGCTAATTCGCCGTCGGCTAAACTAAAGCCGCGTTGGCCTTTATTCCAAACTAAATAACATTGGCTAGGCTTCAAAATATCCGCGTAATAATTACCGCCCCAAATTATTTGATTTTTTGATACTCTTATAACTTCGCGTATAATATCCGGGCTTATGCGTTCTTTATCCCATTCTTTTTTAGACCCGCCATGGTCTTTCCAAGAATATTTAGACTTGCTTAAACCTTTGCCGCCTAGTTTTCTTTTTAATTGGCCGGTGTAGTCTATCCCGTAGGGCGGGTCTATTAGTGCAAGGTCTATACACTTATCCGGCAATAATGCCAAGACTTTAGACGCTTCGGCGCAAAATATTTTATTTTTAATATTCTCTATCTTTATCATGCCCGCTTTTTCGCCCTCTTTTTTGCCTTGCTTTTACTTGTTTCAACTTCTTTTAATTCTTGAATTGGTATAAAAAATTGCAATTC
>Ga0256405_10008880_pt1 | contig 14083 bp, 6 predicted proteins | sample RumenRJG_02DNA_FD_189096 | JGI IMG/M metagenome (GOLD analysis project Ga0256405, IMG submission 189096) | Bovine rumen microbial communities from Lethbridge, Alberta, Canada - RJG_02 | ecosystem: Host-associated > Mammals > Digestive system > Stomach > Rumen | place: Canada: Alberta | collected...
GACGATGGGTGTAGCGAATGAAGCGGCCGCGACTGACACAACCGCTGCAACCATGGTGTCTATGTTTTTCATCTGTATTCTCCTTCTCTGTTTTCAGTTTCAAATCTATTTCGACGCCAGGCGGCGTGGGCGCCGCTCTACCTTCTTTCCGTCGCGATCCACGACGAATGACTGAAGACGCACGAAGCCGGGCTTGTCCATCTTTGTCTTGTATATGAAAGGCTCGCCGGTAAACGGAATCTCGCCCTTCTCTACGACGCCGTAATCGTCGGACTTGTCCCACTTGAGCTTGTATTCGCCTTCAGGTATCGTGCCATCGACACCCATCGGCGTCAATGTGAACACCATCTCCTCGCCGCAGGCGTAGGTTAGCGGATCCTTGTCAGTCACGCCTATTATCCACGCATTGTCCAACAACCCCGCAAAGAGCGGGAAGTGACACGCCGCCTCTTTCGCGCCATTCGCGCATGGACATTCCGAAACGGGACTTGAAGGCGCGCTTGGCGTTCGAGAGGTCGGAGAATCCGCACGACCGCATAAGCTCGCCAATCGGAGCCTTCGACCGAACGAGCCTGCGCTTGAGCTCGGCATAGCGTACGCGCAAGATCGCCTCGTGCAGCGAGCATCCGTACATTTCGCGGAAGCGTGCGTCCACAAGTCGGCGCGAACGACCTGGAACGCTGCGGATCACGTCTTCAGCCCTTATGCCAGACTTGAAGTTCTGCCGTATGAACGCCATCGCCTCCTTTGCCAAGTTCCCTGACGGAGTGGCCGAGCTTGTCGTGTCGCGTTCCACAATCTCGAATCCGCCAACCTTGCGCGTTTGAGGAATTTTCGCCACCTTTTTGAACAATGCGTCGAGGGCGAATGCAGCAAGCCGGCCCGTCTGGACATGGTCGGGGGAAATGCTGGTAAGAGGCGGATCCGTCAATTCACACAAAACCTCGTCGTTGTCGACTCCAATGACGGACAATTTGTCCGGAATGGGCAATCCCCGCTCGTTGGCGGCGGCTATTACATGCGTCGCCCTCAAATCATGGACGGCGAAAACCGCTGCCGGCTTCGGAAGATTCTCCAGCCAGTCGCCCAGCAGGACCATATCCGCCGACGATCCGTCCATGTGCCCTTTCTGGTCGTATGACCGTATGTCTCTGGCGCGCCTTTTTTCAAGGCCCGCGCGAAATCCCTCCTCGCGCAACTGCGGACAATAGGTCTTGATATTGCTGCCCACAAAACCAAACGACGCATAAAGTCGGCTGGAAACAAATTTTCGCGCAGCCGCATTGCCGATCGCCCAGTCGTCGTTGCGCACGAACGCAAGATTGCGCTGCCTCCTGCCAAGCCATTTTTCCCTAGCGCCAATGACTACAATGGGAATGTCCAAATCCGCAACTTCAGCCGAAAGAGAGAGCGTGGTAATAATCCCATCCGGAGGAACGGATTCCGTAGGCCATAAGCAAGGCGCATTCCGGTCGCCATTGGCGATGGCAAGTCTCCAAAACGCGTTGCGCTTGGCGTAATCGCTGATTCCGAAAAGAATGTCGCGCTGCGAAGAGAATGCGAGCTCGACGCCGACCCAGACATTTTTTACGCCAGACGGCAAACGGCAACCTCTACGACCTCTACTCATTCAGTCGCTCCAATCATTTCATCGGCAAGCTTTACGCCTTCCGGCGCATTGATCCGCGTGCGCAACGAGCCGCTGGACGTTCGTTCGACGCGGACTTCTATACGATACCCGCCGGGAAGCGCCATCGCGCCCTCCGCCCATTCGAGATCGCCAAGGTTTGGCTTCACATCGATCGTCTTGCAACCGACGTCGAGAGGTTTGATGCCTAGCACATGCTCGATGCAGAACGCCGCAGGCCCGGAACTCCAGCCATGGCAGAGCGAATGGCGGAACCCCTTGTAGCAGTACGCGCCGAAGTCGCCGTGGACGTCCTTCTTTCCGGCAACCGGCATTTCGTCGATGCGGAACGCGCTGTTTGTCCACGCAAGGTCGAAATCCTCCCAGAACGAGGTCGCGCCCATGTCAAGCATCCCGCCCCAGTAGTCGCGCATGGTGTCGAGCGCTCGCCGCGTCTCACCCGCCGCGCCCATCGACTCCAGCATGTAGTAGCCGTAGAATGTCGAAACTCCTGTGTGGCCGTTCAGCCCCAACGACGCGCCGAACATCTCCTTCGGTTCGCGCAGTTTCGACAGCGCAAGCATCGCCGCCGCAGTCTTGACGCCGTGCGGGTCGGGACGCGTCGCGGCAACGCGCTCGCGGGCGAGCGACAGCGCGGGCGGAAGGCGATACAGCGCGTCCAGCATGAACGCGGCGTCGTCGAGAGCCATCAGGAGCAGTCCCTGCGTTCCAGCTGCGGCGGCCACTTTGTCCGTCTGCGTCGGCCAGTCGAGGAACGTATCAGCCTTCCACATGCCATCGTCGCCGATGGTGTTGAGGACATGCCGAACCGTCTTCGCGAGATAGTCGGCGTGTTTCTCCAGATATGCCCTGTCGCCCGTGAAATGGTACCATTCGGCGAGGTTGCGGATCCACCAGAGCGTATAGGTGGACATGTTGTTCATCCACGCCGTATCAGGCGGAGTGGTGGCGGCGGCATAGTCAAGTGTATCAGGAATGACGGACTGTGCGCCAAACACGGCAAGAATTGATTTGGTTTCCGGATGCGTGTCGCCCATCCAGACGAGACGGTCGCGCTTGATGCCGTCCCAGATGTAGTCCTGGCAGCAGAGGTGTACGGTTCGCGCCGCCGTCTCGAACACGCGGTTCAGCCGTTCGTCGGAGCAGCGGAACGCGCCAAGTCGCTTCATCGGACGCATCACCGACACGGCGCGGACGTATTCGAGCTGCACCGGGCCGTCGCCCGCGTTGTCTATGCGGACGAAGCGAAACCCCGTCTCGCCGATTTCGCGGCGTCCGAGCCACGGAAGAAGCACGACGTCATCGCGTATCGCGTGGTCGTTCGTCGCCGTGGCGCCATCGGCAGTTCCCTTCAGTTCAGCCATCGTCTCGGAGACGGACTCCCCGAATCGCACCCTCACCCGCCCGTTGCGTCCGCTCTTTTGGCCGCTCCCGATCTGAAGCGAGCCGTGAAGCTCGCGCCCGAAATCGAGAATCAGCCAGTCGCCTTTCGCCAAGACCGGCCCGCTGCCCGCAAGAAACCGTCCCTCCGGCACCTGTCCGAACCCCGGCCAAAGCAAGGTATCGGCGTCGGCCGGACTTTCCGACTTGGCGACGATGCGCACAGGTTCGATGAATTCCCGGGACCTGGGGTCGGGACGGTCCGCCGCGAATCCGACGCCGAACGGAACAAGCAGAATCGCAAGGACTGCGGCAAACATCAGGTTTTTCATACTCCTACCTTTCTTCGACCTTGGCCTCGTAGAATTCCTTCTCTGCGCCCGGTTCGAGCGGGATGACGGCGGTGGCCGTCTCGCCCTCGGAGAAGTCGTCGTCGGAAAGCGTCGCCGTTCCGAGCGGCGATGCCGCCGTCTTGAACGCCTCCATCGTCGCCGCGCCGTAGAACCTGAGGACGCCGTTGATCGGCGCGGCGGCTCCGGTCATCCAGTCCGTCACCGCGCCGGTGCGCTGGAGCGAGACGGCGATGGCGACGCTTTCCTCGCCAACCTCGATGCTCGTGACATTGAACGTGTAGCCAAAGCCGTCCTGCGTGATGTCGAGGTTGAGCAGATACGCATCGCCGAAGTCCGTCGCGGAGACTGTCGCCGCCTTGCCCGCCACGGACGCCTTGTCGCCGAGTCCGTTCAGCCACGCAGCCTGCGCGGCGCTCAATATGACGCTCGCCGAATCCTTGACGACGACCTCCTCGCCCTTCTCGAATCCCTCGACGGTGAAATAGCTTCCGCGAATGGCCGCGAGAGTCCCCTCGCCGACAAACTCCACCGACGAAACCGACGTGGAATCCGAAACGGCGAACGGGAACTGCGTCGTGCCGTCCTTCGCCGCAAGGGGAAGGGCCGAGAAGCCGTCTACCAGCGAGAGCGAGAAGAGTTTGACCCGATAATCCAGCGAGAGTGCAAACGAATACTCCGTCTCCACCGTCGGTGTCACGCCATCCGCCGCAACATCCACCCATCCGCCCCCCGTTGCCTGTTCCCCGTTACCCTTGCTGGCCCACACCTGGAACGAGCCGTTCGTGCCGATCTGTATTGCCGTGATTGCCTCCGCACCGGGCGTGGCTCCGGCTTCCACTTCCGGAAACACCACATCAACGGACACATTCACGAGATTGCCGCCGGACGGGACGGTCGGCGTGAACTCGCAGCATCCTGCCATTTCGCCGCGCTTCGTCCCGGAGTTCCACTCGAAGTCGCCCGACCACGACCCCGTCTGCCCCGTCGTGTCGGCCGTCTCGTCGATCCACGCGGGATCCATCCCGCCAGGCTCCGGCAGCACGAGATCGACGCCCCAGACGTTGCCGAGCGAAGTATAGCGTCCGTCGACGCCCTCGTTGCGAGCGGCGTCCTTGTAGATGTACGGGTTGGTCGTCGCGGCGACGGTCAGGTTCGTCTGCGCGACCGACGATCCGACTGCCGCGGAGATGTCGTGATCGCCCTCCGGAAGGAAAAGGGAGTAGATGCCGTTCGCGTCGGTCGCGCAGGAGCGCGACCCTCCCGCCGAGACCGTGACCCCGGCAACGGGATTTCCGTCCGGATCGAGGACGCGTCCAGAGACAATGCTGTCCGCCTCGTCGCCCTGCGGACGGATGTTGTAGAGTAGCGTGTTGATGGTGTTGTAGCCTTCGCTGCGGATCGCCGCGTCCTCGTAGATGACCGGCGGCATGTACCAGGAGTCCCCCGTGCCGTTCCAGCCCATGTTGAAGTGGACGTAGAGGACGCCGTCGGCATAGCCATAGCCGTCAGCGACGATCGCATGGCCCGGAACCGTTACGCCGACCGGCAGCTTCGCGTCGAGGTTCGCGAGAATGCCGTTCCGGAACACGTCCGCGTCAACGCCGGACTTGAACACGGCGTCGGCATACTGGAAGGTGTCGACAAGCGACAACGCAAGCGCCGCGTGCGCGGACCCTTCGCCGCCGACGATCTCGTAGTGTATTGGCACGGTGATGCCGACGTCGCGCAGGAGATGCCCGATGGCAAGCCTGTTCGCCTCGGTCAGCGTTCCGGCGCTGCTGGCCGCCGCCGGGCTGTCGACCATGTTGTCCCAGTCGTACGTCCCGCCGAAGGCCGGCTCCCACGGCGTGAGATCGCAGCTGTACCTTGCCTGCGCGGCCTGCTCCGCCGTCGACTGGTAGCCGTTTATGTTGTTGCCGTTGAGCGTCCTTTTCCCGCTGCCGTCGCCGTCGAGCAGTTCGTTCGCCCACACTTCGTAGTAGCCGAACGTGCCGCTTTCGACCTCGACCTGCGCGCGCCCGCTGTTCGCACCGTAGCCGTAGCTCCACCTGTCCGCGGCGAACCTGTTCTTCTTGCCGAACGTGACGCTGCCCTGCGGCCACTTGTGGTAGTACATGATCTGCGCCGTCATCGTGGCGACGCATCCAGCCAGGCGGTTGAGCGGAGTGCAGTAGTTGTAGCACGGCGAGCCGCCGATGTCGCCCTGCCCCCATTTCGAAGGCAGCAGCGGCGCGACGCGAAGGTCGGCGGCCGACATCTCGGCGTCGGTCTTCGACGTGACCGACGCGGCCTGCAGCGTCGTCTTCTTCGTCCCCACGCCCGACGAAACGGCGGCATTCTTCAGCTTCGCCCAGCGCCTCGCCGCGTTCGATTCGGCCGCAGCGGAAGCAGCCGATGCCGCCAGCTTTCTCCTCCCGTTCCCCGTTCCCCGCTTGTCCTCAGTAGCTTTAGCGAAGGAGGATTCCCCGTTCCCCGAACTAGCGGCGGCGACGTCGAGTCCGAGTATCGCCATCAGCGGGTTCTTGGCCTCGTCGTCCACCCATTCGCCTTCAGCCGAGTAGGCGAGAATCGGCTCCATGTCAGTGTCGCCCGACGCGACGGCGAAACCGCCGCCCTCGAAAGACACTACGTAGTACGTTCCCTTGCCGTCCTTGCCGGAATATTCCTTGACATCTGAGATCGCGGACGCGCTGAAGCGCGTCCCTCCCGTCAGGGATTCCCCGAGCGCCGCCCATCCGCGAACGGCCTCCCGGGCTTCGTCTTCCGTCACCTCGGCTGCCAAAGCGGCAAAAGACGCCACGGCGGCCACGATGATTAGCATTGTCGCTTTCATAGCTTGTTTTTAAATGTAAATGATTCTAGAGAATACAACTCGCCCGGCATGCGCCCACCCCAGCGCCTTCCGTCTGTGAAGACGAGCGTAACGGCGTTCCGCCCGGCGGGGAAAGTGCGCGAGAGCGGCATCTTCACCTCTACCGGCGTCTTGCCGTCCCCGCTGGGAATCAGTGCACGGCCAAAAGACTCGCCCTTTCCGTTTCTAAGCTCCACGACGCCTCCACCGGAAGGAACGGCGACGAGTGTCAGCATGTCGGCAGGCTTCGCAAAGTCAAAATAGCGCCATGTGGCCATGTCTCCTGTTTTGATCCCCGTCAAATGCTCATGTCCTTCCTTTTCCGTCGTAATACGGACGTTCCCGGACAGGACGCAGGCGATTCGCCCCGGCGTCTCGGCAAACGGATCGAGAAGCGGTCCGGCGCCGTGGGAAGTCTGTTCGACTTCGGCGATAAAGCCGTTCTCATCGAAATGTATCTCCTCCACGCACGCCTTGCGCAGCCACCCCTCGCCATTTGTGGAGCGATGGTAGAAGACGTACCACCTGCCGTTAAAACATGCAACACCCCCATGGTTGTTCCATGTCTTCGGATCACAACCGAAGTTGTCCACGATTACACCGCGGTACGTGTACGGCCCGAAGGGAGATTTTGCGGTTGCATACCCTATCGCCGTGGGACGCAGACGTCGCGAAATGTCCGAGAAAACAAGATAATAGATGTCTCCGCGCTTGAAAAGCTGGCTTCCCTCGTGGAAACCGTGGTTCTCTTCGTTCACGATATTATCGCGCATGGTTCCGGGGACAGGACCGCTCAGATCGGGCTTCAGTTCGCAGATCTTCATGTCGAACTGGCCAAACGTATAATACAACCTGCCGTCGTCGTCTCGAAATATAGACGGGTCGATCTGCTTCGCCCACGGATAGGTGAAAAGCGACTTGAAAGCCCCGTCTGGCGTATCGGCCACGGCAACGCCCTCGACCTGCCTGTCATCCTGGGTGCAATAGAAAATCGCCCACTTCCCATTCACGTAGATTCCATCTGGCGCAAAGAGCAGCAGGTCTGTCTCCGGAACGCCGTCGGTCTCGCCCTTTGACGAAAGGACGCCTTTCAATATGCGCCACCCGGACATGTCCCGCGTCTCGTAGATGTCGTTGTAGTGGGAGCACCATATCGCACCGTACTCAGGTGCATCACGAGAGCCGAACAGCCGCAATGTCCCGTCTTCACCGACCCTCGGCGCAGGATCGGAAAGGAACTCGCCTTCCGGGGTGATCGGGTTGACCGCAAGCGCCGCACGGACGGCCGCAAGCGTCGCAAGAAAAGCGAGGCTGTTTTTACATCTCATCGTCAGTCCCCCTGTAGACATAGTTCAGGCGTCCGAGCGGAGCGGCGTCGCCCTGGTCGTAGAAATCTTCAATGTTGCGCAGCCTGCCGCTCGAATCAGCAACCTTGAACCAGAGTTCAAAGTTTCGTCCGTCGATGCCAAGCGCCTTTCGCGGACAGCGCACCAAAAGAGCGCCGTCTTCTATTGTCCAGTCGGCAGAGACGCCAGGCATGTCCTTCGCCGCCAAACTTTCGCCGGGGGACTTTATCCTGGCAATGCTGGTCGTGCCGTCGGAGTGGGCATGGTTGTTGACGATGAAGCTATAGCCGCCGGAACCCGCAGTGTTGACATATATGCGCATCCAGACACCTTCCTTGCGCTTTGATGCGTCCACAGGCTCCTTTGCGGAGATGCGGAAGTTGACGAACTCCGCGTCGTGCGAAACCTCGATCTGCGAGATGGCGCTGCGTCCCGTGTCGTTTTTGTAGCGCACGCCGCCATATCCAGGCGCATCGCGATGAAAATCGCCGTCGGGCACGTTGTCATAGACGGCCCGCTCGCCCGGCCTGCGCACAGCCGGACGGGGAGCGCCCTTGTAGCGGCGCGCGAGGGAGCAAAGCTGCATATAGTAGTTGTCGCCATAGCCGCCGCGCATCATTTCGAGGTCGCGGCTGTATTCGCCATTTGCGCAATCGACAAACTGTATGGGGCGATCCGGCGCATCGGAGCCGCGCTGCCCACGCCCCATCGTCCATTCGTTCCATCCCGTCACCATGACAACGGGCACATCGTTTGAAATCGCGTATTCGAACTGCTCCTGGAAATTGCCGCCCAGCTTCCAGGCATCGGGCGATGTGTCGTTTCTGCCGCCGTGGAACGCACGCCCCCGATTCCCTTTCTCGCCGTACATGGCACTGTCACCCATGCGAAGCTGCGGATGCTGCGCCACGGAAACGCTGACCGACTCCGGCTCCCCGCGCTTGTTGACGAATATGTGCTGCGGGCGCTCGAAATCAATCCACGGCCAGGCGTTGTCCCGTATCGGCTGGGTCGGCCATTGCGTTTCCCTGTATGTAAAGAATCCCCTAGCCTCTTCAGGACAGGCCGCTTCGCGTCCTATGACAAGCGGCCTGCCCTCGAGCATGAACCACGTATCGCGGCAGTAGCCGGGCGCATAGATTTTCCTGTACAGATGGCGGATGGTTTTCGCCGACCTGTGGTCGTCGGGGTTTGTGTAGAACACCACTTTGGGGATTTTCCATCCGGCGTCGTGGTATTCCTGCAAGACGCGCATAACCGTCATCGAACATTGGTCGTAGGTGAAATCGTTTGAAACATCAAAAAAAAGAAAATCGATCCCGGCCTGCATCAAAAGACGCATGTGACGGCGCACGACCCATTCATCGCGGGAGAAATAATAACCATAGAGCGGCTCTCCCCAATGGTGGGTTTCGTTCCACGGCCCCCAAAGCGGGGATTCGGGCTTGTGCATCGCCTGCGGATCCGCGGCAAGTATCTTGCTCACGTCATAGGGCCCTCCACATTTTCCGTGTTCTCCGAGGCAAAGAAAATAGAACATCCCGACCTGGCGCCGTCCAAGGCGATTCGCAGGTCTTTCGACGGATTCGGGCATTTTGCGACCTGCCGCATCAACCGCGATCAATCCGGCATCCATGCTTTTTGAACAAGGAAGGCCCTTGTCCTCCGCGACAATTCCCACCGGCCCCAGAAGGCCGGATACAGGCAGCTTCGTCTTGGCATCCCAATGCCTGATGCTCGTCCAGGTCGGTGCGTCTTTCATGTCCGCATCACCCACCAGCCGGTTGATCCAGAGGTTGCAGACCTCGATCTCAAGCTCGTTCTCGCCTGCCTTGACAAACGGCGCAATGTCGAGCCGGTACGGCGCAAAGCAAACGCCGCCTGCAGACTTCCCATTCACCTTCACCTTCGCCGTAACACCGACGTTCCCCATGTCGAGCGTCGCACGGGACGGGCGATTGTCAATGGAGAACTTCGTACGGTAGACGATCTTGCCGGAATAGTACTTGATCGCCGGGTCGGGGGAAGTCGAGAGGTCGATCAGTTTGTCAAGCACAATTGGTTCTTTCGGCCCGCGATGAAGCGAATCGCTCTCGAACGAAACCGTCCACGGCCCCGGAATGATGCTGCTTTTGACAGGATTAAACTCGTTCCCCGTTTCCCATTCCCCGTTCCCCTCTTTCACTGGAAACACCACGAACACGCTTTCGTGCTTCGCGAGCGAAAGCGTCACAGCCGTGCGATTGCCGTCGACACGCCATTTACCGGCCGCGCAGCTCTTGCCCGTCGCGGCATCCCACAATTCGGGCGCACGGCCATTGACGCGGAACGACACGTCCACAGCCGGGATTTCTTCTCCACTTTGGTTCGAGACAAAATAAATTTCCGCGTTCGGCATCGTGCGATGCGCGTAGGCGAGAGTGCTCCTCGCGTCGAACACGACATCCGGCTCGCTCTTGCGCTTGGCAAGCGCCTCTTCAAGCGTCATGGAGGCCGAGATCTTGCCGCCGTCCCAGAGACGTTCAGCGATTTCGCGCACCTTCGCGTCGCTCTGCGGCTGGCCGGCAAGAGACGGTGAGCGTTTCGGCTTCGGGCCTATCACAAGTGCGCCGGCGTTGACGAGCCGTTCGATGCATTCAATCATCTTGGGGCGCATCGTCTCAAGCTTGGGCAGGACGAGAACTTCATACGCCGTGCCGTGCGGAAGAACGATCCGTCCCTTCGCGTCCACCGCAGCCGTCTCGATCAGGACTTCGGCGTTGATGTAGTCGAACTGGCGTCCCGGCGGCGACGGCGGATCTGCCGCGCCCGTCATGCACGGCGTGTCCTCGCCGATGAAGTAGGCGATGTCGGCGACGTTCAGCCCCTGCCGGAGCATCCAGCCGCAGCGCTTCAGGTAGCCCGTGAAGAGATCCATATGGTCGAACCACGTGTTATGCCGGTTGAACTCGTTGCCGAACACTTCGAGCACGCCGGGCTTTCGCTCGTCCGGCTGGTGCGCGTAGAAGTGGAGAATCGTCGCGTTGAGGCCTTCCGCGAAGAAGCGGTCGGTGCGCTGCTTCATATCCATGGGGCCGCGCTGGTAATGCTTGAATCCGGCGGTGTTGGATTCAGCCCAGACAAGTTGCTTGCCATAGATGTGTGCGCAGCTGGAGGCGGCGCGGTTTTCGATGTTGCCGAGGTCCCCCTCGCACCAGTATTCGCCGGCCACCTCGTCCGACTGTCCGCCATATTGCAGAAACTCCCCTGGGAAACCCCAGTGTCCGTAGTTCTCGAGCCACGTTTCGAGTCCATGGGCGTTTGACGCTTTCCGCAGCCCGCCGACAAACGAATAGGCCACCTCGTCCGCGACGAAGCGCCGCAGGTCCCAGAGAAAGCGGTCGGAGTCCGCACGGTTGCCGACCGCGATTCCGAAGAGCGTCGGAAGATACGGCGTCGGATCGTACCCGAACGATGCCTTGAACTTTTCCGCAAACCCGTCCGTAAAGTTCTGCCCGCCGACCTCGTAACTGTCGAGGATTGCGTGGCGGATAACTTTGCGGTTCTCATCCGGCGTCTCATCGAGGAGCCTGCCGAGATATGAATCGAAATGCTTCATCACGTGTTCGCGGCTCATCTTGTCGACTTCCCAGCCGGACGCATCGTCGTAGGCGGGGCCGTTCTTCGTTCCCGTTGGAGCCGTGCCGAAACGGTAGATCGCCCACTTCCCTTCCGGGACATTCCAGTCGAGCGTTCCGTCTTCCGCAATCTTGCCGTGCAGCACCACGGCCTTTGCCGGATCGAGCGCCGTGCCGTCTGCGCAGTCCTTCTCCTGCGGCCACTTGTAATACGTCCACATCGGAAGCGGAGACTCAAACATCTTGGCGAGCGATTTCTCGAACGACTGCTCCACAAGAGGTGCGGCGCACACGGCAATGCTCTTGAAACTCGGCGCGTCCCGTCCGTCCTTCTTGATGTCCGTATGCGTTGGCTTGACTGTCACGCGGAACTTTCTCGCCACCACCGGCGCGAACGACGCGACGATAGGCGCGCGCGGCGAGAACCCGACTCCCACACCGTAGTTGACGCGGCTGAATTCAGTGTCGCAGACTTTCCGCCATGCATCGCCATCGGGCACTTCGACAATCAGGCGACCCGCGATGATTCCGCCTTTGAGAATCGCTTCCGCCGACTGCGCACGGAAATCCCCGTCTGATTCCAATTCCACGACGATCGGCGCACCTGTCTTCGAAGTCAACTCATCTTTCTCCCGCCGTTTCTCGAGCCGCTTGTCGAAATCCGCGCCGACCGGATAGGCGATCGCAAACAAATCGCGATACTCCTTCGACGACACGCACTCGAATTTCGGCTTTGGAAGCACCACGCCTTTAGCGGGACCATTCACCGTGACGAAACTTGACACGAACCTTCGCATCGACTCCTCGTTTTTCAGCCACGGTCCACCGGACATTCCCCAACCGGGCGCATTGAATACGCCAATGTCCATATCGAGTTTTGCCGCCGTCGCGAACGCCGTCTGCATCGCTTCGTTCCACTCGGGCGAAAGCGTCTTAACCGGTCCTCGCTTGTTTGTAAGCGCAGGCCCCCCGACATCGCCAATATACGGTCTGTCGATTCCGGCGCGCTTCATCGCCTCGAGGTCCTTTACCGCACCTTCTTTCGAAATATGCCCGGAGAGCCAGTACCAGTAGCATCCGGTTTGAATTTTACCAAAAGGGTCTTTGAACGTCTCCGCAAGTTCGGCATACGCCGTATCAAGCGGCTTTTCGTTAGTCTTCGCCGGCATATCGTGCGTGAATCGCGCCTGAGTCCGCCCATACCACGCATCAATGTCTATTGTCGCAACCACCGGAAAATGATCTGATGCGTATTCGTTCTTCCCCGGGCGCGTCCGCCCGTCCGTCAACACGTCGAGAACGCGAACGCCGCGCGAAACATAGATATAGTCGATACGCGCACCATGTCTCTCTTTTGGCGAGGAACCGGTCTTTGCTACGATTTCATCGGGATTGCCGCTCAATTCGTTCCGCTCGGCAAGGGACAGTTTCAAGGCATCCACGCACAAAGTCTCCTTCTCAGGCGGAAAATACCTGAATCGGGTCATCGTGCGCCACGGCCCTTGAGGCCGGGTTTCCGAAACATACAGGGCATTGTCGAGAATCTTCGAGAGTTCCATCGCCGCAGGATCGGTTTCGCGACAGTTGTGGTCGCCCATGAAGACGATCGGGATGCCTCCTGCGATTTCATGGAGTCTCTTTACCGCAAGCTGCAATCCGTGCAGGCGGGCCCTGCGGCCCATGTGGTCGGCATGGCAGCTCGCGATGCAAAGCCGCACGCCTGAAACCCTGTCGCGCAAGACGGCATACGAGCACACACGGCGACACGCCGCGTCCCATCCCTTGGAACCGGGAACATCCGGCGTCGGCGAAAGCCAGAACGTACCCGTCTTCTCGGCTTCGTAGCGGTCTTTGAGCCAGAAAACAGGAGATGCCTCGCCGGTGACTCTGTCTTTTTCGCGATGGTCGCCGACGATTTCGTACTGGGGGAACTTCTCGCGCAGGAAAGCCATTTGCACCGGCGACACTTCCTGGAGGCCTCCTGCGTCGATTCTGAGACTCTCGAACTGCGCCGTCCAATCGGCCTTGCGGGACGGCCACGATGGCTCCTTGTCATCGCCGACCCGAATGTTCCACGTGCCGATGCGAATCGGCGAGGCGGAGGCCAGCGCGGCTGCAGTTGCGGCAACTGCAAGAAGAATCGCTTGACGCACCATGGTTCTCAATCCTTCTTGATCACTGGCTGGATTTCACCCATGGAGGCGAACTTGTCGCCCTTGCGGTGAGGCGATAGCGCGGTGAAGCGCAGATAACATCCGGCGGCGGGCTTGTCAAACTGAACCTCCGTCATGTCTTCAGCATCCGGCAGCTCGTCTTCCTTTATAGTCCGCCAGTTCTTCCCGTCATCCGAAAGTTCGAGGCGATAGCGACGAACCCGCCCGTTTCCAGGGCCACCCATCCGCGGCACGAGCACGACTCCTGACAGTGTCTTCTCGCCGCCCAGTTTGCATGAGATGAAATGCGGATAGTCCGGTATCTTGTCGCCGCTCCACTTGGTATGCCAGTGCGTGGAAGGATCGCCGTCGAAGGCGAAACTGGCCCTTTCGCCTCTGCCCTGCTCGCTTGTCACCGAGTGCAGTCTGTAGAGACCGAAGCGGAACGCGCCAGCATCCTGTGCATGGGGGAACTCAAACGGCGGCGCTTCTACCGCAGTCATCGTCCTGCGCGGCAGAATCGCGAAGTCGAGTCGATAGTCCGTTGACGTGTCGATGATGCCGCGTTCAAGCGGTTTCGGACCGCAGCTGTTGTTGCCAAGGCCGCGCGTCTCGGCGAAAATGCCGAACTCAACTTTCGCGGGCGGCGGCAGTTCCGCCGCGTGCGAGCAGTTGCAGAGCTCTTCAGCAGAATATGGAATCGCCGCGAACGCAAACGGAGCGCCCAACGTTGCG
>Ga0256405_10008881_pt1 | contig 14079 bp, 16 predicted proteins | sample RumenRJG_02DNA_FD_189096 | JGI IMG/M metagenome (GOLD analysis project Ga0256405, IMG submission 189096) | Bovine rumen microbial communities from Lethbridge, Alberta, Canada - RJG_02 | ecosystem: Host-associated > Mammals > Digestive system > Stomach > Rumen | place: Canada: Alberta...
ACGCCTCGCCCGACCTCCCGTAGAGCGGAGTGATGAACGACTCCTTGTTGCGGTAGTAGAGGGGAATGAGCCAGTCGCTGCCGTCCTTCTTGTTGCGCCCGTAGAGCGGCGTTATGTATGTGCGTTCTTCGCCGTCGAAATAGACGGGGAAGAGCCATGTGCGGCGCGGATTGCGTCCGTAGAGGAGCGTGTAGAAGCTTTCGCGGTCCTTGTAGAAAAGCGGGAACACCCAGCTCGCGCCGCCGGTCTCGTCGTTCCAGACATGGCCGCCAAGCCCCATGAGAAGATAGAGAAGCCGATCGCCGCTCTTGTGGTCGCGCTCGTAGCCGGAGAGAAGCGGGAGAGAAAACGCCCTGTCTATCTCGCCGTCTACCCCAAGCTGCCGCCAATAGGGAAGCGAGGCGAAAGTCCTCTTGTTGCGCCAGTAGAACGGCACAACCCAGTCGGCGTCACCGCTCTTGCCGCCAATCAGCGTCAGGAACTTCTCCTTGTCCTTATAGTAGAGCGGCAGCGTCCAGTGCGCCGCGGCCTTCTTGCCGAAGAGGGGCGTGAGCGTCAGGCTCTCGTCGTGGTAGTAGAGCGGAATGAGCCAGCTCGCGTCCTTGGTCTGGCCGTAGAGCGGAGTCAAGAACTCGTCATTGGCTTTGTCGTGTGAATAGAACGGCAGCAGCCACGACGCCTGATAGTCGCCGTTAGTGTTCGAGTCACACCCCGCGAGACCGCAAAGGATTCGACTCTTGATGCGGCCGTCATCGGTGTAACGCGAATACGGCAGCGAATAGAAGTCGCCGTCGTCGCAAAAGTAGAACGGCAGGCAGCGATGGTTGGTGAATTTACCGTCGCGGCGATTGAAGCCCGCGAGCCCGCAAAACGCCCAGAACTTGCTTTTCTCTTCGCTCCACGAGGAGCGCTCTCTCGACTCGTAGTAGTAGAGCGGCCAAATCGTGTTCCACAAGTCTCCGCTCTTCTCCCACCCAGCCCAGCAAAGCGGGAAGACGCAGAAGCCGCCATCATCGTCGTCGTCGTTGTCCCAGAAGATCGGGAATACTCCGGCGAACTCCCTGTTCCACCACACGGCCGGGAAGAGGCAGAAATACGGCTTGTCGCTGTAGCTCTTCCCCCAGAAGAGCGGGAACACGCGGTAGTCCCTGTGCCTCGTGTCGAACTGCGAGACCGGCCAGAGGAAATTGAACTCGTCGTAGTCGTCACCGCTTTGCTTGTACTGCGAGTAGAACGGACGGAGCGCAAGGTGGTCATCGCCCCAGGAGATGAGCGGCCAGGCGAGCGATCCAACGGGCTCGCGGTAGTACGCGAGCGGCCACAGGTTCACGCGATCCCCGACCGCGCCAGTGAACTTCACTTCGTTTCCTTCGTAGAACGGCGACGAAGAAAACTCCTTCATCTTGCATCCGCCCAGCAGCATCACGCCGAGAACGGCAGTCATTATCTTTTTCATGTTTTTCTCCCTTCCTTTAAGCTTTGTTTTGTTTTAGACAAGATTTATAGGTTTCTGGTTTTGTTTTAGACAGGATTTACAGGATTGACAGGATTAAGAACCTTTCCCGCAATCCTGTTAATCTTGTTAATCCTGTCTAAAAAACCTTCCCGCGACGCCCCGCGCAAACATCATCCGCGTATTCATGAGTTCGCTCCTTTCGATTGCATTGTTGCGGCTACTTGAATGACCAACCAAGCACAGGGGTTATCCAACCGTTGTGAAAGTTCAAGACCCCGATTTGAAAGCAGGAGCCATCATCTGAAAGGTTGAGTCCGCCAATCTGCAAACGGAAACCTCCATCTGCTCGATTAGCGATGCCGATTTGTAACGAATTCGCGGAACCCTTATCCCAATCAACTTTCCAAAAGTGTGAATTGAATACACCAATCTGCACTGCCGCAGAGTGCTCGTCAAATATATTCCAAGCACCGACTTGAAGACCGCATCCTTGCATCGCATTCAGACAGCCGACCTGAACGCCCCGCAAGTTTGTGGTCACGTTGGCGCCACCAATCTGAAGCCCGTAAACGTCATCCGCGCATTGATAACCAGCACCTGTCTGGACGCCGTATATGGACTCTGCGCATCCGCTTAGACAGCTTGCCTGTAAACCATAGACAGGACAATCTTCTCCACTTAGCAAGCACAACGACAATCCCGCCACATTGTCGCATGGGAATGGCGGTATTGGCCTAGCCATCGTGAGGCAGACAGACACAGGGAACCAGTCGGCAGAACTCGCACCCCATGTGCAATTCGTCAACAGCACCATCGCCGCTACCGTGACGATCCGCGCTACCTTTCGCGCATTCATAAGTTAGTTCCTTTCTTGAAGTACGATTCATTCATGGCTATTGCAAAACCAGACAAAGCCATACATTGAAAGCAGCAACATTACAATATAGAAAACAAAGGCCGTCCATCGCGCGCGTCGTTCATCCATCATCAAGAACACAAGCCCGACGACGATGTACAAGATGTAGGAAACAACGAACAAAAGCAACCGCCACTCACCCGTGACATACCATCCCACAACATCATAGAGCGCACCTATGACAGCCCACGCCGCAAAATATGGCAAGAACAGAATGCTTACGGCGGCAAAACCCAATGCCTTCGGCCATTCGCCAAACAATAACAACATCCCCGGAATGTAGGAAGCCACAAGCAACATCAGAAACTTCTTCATGCCTCCGCTCCTTTCTTAATCCTGTTAATCATGTTAATCCTGTCTAAAACTCTGCGCCTCTGCGTCTCTGCGTTAAAATACACCCACACCATCGTTATACCACTCCTCCAGTTTTCGGTTGAACTCGAGGCGAGTGAGCTTCGACCATTCCTTCACGCGATCGGTCAGATCCTCGATGTGCATCGTCACGCGGCGGCGCGGGACAAACGGCGACCAGAAGAACCACAGGAATACGCTCTTGATGAATGTCGGCACAAACGAGGGCGAGGTCTTGCGCCCCTTGCGCGACCAGATCGAGCCCCAAAGCCCGCGCGTCCTGACTCCGATGACGCGCACACCCTCGGGCAGATCGCCGCACATGTTGTACGCAAGCTGGCGCGTGCCGATGTCTTCATGTTCGCCCTCGGTCTGAATATGTCCCGAAGGATAGAAGATCACGTTCCCGCCGTCTTCGAGAGTTGACTTCACGATGTCGCCCAAGCCCCGCGCGATTGTCGCGCCCTTCACGGTAGCGTGCTTGCGAAGATCTGGCACCGCGACCGCGCCAAGAGTCTTGAGGACATGCGGCGCGACGATGCCGGTGTGGAAGAAGAGTTCGTCCGAAAGCGGCTTGAGGGGAGTCTTCCAGAACGTGACGCCAACCAGCATCGGGTCAACCATCGCCGGGTGATTGGGGAGAACGAGCAACGATGTTTTCTTGACAGGATTTACAGGATTAACAAGATTTTCCGGGGTCGCGCCTTCGCCAAGGCTTCGGCGTGCAAGCTGGGGGGCTCCCCCAGCTCTTAATCCTGTCAATCCTGTTAATCCTGTCTGATCTCCCCAACCCTCTACCTCCACCCTATATCTCCAGGCGAAGACCCAGCGGCCGACATAAAGCAACACCGGCCTGTAGCTGAACACAAAAAGGAACGGCGCGACGAGAAAAGCAATCGCGAGCAGCAGAAGAAACGCCTTCGGACCGAACGCCCAGCTCACGAGCGCGTAGCATCCGCTCGCCACGAGCATGAAGAGAAACGACACCTGGTTGAAATACGAGAGCATCGTGTTGAGCTTCGGACCCTTCACCACCTTCTGAATCTCGGCGTCGAACGGCAGCTTGAAGAATCCGAGGTCAAACGCCAAAAGCCCCAGCACGACTCCAAATGCCGTGGGCGAAAGCGCCGCGAAGTAGAGAACGCCAAGAAGCGCTGCGGCAATCCAGCCCGTGAGAAGCGTCGCGCCAAGAAGAAAGCGCCGCCTGTCGACAAATCCCGCGACGATCTGCCCTGCGACAATGCCAACCGCCGCACCGCAAAGGAGCACTCCCGTGCCGGTGTCGCTCAAGTTTAGCCCCGCCTCTGCCTTGCCATAGACGAGAAGCCCCATCTGGAGCATCGCCGCGCCCCACCAGAAAATGGAGAGCGTGAAGATGACGGCATTGAGTCCGTCGTAGCGACCGGCCATTCGGTAGGCACGGGCAATATAGCGAATCGGGTTGATGGCGTGGAAAGAGCGGTTGAGCTCCTCTTTCGCCCTGACTGTGTAGCTCGCCGCAAGGCCAAGCACGGCGAATGTCGCAAGGCAGCAGTAGGCGAGATTCCACTCGGGATGGCGGACTTGAAGGTCGGCCACAAGGCCACCCGCCACCGTGCCGAGCAGCACGCCGAGAAACGAGACGCCCTCCATGCCGCCCATGCCGGTCGAGATTCTCTCCGCGCCGCCGATGTCGCGCACAAGCGCGTACTTGGCAGGCGAGTAGAGCGAGCTTTGAAGCCCCATCAGGAGAACCGCGCCGATGACGAACCACGGTGAGTGGAGCGCGAAGCCCGCAATCGCAACGACCATGATCGGAAGTTCCGCCCATTTCGCCGCACGTACGATCCGACGCTTCGGCCACACGGCGGTCAGCCGGTCGGCAAGCGGCGAACAGAGAATGTAGGGCAGGACGAGCATTCCCGCGACAACACTCGTCAGGAGCGACCGCACGCGCTCGTCTGCGATCCATCCGATGACGGTCAGGCACGCCAGCGTCTTCAGGAAGTTGTCGTTCAGCGTCCCGAAGAAGTTTGTGACGTAAAGCGGTAAAAACGAGTTTTTCATTACTGCTGCTCCCGATTGTTTAGCCGTGTAGATCGTGTAGATCGTGCAGATTTTTGTTGTGGCGTAAGCGCCGCGACAAGCGACGCGAGGGTGTGACCTGGCGTGATATCGCCCGCCCATGCCTCGGCTGCGTTTTTCAAAATATACTCGTTACACCAGACGGCTCGCTGTTTATTGACGCCTGTGCCGCTGGGCGCCGGCGAGATCAATAGCCCTCGACCTTCATTGCAAGCGGCGGCAACAGCTGGCTCAAGCTCGCTTTCTAGCGGTATGCCGCCAGGGCAAACCTTGACAAACCGCCGTCCACTCGCAAGCGCTTTGGCAAAAACCGCCCGCTCCTGAGCGCTGGTAAAAGTTGAAATAAGCGGCGGTTTTTCGCGGGGACAGGGCACAGTCTCCTCGATCGACTCTGGGTGGCGGGCCTCCGTGCCCGCGTATGCTGCAGGCGCAGAGGCCTGCCACCCCGAGCGTTTCCAAAGGCGCCTTGGCTTCAACTCGCTTGTGTAAGCACCTTGTGAGGCGACAAAGCCAACGAGCTGAGCGTTCAAAAGCGCGATGTTGCCAAAAGTGTAGCTCGTCACTGCACCAAAGCGGTCGCGCGTCCATTTGGCCGGGTTCTCGCGGATATAACGACGATACCCCTCAAGTTGTTCAGGCGTTGTGACGAGTTTCTCCCAGAAGTCACGCTGCCACGGCGTCGTCCCGACATCGACGGCCTTGCCCTCGGCCACCATGTCACGATAGAGTTTAGAAATCCAGCTCTTGAAACGACCAACGACAAAGCCCAAATTCTGATCGGTGTGGCGGGGCACCGACCCCGCCTTCTCTATGCGGGGACTGAGCCCCGCCTTCTCTGGGCGGGGACTGAGCCCCGCCACACCGATCTTTATGATAAAATGCACATGGTTCGGCATTACCACAAACTCATCGATCTCAACACCGGCATAATGCTCGCCAAGCGCCCCAAAAGATGCCGCGACAGCCTCGCCCAGCTCGTTCAACACGCACTTCTCGCCGACTATCGCGCCGAAGATAGTCTTATTGAAAGCCGCTTGCATCGTGACAAAGAAAGTTCCGCACGAATAATTGATATTCGCGTTTCTCAACATCGGACGATGCTTTTTAACTGCATTAGCAATTTCCGTCATCTTTCGCTCCATTCTCGTTGCCACTGCGACTCTCCGTATCGTCGCCATAGATATCGACGCCAAACCAGCCAAGTGCAAAATCTGCAAGTTCCCCAGGATTTACGCCAGCCGACATCGAAAATACCGTCACTCCGATAAAAAGCCTAAGCTCCGTCCAATGATGGGGCATGGTTGGAAGCGATCTTTTTTCGTCGCCATCTTTCAACAACGGCGGCAGTTTGCCGCGCTTCACTCGTACGTCGTCAAAATCATAAACAGCAAAACGCTTCGCGACGCCTTTAAGCGCAGTAGCATACGGAACGAGTCCAATCTTGCCGTCTTCTACCCCAAAGGCATCTATGATAAACCCATAGCCAATGGGCTTCGGACCTGCTTGAACAAACACACCGCCGCCCATACCAACGGTGATTGTGGCAATGTCAGCCGCGTCGTGCTCGCGATCCTGCCAATAGGCAGTCGTGCATCCACCCACCAGCATAGCGGCGGCGACTATCATCAAAGTGCGCTTCATCGCGTCGCTTTCTTTGCGCCCTTTGCGTTCTTTGCGGCTAAATCATCCCCGTCCACAAAACTCTTGATCAGTTCATAGTAGTTGTCAAAGCCCATGTCGTCGACGAGCGTGTTATGGTCGCCGTCTTCGACTGAGACAAAGCGCTTCGGCTCGTTGGCAAGCTTGAATAGCGCCTGACCTTGCGAATACGGAATCACCCTGTCGTCCGTACCATGAATCATCAGCACGCGACACTTCACATCGCCGATGCGCTTCAAGTTCGGAAACGGATCGACCGGCAACAGGCGCACACGAGTGAAGACGCGCGGCGCGGAAAGAAAAGGCGCCTCAAGAATAAGCCCGCCACAGGGCTTCGTCGCCGCGAGCTCGGTCGCGGGGCCAGTTCCAATGGAAAAGCCGTCGACGATGATGTCCTCGGGCTTGAAGCCGCGCGTCTCGACGAGCCAGTCATAGAGCCGGTGGACATTCCTGTAGCACCCCGCTTCGTCGGGCGAGCCGTCGGAAAGCCCATAGCCGGGATAGTCGACTGACGCGACCGTGTAGCCGCCTTCCGCGAGCAGTTCCAGCATATCAAGCGTCGAGAGCGCGTCCTCGGCGTTGCCGTGGCAGCGGATAATCGCCTTCTTGCCACGCTCGGGGCCATAGACAATCGCCGCCACCTTCACGCCATTCGTACCGATGTCGACATATCCCCTCGTAGTCACATTGTATCTACCCTTCACAGGATGGAACATCAGTGAATTGATGCACCCCGTGCCGATGAGGAGCAACAGCACGACCACGACTGCGATTATCCTCACTGCAGATTTAAAAGCATCCTTGATCATCATTGCATTCCTTTCAATCTATTTTAGCCGTGTAGAACATGTAGATCGTGCAGAACTTTCTACATGGTCTGCATGTTCTACATGGTTAATTCCCCAACCGACATGAACACGCTTTCACAAATGCTGTCCGTGACCTTCTCGGCCCAAGCGCGATTGTCGACGCCCGCAGGACGGAAGGACTTGTGCCATTTGACGTCCGCAAGCGCATAGACCGAAACTTGCGCCCAGATCGATGTCGTGAGAAGTTCAAGCCGTTCTTCGTCCTTCACCTTCATCGCAAGGAGTTTTCTGAGCCCTTCGTAGACAGGACGACCAAACGCCTCCTTGAACTCGTCATGGAATTTCGTGGGGCGCGTGACTTCGTGGCGGAAGAGACCCGCGCAAAGTTTCTGGGCGCGCTCGGTCGGAAGCGTCATGAAAAGCATATCATCCACCCACTCGCGCACAGCCGCACGCCACGACTTCTCGTCCTTGACGCCGTCTGCAAGCGTGGCAAGAGGAGCGCCGAGATCGCCGAAAAGCCGCTTCGCGACGAGGCGGTAAAGCGCCTCCTTGGAGCCGAAGTAGCGGTTCATGAGCGCCGAGTTCGCACCCGCGCGGCGGCAAATCTCCCGCGCCGAGGCAAGCTCGAAGCCCTTGTCGGAAAACTCCTGCTCAGCCGCCGCGAGTATCGCCTCACGCGTCTCCACGCCGTCCTGCCGCGCCTTCCTCGCCCTCTTCAACTGCATCTCGAAATCTCCTTTTATCGTAATCACGCGATTACTTTATCATAAAACGGCCGCCCCTGTCAATGGCGAACTGGAAGAAATTTATTTTCCCGCAAGTGCGGCCTTCAGCCGCTCTTCCACCTGCGCGGCGGATATGCCGCGGAGAAGTATGCGCTTTTGCTTCGAAGTCTCGCCGCTCTTGAAGACTACGGCAGACTTCGCAAGAGCGAACTCGTCGGCAAGCGTCTCCACAAGTTCCTTGTTTGCCTTTCCATCCACAGGTGCGCAGCGTATGCGCACCTTCACGGCATCGCCAATAAGCGAGTCGATCCCCGCCCGCGACGAGCGCGGCTGGGCCCGGACGTTTATCACTACGCCCTCAGGCGTCTCTGAAAGACATTCCATACTACGAATTGCGCCAGTTGGCAAGCGACGCGAGCGGCGCCGTCTCGTCTGCGGTCGTCGCTATCGACGGCTTCAGCGTCTTGCAGCCGATTGCGGCGAGGTCGCGCTCAAGCGCGGCATACTGCGCCTCGTCCTCGTATGTCCCGACGATCGCGCCGCCCGAGCCGGCGAACTTCGCGCTCGCGCCGCTCTTGCGAGCAGTCATCACCATGCGGCGGTTTTCCTCCGCGACATTGAAGATGCGGTCGCGGAGATTGAAGTTCGCGTCGACTAGCGCGGGGATCTTCTCTGGGTGTCCTGCGAGAAGCGCGTCGCGTCCCTGCTGCGCGATGTCCGCGAACTCCGTCATCGCCGCGAGGACGTCGGAGTTCTTCGCCTCGAAGAGCCGCTTCACTTCCTTGTGCGCCTCGCCCGACTCCTCCGCGCGCGCCGCGTCGTAGGAGACATAGAGCTTCGGCATTAGCGCGGGGTCGATGCGCTCGTACCTTCCGCGATTGTTCGCCTCGACGAACGACTTTTCAAAGTCCATGAAGACAACGCCGTTGTACATCTGGATTACGCGGTCCTGGAAGCCGCAGTTGATGCGAAGCTCCTCCTTCTCGGCTTCGAGACAAATCGTCGGCGCGACTTCAAGCGGAATTTCGACTTCGTAGAATTTCATCAACGCCTTGAGCATCGCCGAGCATATCGCCGACGATCCCGAGAGCCCGACGAGCCGCGGAATGTTGATCTTGTACTCCGCCGTGAAGTTGCGCTTCGGCAACGTCACGCCGTTCTTGCAGCAATACTCGTAAAAGCGCTTCGTGACGGCCTTCAAGAGCCGTATGCCGCCATAGTAGCCGTAGAGCCGAAGGTCGCGCACAAGCTGCTCGGGCGAGTCGAACGTCGCATCGTCAACCTCGCCTGGAACGAACCTAAGCCGCGACGATTCCGTGAGCGCAAGCTCCACGCCGAAGTTCGAGAACGCGAACGACACCGTCTTCCCGAAATATCCGTCCGACGGATTCCCCAAAAAACCCGCCCTCGCGAAGCTCCTAGTTTTGATTGTTTCCACGATATGCCTCCAGTGCTGCAAAATAGCCGTCGGGATTGCCGATGTCCTGACGCTTTCCGGGATAGACGTAGGCGTAGGCCTCGCGCTCAGAAAGCATGCGCTTGATAGCGTCGGTGAGCTGTATCTCGCCGCCCTTCCCCGGCGTCTGCGTCTTCAGGTAGCCGAAGATCGCGGCAGGAAGCAGATAGCGTCCTGCGACCGCGATGTCGCTCGGCGCCTCCTCGACCGCGGGCTTTTCGACCATATCCACGATGCGATCGCCTTCGAGCTTCATTATGCCGTAGCGCGAGACTTTCTCCTTCGGAACGCGCTCGCAGCCGATGACCGCCGCGCCAGCGTGACGCTTTGAAACCTCCACCATCTCCTTCGCGGCACAGCAGCCGACCACAAGCGCGTCGCCAAGAAGTATCAGCGCGTCGTCGTCAATCTCTGCCTGCAGGACGGCGTGGCCAAGCCCCTTCTGCTCCCTCTGGTAGACGAAGCGGATATCGGGCGCTCCCTCGAAATACTTTCTAATTAACTCCTTGCCCTCGGAGATGACGATCACAATCTCGTCCGCACCCGCCGCTCGTGCCTCGTCGACAATGAGTTCAAGCGCCGGCTTAGCGCCAATCGGAAGCATCTCCTTCGGCACGACGCGCGTCACCGGGAGAAATCGCGTTCCAAGCCCGGCAGCCGGAATTATCGCCTTCATTTGCGTCCGCCTCCCTTCTGTCCGAAGTCCGCCTGGCGGCGGCCCATAAACGACTTTCGCCCGAACGGACGTCCGCCGCGGCCCTTCTTCTTCCCATGCCCCTGGCCGTATCCCTGCCCGCGCCCCTCGCCTTGGTTCGCGGGACGCATCCACGCCGGCGGCGGCAGGTCCGGCTGCGCCTCGAATGGATGGTCGCGGTCAACGGGAATCGTTTTCCTTATGAGACGCTCAATCGCCTTGAGCTGGCCGCGTTCCTCTTGCGTCACGAACGAGATTGCGGCGCCCGACTCGCCCGCGCGCGCCGTCCGGCCGATGCGGTGAACATACGATTCCGTCTCGAGCGGCAGCTCCATGTTGACGACGCAGGATATGTCGGGAACGTCGATTCCGCGCGAGGCGATGTCGGTCGCGACAAGTACGCGCACGTCGCCGCGGCGGAACCCCTCGAGCGCGCGAGTACGCTGGCCCTGCGTCTTGTCGGAGTGGATTGCCGCGCAGTTTATTCCGGCGCGGGAAAGCTTCTTCACGACGCGGTCTGCGCCGTGGCGCATCTTCGTGAAGACGATAACCCTGTTCCACTCGGGATGCTGCTCGAGGAGATGCGCGAGAAGCGCGTCCTTCTGGCTCTTCGCGACGAACATCACCTTCTGGTTGATCTTCTCGACCGTCGGCGTCTCAGGCGAGATCGTGACGGACGCGGGATCGTGGACGAGCTCGCCGGCGAGCTTGAGGACAGGCGGCGGCATCGTCGCGGAGAAGAAAAGCGACTGGCGCGACTTCGGGAGCTTCGAGATTATGCGCCTGATGTCCGGGAGGAAGCCCATGTCGAGCATGCGGTCTGCTTCGTCGAGAACGAAGCATTCAACCTGGTCGAGATAGAGTATTCCCTGGTTCATCAGGTCTATGAGCCGCCCCGGGCACGCGACGACAGTCTCCGCGCCCTTCTTGATGTCCTTGACCTGCCCGTACTGGCTGACGCCCCCGATGAGGCACGCGAAAGGCAGCTCCGCGTACTTCGAGTAGCGCTTCACGTTCTCCGCGGTCTGCACGGCGAGTTCGCGCGTAGGCGAGAGGACGAGCGCGCGCGGGTGGCCGATGCGCCGCGGCCGCCGCACGCGGACGAGGTGGTTCAGGATCGGCAGCATGAACGCCGCGGTCTTTCCCGTCCCGGTCTGTGCGCAGCCGATCAGGTCGCGCCCGTCGAGAAGATAGGGAATCGCCTTTTCCTGAATCGGCGTCGGCGTTTCGTAGCCCGCGTCCTTTATCGCGTGCTGCAGCTTCTGGTCGAGCCGCCCGAATACGGTGTTCTCAAACATGTCTCTTTCTCCTGAGTCCTCGCGTCACGTCTGGTACGGGCCGAGGAACGCCTCCTCGAAATCGTACCCGCCGATAAAGCTCTCGTGCGTGTCGTTTTCGTCCTTGCCTATGCGACGCGATTCCGCGAGGTTGAACATCATTTCGCCTATGTCCTCGCACGACTTGAGCCCCCACTCAGTCAGGACGCGGTAGGCGAGAGGCCCGAACTGGTCGAGCGCAGTCTCGCGGAACTCGTCCATTATCTCTTCCGCGTTGGCGTGAGCGCCGTCCTTCGTAAGGTAGTGGACAACATCCATCAAAAGCGCATAGGCGCGGCCGTCATAGCGGTCGTCCTTCGCCACGATGTCTTCAAAAGTGTCTGCCTCGAAGTCGATCTCTTCCATGACGCCTATTATACCAAATGCACGGGCGGTCAGGACACGAACGCGAGAACCTCGTCCTTGCCCATGTAGCCGATCTTCTGCGCGGCAAGTTCGCCGCCCTTGAAGAGAAGAAGCGCCGGGATAGACATGATCCCGAACTTCGCCGCAAGGTCGGGGCTCTCGTCAACATTCACCTTGCAGACCTTTAGCGCACCTTCCTTCTCCTTCGCGACTTCCGCGACAACAGGCCCAAGCATCATGCAAGGCCCGCACCACTCGGCCCAGAAGTCGACGAGAACAGGAACATCGGAACGAAGCACCTCTTCCTCGAAATTGCCGCCGTTTACATTGATTTCCATCTCACTTCCCCTTTCCCGGCGCATTTGCCGCGCCGCTGTCGCCGGAACACCCAAGACAGTCCGCAAGCCCCAGCTCTGCAAGCGGACCCATTACGAAATCGCGCATCCGCGCACGCGGATGAGGAAGCGTCAGTTCGGGATCGTCCGACATCATGCCGCCAAAGTCCACGAGGTCTATGTCGATGGTGCGCGGTCCGTTGCGAACGGTGCGCCGCCGACCGAGGGAGTCTTCCACTTCATGCATCCTCCTGGAGAACTCCCGCGCCGAAAGCGCCGTCTCGAACACCGCGACCTGGTTCATGAACTTCATGGCGGCGAATTCAGGTGGAACGTCAACCGGCTTCGTCTCGATAGCGCCGCTCGCCGCGACAAGCTTAGTCTCCGGAAACGCGGCAAGCGCATCGACGGCGCGGAAAAGGTACTCCACGCGCGGCTCGATGTTGGACCCGAGCGAGACAATCGCCCTGACTCTCCCCTCCTCAACCTCCATGCGCACAGTATACCATAAATCCGCAGCAGCGGCATTTGAAAGCGATGCCTGCGCCCAACCTGCTCGCTGAGCCGCGCCGCCCGACGGCTCGCCCTCGCTTTCGCTTCGGGTTGGCTCGTGCACCGCACGAGCCACCGACAAGCGGCGGTTACCGCGCGGCTCTACGCTTCGCAATCTGTACTTCGGCCTCGGTGGATATCCGCAAGCCGACAACAACCCGCAAACAGGCCTTTTACAACGGTTCCGCGGGGCCTGTCCCCAACTGCTCCTCAACAAGGTCCACGCGGCCGGTCGGGGTCAGGAAGTAGGTGTCGGGGTTTGGCGTTGGCATGCCGTTCCGAAAGATATAATTACGTCGCAATAATTTGCGCTCCAACCTCAACGCATCGCCATTGGAGCGAATAAGCACGACTATCTTCTTGCAGAAGTCAAAGCAGCTTCCGCCTCGTTCCTTTGGACATGTCAACGTCACGTGCCAATGGCGTTCCCCGCGGTACAGGAGTTCGCGAGGATCCACGTTGTCCGTGAAAACCACGGGGAAGTAATCGTCGGCTGGCGAATTGACTGCTATGCACCAGATGTTCGTGTAGCGACCGATGGCATTTTTTACGTCATCGTGGGCTTCAATCAACGCCTGCACGAACTGCGTCGAATTCGTGAAGCCCGCCGGATCAACCCATGGTCTACCCGCTTCTCGATCTAGACTGTTCTCTGCCATGCATGCAAGCAGGCTCCTGCCAAGCATGCTTAGTTCGTGGCTTTTCGAACGATAGGCCATCATTCTGCAACAGCCCATTTCGGGAAGGCCAACCAGAAAACCAACAACCAAGCACACTGCCACAAACACTGCAATGCCACGAATTGACAAGCCAAAGTCACCCAACTCGAAATACCACCGATTCGACACCGGCAAATAGAGAAGCACAAACGGCGCGACCAGAAACATCGAACACACAATGCATCCAACTATCGTGTACACGTTCGCAGACACACGTGAATATGCGATGAGTCCAAGCAGAATCAGCAGCATAACAACCGTGTTTCCAAGGAGAAACAAAGTTCGACGCCCCTTCCGCAACGCGACAACCATGCCGATTAGCATCGCAATAGGCAACGAGCTTATATACAGTGAAGACTCGAGCCTCATAACTTTACTCATCGGCAAAAGCGACAACACCGCAAGCGCGACATACACCCACCCGAGGGCTTCGACGATCTTGACTGGCAAAGGCTTTTTCATTTCAGGTTCTTACCGCTGGCATTCACCTGCGGAGGCACTGGTTTCATCACGCGACCGACAAAGAGAATAAGACCTGTACTAGTCTCGCGGATTAGGAACAGAAACGGGCGGTCGGCGACGAAGAGGCGCGGCGGCTCCTCAATACATGCTTCCGCCATGGGCGCAAAGGTCGCGGCAGCGGCTTCGGTGCCGACTT
>Ga0256405_10008883_pt1 | contig 14077 bp, 15 predicted proteins | sample RumenRJG_02DNA_FD_189096 | JGI IMG/M metagenome (GOLD analysis project Ga0256405, IMG submission 189096) | Bovine rumen microbial communities from Lethbridge, Alberta, Canada - RJG_02 | ecosystem: Host-associated > Mammals > Digestive system > Stomach > Rumen | place: Canada: Alberta...
AATTACTCATTTCTCAGCAATGCTCATTCTTTCTTATGCAGACACGTACGGTTGAAGTAACGCTCGGCAGCACGGAAGAGGGAGACGGCCCGTTTCTGCTCTGCCGTGACACCACTACGACCACCCAGGAGTTCGTTGCCTGATTTGATGTTGTTCTGGGCATCGTTAATCAGATCCTGACGCTCGATAGGATCGGTACTGACAAGCCAGCGCGATACGATCTGGTCAATCTGTCGGGCTTTCACCAGCAGCACTTTCAGGTCGTCCTGCGATACAGTAGGACCACCAATGCCACCAACACCCACCACCTCACATTTCATGGCTGCAATGGAGTCGACATACTGGTTATACTGTTCCCAGGCACCCTGTATGTCAGGACACGGACTCTGAACATCCTTCTTCTGGAACTGGTTCTGCACGGTGGCCTTCATATCCTCGAAGATCTTCTTCGACTCCTGGGAGGCGACCTGACCTGAACCGTATTTCTTCTTCATAGAAGCAAAACTCGTCTGCACACCCTCCAAGGCTTTCTTTGCAGCCTCCACCTCAGCGTCAAGACCGAAGCACGGATTCCGTTCGATGGTGATTTGATACTGCTGGTTCAGATCCCTGCCAAAAGGAATATCATAGCGGTTGTATTTCTTCTTCTCGGTCTTGTCCATCAGGAACACATCATGCAGCGTGACATTCACCTGCGTACGCTTGTTCTGGATATCAAACGTCTGGGCGATGAAGTCGTTTTCCAACTTATACTCTGTGGGAGTAGGCTGTAGTCCGTCATAGTCGATCCAACGCTTGAAGGAGAACAACTTATGCGGCTGGGGAATGGAGGCCTTCACAAGTTTCGTGATGCGATACTTGTCGGCAGGATTAAAATCCACCTTATAGGGAAGTTGGGCAGGACGGAGTTTACGTCCTTTGATCAACGGATAGAAATGCACGTTGTCCCAGAACACGAACAGCGACCTATAGGAGATGAGGGTCACCGTGAGGGTGTTCTTATCTTCGCTGAACACGAACTTCACCATCAGATCCATATCCTTGCTGTCAGGTTTCAGGGATATATGGTCGGTATATGACTTCCCTTGTGCCACAGTAATAGTCCTGACTGTCTGTGCCTGAGCAGCAAACAACCAGAAACAGCCTGCCAGCAGAAGTATTATTCTATGTCTTATCTTCATACGTTTTTTATGATTGCTCAAAATAAATCCATTCTTTGGGTTCGCCTTGACGCGTGACCCAGGCTGCCACCTTCAGATCCTCAGGATAAGGTGCCTCTATCAGTGCATGATAGGTGTCATAGCGCAGATAGGATGCCACCCGCTGAACGCCCCACAGCAAGTCGGTATAGGTGTCGGTCATATTCAGACACACCCGTCCGGCAAAGGCGCCGAAATACCGGATATTCGGATGCCAGGGGTGCGGAATCGGCTGTCCGGTGGCATCAGCAGTGAGGAAACACAATGATGGCGGTGCGTCCACACACGGGTAGTTATGGGGCAGTTCAATCATCATCTGAAAGCCAGTGGCATAGAGGGGCTGATTTTCTACCCCAGGCTCATTGAGTGTCTCCTCATTAGTCACGCCACAGATGCTACGCAAATGATAGGTGACGAGATAGGCCGTAGGCAGACCGTCGGCATTGCGACGCGTCACCTTGCAGGAGATGTCCTGACGGTCTGCCAGTCCTGTCTCCAGTTGTTGCCACTCATACCACAGACGACGGTTACGTCCGCGAAGTGCAGTGGCATCAAAAGCCTGTATCTCACGTTCCATCATACCACTCAAGCCTTATCTCATCCTGGAATAGGATCCGGTACCAGATACACCAGATCACCGTTATTCACATTATAGTCGGCCAGTTTCTGGTCTTCACGACCGATACGTGGACGCAGTACTCTGATCTCATGCACCTGAGGATCTTCCTTTCCGAAGAAATAGTCCAGGGGGGCACCCGTCTGATCTATCGACGGGAAGTCAAAAATCAGACGTCCGTCTTCACCGATGGCGTGACGAAGGTTGTCCATCAGCGTAGCGAGCGGGGCCTCCGGATTCACGACCTTAAAACGGACCGTCTTATTCTTGTACGAGATATCCAAAAAGAAATCTTCCATATCTTATTTCACTTTTAATATTTCAATTCTCATTTCTCACTCTTATCTATCGTGATCGTGACCTGTATCGGATAGATGTTCGTGCTCCTGACACTCATCATGGCCTGCATCAGCGTCTCTGCCTGAGGGATCTTCTCCTCGAAGCCGCGGCGGATGAACGTATTCTCGTTCAACAGGATCTCGACAAGTATCTCGTAGCCAGCCTGCAGTCTGTCCTGCTGCTGACGATGACTGACTGTGATGCTCTTCACCATCTGACGGGTGATACCATAGCGCGTCATCAGTTCCATATAACAGAACAACTTCATATCGGCAGGGGTCACCAGACGATCGTTGGTAATCATATAGTAACGCGACAGACTGGCCTCCTCCAACTGGTCACGCACCTCATCGTTACCTGGCACAGGTGTGGCAATCAGTCGCACGGAGGTATTGTTGAAACCTGCTGGCGGCTGGAAGGTACTGCTGTCTGAGAGCTGACCGTTGATGGCAGAGCCCAAGGTGGTGACATAGGAGACGGAGAGCGAGACATCATTGCGGAAGTCTGCCGCACGCGGATTCAGCATCAGATAGACACCGGGGATGCGCTCTTCGGCATTCGCACGGGCGGCATCACGCATACGTGTCAGCGTCTCTATCAAACTATAGATCACCTTATCGTTGGCCTCCTCACGTAAGGACTGGAAGGCATAGAAATCAGTATAGTAACGACTGATGAGGGTATTCAGCAGTACCACGAGACGACCTTGGTTGAAACGGTCAGCACTCATCTTACGCACCTCTATAGGGAACTGTCCGAAGATCTGATCGGTAGAGGGGCGTAACATATGCAGGAACTGCTGACTGGTGCTATCCACCTCTGTTCCGATGCTCTGGAAGCCAGCCACCCTGACAATAGGGGTACTGGAGGAGAGGTCGGCTGTATGCACCTCTGCATTCACCAGGATGATACTGTTGAGGATCAGATTATCCTTATCAAACACAAAGTCATCCTTGATGCCAGAGAACTCAAACACCATGTCGATGTTCTCTATCTCTGCCGGCAAGGTCTTATTGTGCAGATGATTCTTCACACAATACATCCTGACATTCTGACGGGCAAACAGATCCAGACACGACACCGACGCATTAACGGTCTGCGAGCCATTGTAAAGCACGGTATCGATATCGAAGCAAGGTGAGAGCGGCAACTCGGAGAACTCCCAAGGACTGACGATCGGCAGGATCTGTCCCTTTATCGTTACCTTGAGGTCCTTGAAACTACGGTTCTTCACCACGAAACTGAGACCTGAGAGATCTGTGATAGGACTATCGAACTTCAATGACACCTTCCAGCGTCTGCCGTCCATTCTGACAATCGAGCGGATCGTTGCATTGAACACATGGGTCTTGAGCAGGGGGATGAAACGGGCTTCCGTATCCGTCAGCGTGAACACATGCTCCGGCGTGAGTTCCATACTGGGGATACCAGATTGCAACGTGGCCTGGATAACTGCCGTCGCGGGAATAGCATGACCGATCTCATAGGGAGTCAGCATCTTGGAGAACTCCTCCAGCACATCAGCCTTCATCTGATCCAGCTCGTTCTCCAACTCATTCGACTGATAAGCCAATGCCGTCAGCAGCAACGAGAAGACAGGATCCTGCTCGATGCCCTCCAACTGGTCAGGATGGTCACTGCTCCGCCAGATGCGGATGGCCTCCTGTAACAGTTCCTCAGCCCGCTGTTTGTTTTCAAATATTGTCTGTTTCATGCTTCCAATTCTTTATTATTTCCATACGCGCAGGGTGCTCTTATACAGATAATCCTCCTTGGTAGAGGCAATCACCCCCTTGATCGTGATATAGACCAGACGCTCTTCACGGATATATGTCATCGTCACAGCCACATCGTCGAGTCGCTTCTCATAATTTTTCACGGCCTCCTTGAGTTCTGCCGCAAAAGTATTCATGTTCTTAGACGAACCGGAGATCTTCTTGGAATAGAGATCGCGCAGACCATTCTCATAGAGCGTATCACCCGAATTGTAGATCACACCCTCATGCTCGTCGAAGATCTCGAAACGCATATTATTGAAGACAAAGCCGTATTTGGAATCTCCAATACTGTTATAGCGCGGTGTGGTCAGCAACATGCTCAGCGCCTCGTCAATCGAACGCTTGATCTTGTTCTCACGGGCCAGACCGCTCTTCACTACTTTCAGAGGTATTGACAGGTATGCCATAAGCGTATTTTAGATCAATGGTATAAATCGTTCACTTTCCGGCTCAGGCACATAGAGTGCATTGAACAGGTGTTCGAATAGTTCCTGATACAGACGCTCGTAGAGATTCTCCTTCAGATCGTCCTCCATCAGCTTCAGAGAACGGTTCATCTCCGTACGGAGCTCCTCCATCAGTACTGGCTTCATCTCATTGTTGATATAGTCGGTGAGCGCCTGAGTCTGCTGTGCCAGTGCATTCTGCATCTCTTCCTTTACGAGGGTGATGAGTTTCTCTTTCGTCTCCTCCAGCAGTTTCACGATCAGTTCCTCGTGCAACTGGGCATACAACTCAGCCTTCGCCTGTTTCAGAAGGGCATCGTAGTCGATGGTATTATCCACCAGCACCACCTTGTCGAGCACGGCCACCGCACCCGTCAGATAATCCTCAAACCAGTTCAGCCACTTCATGACATCCACCTGTCTCGGCTGCGGGATCACGATCGGCTGTTCTGTATTAGGACTGATGATATAGTAATCGACGGCATGGGCGATCTCCTGCAACAGCATCAGGAAATCATGCACGCTGTTACGCTGGCTATAGCCCTTCATGATGAAGAGATAGTGCAGGAGCGCACGCTTTCCGTCGCCTTCCTCCAGATTCTGGTGCGAGGTGATCGTACTCAGTTTACTGATATATTTCTCCACATAGGTGGTAAACTGCTGGTTACCCGTCATGAGCAGACAGGGCGGTATATAGGCAGTGTCGATGGAGAACATACCGTCCTTGACGTTGAAGTGTACCAGCGGCATCACATCCTGTGACTCCGCCTCCTCCAACGAGAGAAGGGCATATTCATAATGCGGACGGAGATAAGGCACACCCTCTTTCTCGAAGGATGTCGTCGTGTCGCTGATGCCAATTGTCAGATAGTAACTGTCACCAAACAGCATGGGAATAGGAACGACAGCCTTTTCATCGGCATCTATTATCTTACCTGACGGTAACAGAGCCATACATCGCAGGTTCTCCACCTCGAATGTATTCTTGACGAAAACGCCCTTACAACTCAGTTCCGTCCCAGGCAACATACCCATCTGTGTGCTTCCCAATGCGGCACGGATGGCTATCTGCTGCTGGAAATCCAGTTTTTCCTCCAGACCGATGAAGGTCTGGGCTGTGATCTCCATTCCTGGCAACCAGTTTATTCTTGAATTCAGATCCATAACCCTACTTATTGATTCAGTTCCGTATTATAATTCAACGTCATGCCTCCGTCAGGCTTCTGAGGAACCATGTGCTGTTTGATCTCTATCACACATCTCACGTCGAAGGGGATCAGCCACTCCTTCAGGAAAGCAGCCAACGGCTCCAACGACTTTGCCAACTCCTGATAGGTGGCAGATGTCAGCCCCGGGATCAGCAGTTTATATGTCACCTGAGGCAGCCACAGACGGGTCGTATCGATGGGACTGTAACGACCTTTGATCGTCTCCACCTCACAATGCATCAGGGCACCCAGAATGTTTTCCACCAGACCGAGGTTACCGCGCCAACGACTGACAAACGGTAATATCACCGCAGCCTCCTTTACCAGATCGTTCTGCTCTGCCTCTATATCGAAATTGAAGTATTCCTTCAGCAGATATGTCAGTTTCTGGTCCAGGAGTTCCGATGCCTGACGCTCAATATCCAACTTCTTGCGGAACACATAGGTGTCGAAGGGAGCAAACGATTCGCTCAGCAGTTCTCTGCGCCACTCCAACTCCTTGTACTTCTCTGAGAAGTCTTCTCCGCGAAGATCGTCATCACGTGTCAACAGGCCCTCAGGCAACAGACGCAGGAAACCGTCGCGCGACAGTACCACCTTGTCCTCCTTCTCATACACGGAGAGAACATCCTGGTTGTAGTTTCTATAGAACGTACCCTTGCCCTGAACCATCCACTTTCCACTCATCTCGGGATAGAGATAGTTCAGCAGCACTTCGGCCCTGATCTGACTGATGTTCCTATTGATAATCATTCTTCGTTCAATTCATAATAATAATCCTGTCCGTCGGCCACGATATGCAGCACATCATGACAAGGAATACCTAATTGTGCCAGCGTCAACTCCCCGTAAGGGAAATCGGCACCAATCTCTCTATATTCATGCTGGTAAAGTCCGCTGAGGGGCACACCACGTAAGTGGTCATCCGCCTCCACGAAGGCTTCTACAGCATGACCCGGGCGCATCACGTCCGTACGCCGGTCGTTAGCGCGCTCAGTCACATAATCCACAAAACAGTCGTTCTCCAGACAGAGACTCACCGACTGCGCTCCCGACGTCTGTCCTATCAGACGAAGGACCTCCGATACCGACGATTGTCTTGAGAGTGCCAATGGACGGATAGGTGTCCAACACGTATGAACGGCACAGTCGTCATCATAGGCCTGGAAGTCGAGGAGTTTGGTGGTCAGGTGCTGCCCGTCATAGTAGAACATCTTTCCACAGAGGGAAGTGAACATTCCCTGTTCCAAGGCCTCCTGATGAACCAGTTTCATCGCCTCCTGCACCTGTACAGCACCGATCACCGACGCCATCAGCGAAGTGGTAGGAGCAGAGCCCGCCTCCTCATGCCGACGGATCACACCTGTACACGACATCCGCTTCGCCAAGTCACGCAGGCCCTCAGGACCTAAGTTGCAGGCATAGCAGTTCTTTCCAGGTATAAACACCCGCGCCGTTCCTTCGAGTTCCTCGATCCCACCGTCTACCCAAGGCACGCCCGCGCGCATACACAACCGGTTGATGCAATAACGCGCCCAACGGCTGTCCACACAACCGATGACCACATCCATCCGGCGGATCAGTGAGAGACCGACATCATAGGACACATCGCCACAGATGGTCTGGATCTCCACAGCGGGGTTCATGGCTTTCACGCGCTCAGCAACCACCTCCACCTTCAGACGATGCGCATCGGCATCAGCCTTCGAGAAGAGTACGGAGCGCGACAGGTTGCCAACCTCAACCACATCAAAATCAACTGCGACAAGATGTTCCACACCTAACAGCACCAAGTTCTTCAGCACCTCGTTTCCCAAGGCACCGCATCCGACCACCATCACATGGGCAGCCGACACTTGCTGTTGTTTTAGGCATTCACTCATCTGTTAGTTATCTGGTTTCATATTAAGTTCTACATCCAACATATCATTCGGCACGGGCATCACCGTCAGTTTGGCATCATGATAGCCTTCTTTCTTCAACACTATCCTACATGCCACCGTTGCCGGCAGGTTCTCAAGTATACATGGCGTGATACCGACCTCCACCTGGTTCAGGATGATAGTGGCTCCCACCACGTTACTATGGATATTCAGCACACCATAACTGGCTTTCGGCAGACTCATGTCGAGCACCTTCGGGAGCGTATCGTCCACATACAAGAAGATCGGCTTCGATTCCAGCCCTTCTTTCAGCGTACTGACAATATAGAATCCCAGCGCCAGTTTTCCTTCCCATTTCCCATAAGCCAAAGGCTCCCTGTTAAGCCATATCTGAGTTTCCTCATCCGGTGCAGTAATAGTCACCTGAGCTTTCAAGGAGTCCAGCGGAACATTCGCAGCCATCGCCGTAGAGTCCGTGACTGTAGAGTCGGCAGCCTCCTTTAGGACTCCGGGCGTGACAGCTCGCGCCATCAGCGGCCGCACCCACATATCACTGGACTGCAGGGTCAGAACCCGCTTTTCACCGATACCCAGATTGACCACCGTGTCTACATAGCAAGTCTCATTCTGCGTTACGAGCACCTGATGGTCACCTGGCTGCAGACGGCCACTTGTTGCCTCGCCTTTCCCGATAGGCTGTCCATCAACATAGATGTGCCCTTCCAAGACCGGTAGTTTCACGGTCAGGTAGGAATAGACTGATTGCAACACCACTGGCACTACAATCTTTGCACTATCCACGACCTCCACCGTATCCGACAGTTCCTCGTAGAATGGAGCCTCTACATGGTAGCCATGTTTCCCTAACGGGAGATGAAATTGGGCAAGCCCGTTTCTCACGAGCGCCACTGTACTATCTACCTGCAAAATGGCATTCTCAGGAATAACCTGGAACACCACCCATTGCTTCGACAGTTTATATTCTTTTCCAGGCTTATCAGTCTGCATGATAGCCCGGTAATGCTTTTTCTTCCTCAATCCCTTGCCTGGAACCTTCCACATCAACTGTCCGTAATCTGGATGTTCCACCAGCAGGTATGCGGTCTTATGAGGAGCTAATAAGGTGATTTGCCCATCACCCTCCTGGGCCGCTATTGGTGTCTTTCCGTCGGCCTTGAACGTAAATCCTTTCTCGTCGGTTTTCAAGTCCAAGGTCGCCATCTTCTTATCTACAGGTAAAAACTTCCGCGTAGCAAGGTCGAATTTGACCCGCTTGAACTGCCCAATGCTGATTTTCTGTGCAGCACAAGGCAGTGCTATCACTGCAATCAGTAAGATTACCAGTAGCCTTCTCTGCATGCAGTTATTTTCCAGTCACCATCGTATTGCCTGGACTGACAATCGAGATGTTACCCATATAGGAGCACATACACTTGCTGTTGTCTGTCAGAGCAGGAATACCACCCACCTTTACCTGTGAACTGCCTGGCGACCAGGGAGCCGTAATTACTGGTACACAGGGCATCGGGGTCAGCACACCCATAGCGGCAGACGTAGCAGAAGAAACCGCTGGGTTTGTTATCGACTGACACATACCGAATGAAGGAATATTAGTTACCGTAAAATCCGTCGTCACAGCCATCAACAGATTCATGCACTTTGGTCTTGAAGGCACGGTAATAACCAATGTACACGGAGACAAGCCAAAACTACACTGAAGCACAGCTCCCTGAGTTACAAAGTTACCCATATTCTTTTTTTTATGAATCATCTGGCTCAGTCCCTAGGAAAGGAACCGAGTCAGATGAAGTGATTAATTACTTCCAAGGATTCTCGTATGCTACGGGACCATTCTCGAGCTTCTGACAGCTGAGCAGGATCTCCTCGTAGTGCTCCTCGCCGTCAGCCCAATACTCCTTGTAGTGTACACAGTAGCAAGCGGTACCCTTCAAGGTCTTCATGGCTGAACCGTCCTTCGTGTTCTCGAACTCAATCTCCAGGTCATGGGGAGCAGCGGGATCGATCATCCAAGCCAGCAACTCGGGGTTACCATCGTTCAGCGCCTTCACACGGATGGTGATCTGGCCGCCACGAACGATACCTGCAACCTGACCTTCCTGATCAGTAGCCTGGTTAAACTTGTAGTTTACCAACAATACCTCACGAGGTGCAAAGTCCTTAACCTTCAGCACAACCGGTGTTACATTCTCTGCCATAATATATTTCCTTTCTTAATTTTAATCCTATTAAACTTTTAACGATATGTTCAAGTTATGCCCATGCATTCTCGAACTTCACAGAGCCGACCTCAATGTTCTGACAAGAGATGAGAATCTCCTCATAGTGGCCTTCCTTATCTGCCCAGTTCTCCTCGAATTCTACGCAGTAAGCACCGGTAAACTTGATGGTTTTCATCACCTTCAGAGTCTTGGTCTCTAAGAACTGAATCTCACCGTCCTTCTTCAGGAAGCGGTCACACATCCAGGCCATCAGCTCGGGCGTACCGTCATTGAGAGCCTTTACACGAACACGAAGCATCTGGAAACGGGGGATACCTGTCATCTGTCCCTCACGATCAGTCTCCTGATCAAACTCATAAGATACCATCTGAACTTCACGGTCTTTGAAGTCCTGAATCTTCATTACTACTGGTGTTGTTGCCATAATTGTAAATGTTTAAAGGGTTAAACTTATTATTAATCACTTATTTTTTGATAGTCACTGCTTATGCACTAGCCATAGCAGCTTCCTTGTCCTTCTTGTCTGCAGCAACCTTGATGATGAAGTTCTTGGCTGCATAGAACGGAGTCAGTGTGATGTCGCAGGTGATCTGCTTGGTGATAGGATCCTGACGGGGCTCACCGATCTCGTAGTTCTGGAACAGGTTACCATAGCCCTTGTACTGGTTGAGGAACTCCTGGATCTTTGACTTCAGGTTCTTCGGGCTGTTGTACGGATCCCAGTTCTCGAGAGCCACCTCATGTACGAAGTTCATCAGCACCTTCTTCACCCAGTCGAACACGCGAACGATAGGATACTCCTTCATAGCGTCGAGGTCACCATTGTAAAGAGTGGTGTTGTTGAAGGCCATCACACGACCCTCGCTGTACACCATCGGAACAACCTGGTTGTCCATCAGGGCAGCAATCTCTGACTTCAGCAGATCGCTCTTCACACCCTTCACACCGTCGAGAGTACCATACTTCTTACCACCGGCACCCTGAGCCATGTTAGCGGTCTCATCATAGAGTTTACCGCAGAGGGCTGCAGCAGGAGCGATATAGAAAGCCTTCTGGTCTTCCTCGTCTGACGACATCTTCTCTGCCTCACGACCAACGATCCAGTTGGCGGTCATCACCACGTTCATCAGACACTGATCACTGTCGCGATAACCCTCGGTGTTAGCCTGCAGATCGTCGAATGAATACTCATCAGCATGGTCGGTGAGCAGCATCACCTTATATTTGAATGCCATCTTGGCCCACTGGAGCAGATCCACCTTGTCGGTAAGCACAGCACCGGGAACACAAACGAGACTGTAGGCATCCTTCAGACTCAGACGGTCGAAACCGTTACGGAGGATATTCTCCACCTCACCGGCGAAACCAGAGTCGGGATCAGCGATATCCTCTTTCAGAACGTTGATCACACGCAGGTTCTTTACCTTATCAGTACCGCAGGTCTTGAAGAAAGAGTCGAGCTGACGATAGCTGCGCTCCAGATTCTGTGTAGCGTAGAGGGCGTCGGTGATACCCTGCTTCAGCACCTGTGTATATTTCTCCTCATCCTGCTTACAAGCATCAGCGAAACCGGTAGCGGTCTCCAGGCTTGTATCATCGAGCAGTTCCAGCCAACGCTTGATATCTCTCTTCAGCCCCTCACGCTTTTCCTTGAAACGCTTGTCGCTGAGGAACACATCCTTAGCGGCCTTACGCGCGGGATTCATATTATCTGCGTCGGGCATGAATCCACGAATTGCATTGAAACCACCAAAAGCGGAAAGCAATTGTGATGCGTCTTTACCTTTTTCCTGAAGCTCGGCACCAGCCTGACTGGCGGCTTGAGCTTTTTGCATTTCTGTATCTGCCATAATTCTTAAATTCTTTTTTCTGTTGCAAAATTAATCATTTCTTGTTTATTGCCTCAGGCTTTATTTATCTTTTTCCTGAAGTTGTTGCGACAGGCAACCTGTCGGGCGACAAACGTCGGATTCCGGTCGATCCGTCTGTCGCAGAGAGGACTATTTCTCCACCATGATACGGAATTCCACAGGGGTCATTCCGACCACCTCCACCATTCTTCGCTGGAGGGTTCTGACGGAGTTATAGCCTGCTTCGGCACTGACGGCGGCGATACCGTACTCGGGATGATCCCGCAGCAACTGTAAGGCGCGCACCAGACGAAGATTCTCCAGATACTCATCGGCCGACCTGAAGATAGTGGAGTTACGGAACAGACGCATCAGGCGTGCTTGCGAGACACCCATCAGTTCTGCCAGTTCCTTGGCACCGAAGTCTGCGGTCACCAGCTGGGGCTCATTCTCCAGACGGTTCTCGAGCATCGCCAACAACTCTGCATCATCCACCAGGTCTGCCTGCATTGACAGACGACGACCGCGCTCCATTTCGGCCTTTAACCAGCCGACACGCTGACGCAGCTCATACCATGAGTTCAGCTGCTCACTCATCAGGAGGTTACGCCCCAACAGACGCACATTCTCCAGATCCAGACGCTCGTTCTCCTGTTCAAGACGGGCGATCTCCTGCTCCAGTTCTTCTATCTTCTTAGCCATTGTGTGTACCTATTTCTACTTAATCAGCACCTTCCAACTCAGAGAGCATAGACTGCAGCATCTGCTTCAGCTCGTCACGGCTGCCAGCCTCCTTCAGAATGTCGCGCAGCTTACGGTTCTGCTCAATGCTCTTACGGATCTTCTCGTCGGTGTCGATCTTGCTCTTCACGCCAGAGAGGAACGGACTGTTCTGTACCAGACGACCCTTACCGCCCTGTGCCTCGAAGTCACGCAGTTCACCAAACTTCAGGGTCTCAGTCACTGAACCACCCTCTTCGTCAGTAAAGGCAACCTCTACTTTGGGCTTGAAGTGTGCAAAAGCATCATCGATGTTGTGGATGTCCTCCACGAATTCAGGATTACCAGCCTCCACGTCTGACGTGTACTGGTCGATCATCAAAGTCTTGTTCTGATCGATCAAACTGACTTTCGCATTTGACTCCTCATCTGGAGCCATCGAAATGAAATTCTCTTTCATTGCCATAATTGTAATGGTTTTAAATGTTATACATGAAGTTAAAAATTATTTCTTCTCTTTCTTCGGAGCCTTCTTCTCTTCAGGCTCGGCGGTCTTCTCCTCAGGGTTTCCAAGGCGCTTGCCGTTGACCACGAAGACAGCCTGTCCGTCCTTGTCGGCTTCCACCACGATAGTATCGCCTGCCTTGACATCACCGGCGATCATCATCTTAGAGATCGGGTGACGCAGTTCCTTACGGATGATACCAATGATCGGACGTGCACCATACTGCTGGTTGTAACCGCGCAGGGCGATCTTCTCGCGTGCCTCAGGTGTCAGCGTCAACGTGATGTTCTGCTCCTCCAACAACTTCAACAGACCCTTCAGGTGGATGTCGAAGATGTGGACAACGGTCTTGTCGGTGATCGGTGAGAACGGAACGATCTCTGTCAGACGTGCCAAGAACTCCGGACGGAAGTAACCCTGCATGATGTCCATCAGTTCGTTGTTCTCAGGGATGATACCTGCGTTGAACTTCTCCACAATCGTCTGTGCACCGATATTAGAGGTGAAGAGGATGAGCGCATTGGAGAAATCGCCCACACGACCCAGACGGTCGTGCAACTTACCCTCGTCAAGGATCTGCAGGAACAGATCGAACACCGACTTGTGAGCCTTCTCGATCTCATCGAACAGCACCACGGCGTACGGGTTCTGACGGATCTTGTTCACCAACAGACCACCTTCCTCGTAACCTACATATCCCGGAGGCGCACCATAGAGCAGTGCCACCGAGTGTTCTTCCTTGAACTCAGACATATCAAAGCGGATCAGGGCACTCTCGTCACCAAAGAGGAAGGTAGCGAGGGCCTTAGCCAACTCCGTCTTACCGGTACCGGTCGGACCCAGGAAGAAGAACGAGCCCATCGGCTGTCCCTTCTTGCTCAGACCTGAACGGGCCTCATACACGGCGTCAAGCACCTTCTTCACAGCGTGATCCTGACCGACCACACGCTTCTTCAGGGTATCTTCCGCACCCATCAGACGATCGCGCTCCTTCGTCTGGACCTTACCCAGAGGAATACCGGTCTGCTTTGCCACGACGGCACTCAGGTCGTCGCTCTTCAGTTCAGTGCGTTGCTGGGCACTCAGTTCTGTCAGTTTATCAAGGATACCTGCCAGGAAGTCCACGCGCTCCTGAATGGTGGCAATCTTACTGAAGTCGGTATCAGAATCGACACCGGCCAACAGGATGCAACTCACCTTGTTGAACAACTCATAGTTCAGCCAGTCGAGTTCCTTCATCAGTCCCTCGTCAGCCTTATCCTTTCCTTCTGTAGAAGCCTTGATAGCATCCAA
>Ga0256405_10008886_pt1 | contig 14066 bp, 14 predicted proteins | sample RumenRJG_02DNA_FD_189096 | JGI IMG/M metagenome (GOLD analysis project Ga0256405, IMG submission 189096) | Bovine rumen microbial communities from Lethbridge, Alberta, Canada - RJG_02 | ecosystem: Host-associated > Mammals > Digestive system > Stomach > Rumen | place: Canada: Alberta...
GGCATTTTTCTTGCTTTTTTCGGGCATTTGATGTATCCTTGCGAAAAAAGGAGGCGGCCGAGATGGAGGAAAAACTTTTTCTGCTGCGCGCTTCAGAGGACATCCTCAGCCAGTATGAAGACTACCGCCGCGAGTTTCTCGAGCAAGGCGACAGTCTGGACGGCACAGGCCCCATGCGTCGCATTGAGAGCGCCAGCGAATGGCTTGCGCACGTCAGGCGCTATGAAAGCCCGGACACGCTGCCGGAGGGCCTTGTGATCGCGACGCAGTACGTCCTCGTCCGCGAGAGCGACGGCAAGCTGCTCGGCATGCTGCAGCTGCGCCACTATCTCAACGACTATCTGGCCAAATACGCCGGCCATATCGGCTATTCCGTGCGGCCGGGCGAGCGGCGCAAGGGCTATGCCAAGCGCATGCTCGCGATGGGGCTTGAGGAAGCGCGTGCCCTTGGGCTTGAGCGCGTGATGATCAGCTGCGCCGTTGATAACGAGGGCAGCCGCCGCACGATCCTGGCAAACGGCGGGGTGTTTCACAGTACGATCTGGGATGAGGAAGATCAGGAGACACTCGAGCGGTACTGGATCGAGCTGTAAAAAGGAAGGGCAAAATGGGACAGGATCTGTGCATCGAGTGCGGCGGCGGTGTGGTCAACATCCGCGTCGGCGCGATCATTCTAAAAGACGGCAAATTTCTGATGGCCGGCAACCCAAACTCTGATTACCTCTATTCCGTCGGCGGCCGGATCCAGTTCGGCGAAACGGCGGAGCAGGCCGTCGTACGCGAGGTCCGGGAAGAGACCGGGCGGGACATGGAGATCGACCGGCTCGGCTTCGTGACGGAGGATTTCTTTTACGGCGATTCCCCCGCCCATTTGGGCAAGCTGATCTATGAGCTGGGCTATTATTTTTACATGAAGACACCCGCGGACTTTGAACCCGTATGCGAGAGCTTCACCGAGGCGGGCGAAAAGGAATTCCTCGTCTGGGTCTCGCCGGAGGAGCGAAGGAAGCTCTATCCCGCTCTCTTCAACGACGAGCTGCGCCATCCGCAAACGGCTGTCCGACACTTTGTCACAGACCAGAGATAAGAAAACCGGTGCGTCACACGGCGCACCGGTTTATTGCTTATTTGCGGGTCGTTTTCTTCTTTTTACGCTTTGCCCGTTTCCGGCTTGTGGCGGCCAGCGCCACGCACAGCACGGCCAGTCCGATCACGCTCACCCCAAGGATCGCGATCCAGAGGGTCATGTCGTTCTCGTCGCCGGTCGCGACGCCGCGGCGGTTGACATCCGTAACGGAGAAGATCGCAAGCGCCTTGCCGTCCTTGTAGGCCACGCCGATAATATGCTTGCCCGCGGTAAGACTCTTGAGGTAGGTGGGCTTGAGCTTGACGATCGTGCTGCCGGATGCAGTGGAATAATAGGACGGATCGACCGTCTTGCCGTCCACGGTCAGCTCGGTGAACTTCCCGAGCGCGCCGTTCGCGGTAAAGCTGAGCTCGCTCGACGAGCCTTTGCTCCAGCTGCTGCCCGCGCCGTCGGTGATGAGATAATTCGGAAGATCAAAGCGCGAGACGATCGTACCGCTGTATGTACCCTTGAGCGTGATCGTGGCGGTGCCGCTCTTCGACGGGATGTCATACAGGAACGAAACGTCGTAGTCCTGCCCTTTCTTGAGCGTCGTGTCGCCGTTTTTCACCTCGACCGTCGGCTCGATGCCCTCGTCCTCCGGCTTGCGGGAGGTGATGAACTCGGTCACCGCACTGCCGGGGATCGCCGTGATGGAAAAGCTCTTTTCCACGCTGCCGGTATAGTTGCCCGCGCCCGTGACCGTGACCTTGGCCGTATCCTTGCCGATCTCGATGTTGTCGGTATAGCCCGTAACGGTGAAGTCCTTGTCCTTCTCCAGCGAGCGCTCGCCGTCCTTGAGCGAGACGGCCGGCTCGCACGCCGCGCCGGTATAGGGCATCTCGGAGGGGGAAAGCGTGACCATCTCCGCTGTGATCGCTTTAGGGGAAAGTGTGACGGTATGCGCGTCGCTCTCGGCCGTTTTTGTCTCCTCGCCCTCGGTATAGGTAAAGAGGACCGTGAAGCTGTCGCTGATATTGGGGAGCGCGCTCGCCGCCTTGACGGTGAAGCTGCCCTCAACGGGCACTTCATCCTTTGTGGCGCTGCCGTCGCTGAGCGTGACGAGGTCTGTCCAGGTAATGCCGTAGACCGGGTCGTCCGCGAGCGTGACCGTCGGCCAGACGATCGTAAGCCCCTCGCCGCCCGTCTCCGTCGTCAGCGTCGGGCCGGGGGCCGTCAGCAGAGGCGCGCGCCTTGCCTCCTCGCCCTCGCCGGACTCTTTGTCTTTATCGCCGTTGCCGGGCGTCTCATCGCTTTCGCCGTTACCCGGAGCTTCGCCGTTCACGCCCTCGCCGGTCGGCTCGGGCTCCTCCGTCTTTTCGACGAAGGTCACAATGACCGTATCCTTGATCGCGCTGTCCGACGCGGCCGAAGCCGTGACGTCAAGCGTGCTGCCGTCCTTTGCCTCGCTCGTGATGAGCAGCGTGTTGTCCTGGCGGCTGACGCCGGCGGGCAAGGCTCCGGCGACCCAGGCGATCTCCTCGTCCATTTCCTCGCCGTACTGGTCGGTCACAACGGCGCCGTAGCTCGCCGCGGCAGTCCCCTCCTCAGGGATCACGACGGTATCGCTGCCGCCTAACGCTTCACCCTCGCGCGTTATGGAAACGCCTGTCGCCTTTCTCTCGGCGAGCGCGACGGTGAAACTGCCGCTGTCATCCGAAAGCTCGGTGCCCTGCACCGCGGCCGAGACCGTAAAGGCAAGCGGCTCGTCCCCGACGCTGTCCTTGGCGCCCGCCGTAACGACGACGCAGCCGTCCGGACGGATTGAAATGCCGCTGAGCGCCGGCTCGACACGCCATTCGACCGTCGCTCCGACCGGGTCATCCGCCCCGTCGGTGACGGAGGCGATAAACGGCTCGCTGACAAACTCCGTCTCGCCGAGGCCGGGCACGGTAAAGTCGGTCGTCTCCGGGGCCGTGATCGCGATCCCGGCGGGAGCGGCCTCGGCAAAGGAGGCCGTAATGCTCTGGTCGGCGAGGATGCCGCCGATCGTATAGCTGCCGTTCGCTGGCGTCACCTCGACGCCGTTGACGGTAAGCGATGCGAGCTTATAGCCGTCGTTGGGCTGCACGGTGACAACGACGCTGCCCCCGCGGCCGACGGCCGTCTGGGACACGCTGAGGCTGCCGTTTTCATCGGCGGCCTGCGCGCTGACGGAAAAGCGGGCCAGCCGCACCTGGGAGACGGGCGCGCCCGTCCCGACGTCATACAGCGCCCACTCGTGCGGCGTATAGACCAGACTGAAAGCGGAGATATCCGCAAGGTTTTCCTCCGTGAGCTCCGCGCTGTACGCGCCCGCGCCGTCCTTTTCGCCGAGACGATAGACGTTGTAGACAAAGCTCTCCGTCTCGGGATCGATAACGGCTTCCAAGCCGAAGAGGCCTTCTTCCCCGGCACGGGTGCAGACGTCGATCAGGGCGCCGTCGCTCGTCTGCTGGTCGCGGAGCGCGTAGGAGCTGTCCTCAGCGCGCACATTGGGCGAAGCCGTGTCAAAGCTGATCGCGCCGTCGCCATAGCTGGTACCGGCAACGATGATCGCGTTTCCGGCTCCCGTAACATTCAGGCGCACCTGCGGCTCGACGCGGACAAAGTCGGCCGCGCCGCCGGCATTTACCGTGATCGCCGTGCCGGAATAGTTCACCACCGTGAGCGAGCCGTCGCCGGTAAAGGTGAGGCTGCCGCCCCAGCCCATCGAATCCGAACGGATAGCAGCGAGGGAGCTGCTGCCGGAAAGGCGGATCTTGAAGTCGCCGCCCATCATCGTCAGCGAAAGCACGGCGGAGGGTGCGGAGAAGTCCGTCAGGCTGAGCGTGTTGCTCGCCGCATCATAGCTCACGCCCTCGGGCAGAAGATAGCGCGCCTCGGTCAGTTCGCCGGGATAGAGGATCTGCTGCTCGATCGCGCTATCGGCGGAGTAGATCGTTTTATCCATCCCGCCCGTGAGACAGATCGACGCATATGTGTCGCCCGCGATGCCGGGGCCGTTTGCCGCAAGGGCGCCGGCCGGCAGCAGGCAGGCAAGCAATATGACGCATAAAAGGAGGCAGATGCCTTTTTTCATCTTCACTTCTGTTTCCTCCAAAACAGGAACTGTTCTATCCGCGCCGCACCCGACGGCGCGGCGGTCTGATGCGCGTCACCCCCGATGAATCGGAAGAAACGCGCTGTTATTCTAGTATGCTATCTTATCATTTTCCTCCTGTCATTGCAATATATTTTGTATCTGAAAGGGCTAATTTAAGAAAGATTAATACTATATTTTGTGTTTAATTGTTACATATTTTTCGAGTTTTGTAACGTTTCCCACGAGGGGGAGCCGCCACGCAAAAGGTGTTTCATTAGGATGTGAACGAATTATGAAATGTGTCATATTTCATGACAATCCTATTGACATACTTTTTCTTTTGTGCTATGCTCCGGCTGTAAAGAAAAAGGAGGCGACGATATGGAAATCGTTTACGCAGAAGATAAAAAGTCGTTTGCCGAAGCGATCGAGACGATTCGCGCAGGTGAATGTGTCCGCATCGACAGCATCTCCTCCGTCTCGGACAGCGCAAAGGATTTTCTTGACGCCGCCGTGAAGCTGGCAGACAAGGGCGGCGAGCTTGTCTGCGAGAGCGAGGGCTTCGACACGCGCCGGGAGCAGGGCGCTCTCCTCTTCCCTCTTTGCCGCGCGCTGAGCGAGCTGGAGCAAGCCGGTAGAAAAGCACGGCGCCACAGCGGCATTGAGCGCGCCAAAAGCGAGGGGAAGTATAAAGGGCGCAAGCCCATCGCCGTCAACGGCGAGCTGTTTGAATCAGTCGTCGCGCGCTGGCGGGGCGGAGAGCTCAACGCCCGCCAGGCCATGGCGCTGCTGGAGCTGAAGCCCAACACCTTTTATCGCCGGATCAAAGAACAGGAGGAACAAAAAATGAAAGACTATAAACAGATGGAGCATGAGATCAAGTCCGAGATCAAGGACGCCGTACGCCAGAGCCGCCACGATCTCGGCGAGCTGAAAAAGCAGGTTCGTGCCGAGGCAAAGGAGGTCAAAAAGGCCGCCGATGAAAAGCTGGAGCTCCACGATGTGGAGCGCGAGATGCGCAAGGACCGCATCCGCGCCGAGGTCGAGCATCACGACGCCGTGCGTCAGATGAGGAAGGACGTCGAGGCCGAGGCTCGCGAGCTGAAAAAGATGATGGAAAACGAGTGATCGCCTCCCCCCGCGATCCGTTTTTCAATCGAAAGCCGGCGTGAGATCCACGCCGGTTTTTCGACTTTGTTTTGTTTTGGGAGCACATAAAATGAGTCTTTTTCTGTGTCTTGCGTATCTCTTTTTCATCGGCTCCGTTTTCGGCTGGGTGCTGGAGGTCTTCTTCCGCAAATTTTTCTCCTCCTCGAATCCGGAGCACAAATGGATCAACCCCGGCTTCTGCGTGGGTCCCTATGTGCCGCTGTACGGCAGCGGTCTGTGCATTTTGTATCTGCTTGCCGCACTCGGCGAACGGAGCGGTCTCGGCGCAAGCGCGGTGGGAAAGCTGCTGCTCTTCGCCGCGATGGCCGTGAGCATGACGGGGATCGAATATCTCGCGGGACTGGCGCTGCTGAAATGGGCAAAGCTGCGTCTGTGGGATTACAGCGGCTGCCGCGGCAATATTCAGGGATTGATCTGCCCGCTGTTCTCCTTCTTCTGGGCGGTGCTGGGCGCGGTGTATTATTTCCTCGTTCACCCCCACGTGCTCTCGGCGCTCGACTGGTTGTCGCACAATCTGGCGTTCTCGTTTGTGATCGGCTATTTCTTCGGCGTGTTCACGCTGGATGTCGCTTATTCCGCGCATCTGGCGGCGCGCGTCAAACGCTTTGCCGAGGAAAACAACGTCGTCGTGCGCTATGAGGCGCTCAAGGCGCACATCCAGAGCGCGCGATCCGAGGCCAGGCAGCGCATCCACTTTTTCTTTGCGCTGCGCTCCGAGCTGCCGCTTGCCGAGCATCTGCGCAGCGCCGCGGATGCACTTGAAACGATCAAGCACAGATTCTGAAAAACAAGCAGCGCCCCGACGGTTTTCCGTCGGGGCGCTGCCGTATTATCTTGTCAGACCGAGGCTCCCATCGCGCGGGCCGCCTCGAGTCTGTCGGGGCGGTTTTTCATCTCGCCGCAGTCCGTCACGCCGCCGCCGAACACGCAGCCGGCGAGTCTGGCCTTGGGGAAGCATTCGATCCAGCCCTCCAGGCCGCTCTGCGCGCGCAGCGGGACCTCCTCCTCGTCCTCGGCCGCGGAAGAGAGAAAATAGACGTCGCGGAAGCGATAGTCCGCCACGAAAAGCGGATTGCCGCGGTCAAGCAGCGTCTTCATCTGGCCGCTCATCTCATAGTAATAGATCGGCGTGGCAAAGACGAGCACGTCGGCCTGCTCCATTTTGGGCACGATCTCCTGCATATCGTCCCCGATCACGCACTTTCCCGTCCGCTGGCAGGCAAAACAGCCCTGGCAGAAACGGAGGTCTTTTCCGCGCAGCGAGATCAGCTCGACCTCGTTGCCGCTCGCCTCCGCGCCGGCGGCAAAGGCGCGCGCGAGCATCTCGGAATTGCTGTTCTTCCGCGGACTTGCGGAGAGGATCAACACTTTTTTGCTCATCTGGTTTCTCCTTCTTTTTTCTTCTGCGGCGCGAAATAATGCGCCGCGGCGTATTGATAGTGTTCTTCAAAGCGCGCGATCGCCTCGCGCACGACCTTTTTTGTCGGGAAGAACAGGTCATAGGCATGGAACCAGTCGGGATACACGTCGACCTCAGCCTCCACCCCCGCCTCGCGCAGACGGCGGACATAGTCCACGGTCTCGCAGTAAAACGGCTCGATGTCGCCGACGAAGGTATAACAGGGCGGCAGGCCGCTGTAATCCTCGCGCCGCGCGGGGGCGGCATAGCACGAGACGATGTCGGTGCCGTAGGCCTCGCGCAGATAGCGCTTCCAGGCCTTGCGGTTGCGCCGGGTGTTCCAGTTCGGCGCGTGATTGTCGGCCGAGGAGGGGGTGTCCCGGTCGTCGAGCATCGGGTAGAGCGGCATCTGATAGGCGATGTTCACCTCTCCCCTGTCGTGCGAGAGCATGCACAGCGCCGCGGCCATGCCGCCGCCCGCGCTCTCGCCGCCGACCATGATCTGGTCGTCGCGCACGCCGATCTCCGCGGCATGGTCCCGCAGATAGAGCAGCGCGGCATAGCAGTCATGCAGTGCGGCCGGATAGGGATGCTTTTTCGACAGACGGTAATCCGGCGCGACGAGCACCGCGCCGAATTTGACGACGAGCGAGAGCGCCCGCGTGGCGAAAACGTCCTTTGCCGAGCCGGACTGGTAGCCCCCGCCGTGGATCCACAGCACGCCGGGCACCTTTTCCTCCCGGCTCTCCAGCGGGCGGAGGATCAGCAGGCGGATCGTGTGACGTCCGACCGCGATCCTGCGGCGTTCGGTCAAAAACAAGTGTTTTGCCATCTTCAGCTCCTCAGAAGAAAAACCGCTTTTCCAGCCCCTGCCGCAGCGCGGGGATCATCCCCGCGATCAACAGGAACAGGCCCGCCGCGCCGAAGGACGCAAGGGAGTAAAGACTCCAGCGGAACATCTCCGTGCCGAAGCTGATATGCTCGAAAAACTCCACGAGCACCGTGAAGCCGCCGAGCAGGATCAGAAAGCCGCCGAAGATGAACAGCCTCCCGCCCCGGACGTATTTGAGCAGACAGATCATCGCCGTAGAGAGCACGCAGCTCGCCAGGATGACCGGGAAGGCAAAGCTCAAGAACCAGTGTCCGCCGGTCTTGAGACAGATGTAGAGCACATACAGCGCAATCGCCGCGTGGTCGACCGGGACGAAGACCTCGCCCCGCGGCTCTCGGAACCAGCGCGGCAGCACGGTCAGGATGTAGAACAGCGCGATGCCGAGCACCACATAGCCGCCCCAGCGCAGCGCGCCGTACAGCTTGAAGCAGACCGTCAGCGTGACGAGCACGGCGATAGCGCAGATCACCGTAAAGGCCACCGCGCCGGTCAGGTCCGATTCGCGGTGGGCGCGCGGCAGCGTATCGGGATAGCCGCGCTCCGCCGTCGCCTCCTCCGGGTTCCATACCGGCGTGGCGCAAAGCGGGCAGCGCTCCGTCCCCTCCTGCAGTCTGACGCCGCATTTGACACAGTACATATCCTTATCTCCTGTTGCTTTCGATTTCAACCGCGATCCCCAGCTCGACGAGGCGGGAGAAAAAGCGGCGCTCCAGCTCCGACTCCCGGATCGATCGGATCATGTTGATATAGGTTTTCCCGCCGTAGCTCAAAACCGAGCAGTTGTTGGGATAGCTGCGCTGCGGACCGATGATGAATTCCATGCGCGCGACATAGCTCTGCATGACGTCCGGCAGCGGCAGGCTCGTAATGTTCGAGATGTTCAGGCAGCCGCCGCTCTCGCCGCTTTGGCGATAGACGGCGTCCATCACGAGGTTCTTCAGCGCCGCCGGTGCCAGACGCAGGGCGACGACCTGCTGGGGCTGGACGTTCGCGGCGATCATGCCCGCCATATTCTGGGGCGTGGCATTGGCGCAGAGCTGGTGATACATCGTCCTGCACAGCTCCTCGAGCGTATAATCGCCGTAGCGCGGGTCGGCGCCGATATTCAGCACGAGCGAGAAATTGCGCATCGTCCGGCTGCCGTACAGGCGGCGGAGGTCGACCGGGATCGTGATCTTGACCGGACGCTGGCGGCGGCGCGACCGCTCGGCGTCCTGCATGGCGATGATGCTCTCCGCCATCACGGCCGCGAGCAGCGCCGTGACCGTCACGTGATAGCGGTGTGCCGTATCGAGCAGCGCCTGCGTCTCTACGATGCCGCAGGTCAGCGTCTTGAAGCCCTGCTCGGAGCGCGTGCCATGCAGACGGTAGGACGCCTCCTCGCGCCGGCTCGCGGCGGTCTCGGCGGCGTTTTTCAAAAAGCTGTCCTCCAGCTCCTCCGGCGGAGGAGGCGCGTTCCAGTCGACGATCAGCCCCTCCTTGGGGATCTCAAGGCCGTGCCTGAGCTCGAGATAGCGCGCGACGAGGTTACAGAGGAAGATGCTGCCGCCGCGCCCGTCGGTCAGCGAGTGGAAAAACTCGACCGCGATGCGGTTTTTATAGTACAGCACGCGCAGACAGTTTTTCTTCAGCTCACGGCTGCTCATAAAGGTCAGCGGGTAGGCATAGTCCTGCCGGACCGTTACGCCCCGCCCGGTCTCCTCGAGATAATACCAGAAAAAGCCCTTGTGCAGCGTCACGAAATAAAACGGAAAGCGCCGGCGCATATCGTCCGTCGCGCGCTGCAGGATCTCCGGATCGACCGGCTCGCATAAAGTGGCCGAAACGCGAAAGGCGTTGCACCAGTCGCGCCGTGCGATCGCGGGGAAGATCAGCGCGGCTGTGTCCAGCCGGTACCAGTTTTTCTGCATGTTTGTCCTTCCCGTGCGGCTTGTCCCGCCGCGCTTGCTTTTGCTTCTTTTTGCCGAAAAAGGCGGGCGCGCCCCGTCTGGGGTCGATTGCCCCGGGGCGCCAAACAAAGGAAGTATAACATTTTTCTCCTTCCTTCACAAGCCCCCTGTGAGTCCGAAAGGCCGCCCCTCGGTCGAAGGGGCGGCCTTTGCGGAATATTCACGCGGCGGCGTCCAGATCGGAAGCCGCGCCGTATATGTACGTCTCCGCGAGCTCGTCGAGCCGTCCGCTCTCGCGCTCGTCGGTCAGAAAGCCGTTGACGAATTCAAGCAGATCCTCCGAGCCCTGCGCCATCAGCACGCCGAGCTCGCCGTGGGTAAAGGGCTCGTGCAGCAGCGGTGCGGCCAGACGGCTGTCCTGTGCGGCATAATAGCCCGCCTCCAGGATCTCGGTGATCATGACGTCCGCCGCCCCGGAGGCCACCAGGCCGGGGATCTCCTCGTTTACTCTGTGGATGACGAGCGCCGCATGCGGCAGATTCTGCCGCACGAACTGCTCGTTGAGCCCGCCCGGGTTTTCCATCACGACGACCTCCGGCCGGTCGATCGCCTCCAGCGAGGTATATCTGCCCGCATCCGCAGCGCGGCAAAGCACCGTCTTGCCGTTTGCGAGATAGCCCTCGGACATCAGCGCCTGGGCGCGTCTGGCATCCGTGATCGTGATGCCGCTGATGGCAAGGTCGAATTTCTCCGCCTGTGTGTCCTCCATCAGGGTAGGCCACGTGGTGGGCACAAAGCGAAGCTCCACGCCCAGTGCCTCGGCCAGGTCCTTCGCCAGCTCGATATCAAAGCCCCAGTATTCGCCGCTGCCCGGATCGAGGTATGTTATGGGGCGGTAATCCCCCGTCGTGCCGACGAGCAGCACGCCTCTTGCCCGGATCTGCGGTATGCGTTTTTCCCGCTCCTGCGTCGCTGCCGAGATTGTCGTCAGAACAAGCAGCACGGCGGCGCACAGGATCGCGACGAGCGTTCTCTCTCTCTTCATGCCATTACTCCAAGGTATGCGCACGGTGAGCGCGAAAGCAGCGGCTCTTTCCTCCGTGCGGCGATGGGAAAAGTATACAGCATTTTCCGGAAAAGGTAAAGTATGCTATCCCAAAAAGGCGCGGACCGATCGCCCGGTCCGCGCCTTTTTTTGCTCGAATTTTTACAGTGACGCCGCCATGGCCGCGATTCTGTCCAGCACGTCCGGATCGTGGTTGGTAAAGAGCCCGCCGTCCTCCAATCCGAGATAGCCGAGGAAGTCCCCCTCATAGGAAAACCGGGCTCCGACGTCCATGTCCGCGTCGCCGGAGGCGAGGAACATCGCCGCCTTTTTCAGCCGCGCGGGCGCGGCGGGATAGAGCGCGGCGTAAAAGCGGTCGATGACGCACTTGAGCTGGCCGCTGAGGTTGTGATAGTAGATCGGCGAGGCCAGCACGAGCATGTCCGTTTCGCGCAGCTTTTCATAGATCGCCTGCATGTCGTCCTTCTGCGCGCACGTGCCCTGTCCTTTTCCGTGGCAGTATTCGCAGGCAAGGCAGCCGCGGATGTTGAGGCGGCAGACGTCGATGACCGTCACCGTATGCCCCGCGCGCTCGGCCGCGGCGCCAAAGGCGGCGATCATCTTCGCCGTTTCCCCCTGCGGGCGGGGGCTGCCGTTCAAAACGAGAATGTCCATCTCCATCAGTCTCCGATCGACAGGGTAAGGCGCACATCGCCGTGCCCCAAAAGCTCCGCCAGCGCGGCGGCGCTCTTGTCGGTGATATGGCCGAGCCGGGTATAGGCCCAGCTGTTCGAGCCGTAGAAGACCACGATCTGATCGCCGGCGTACAGCACGATATCGCCCGCCGCCGTCGTGGTCTGTACGTCGCTGCGCGGCAGGCTCGCGCCGATCGGCCCCACCTGCTCGAAGCCGCCGTACATCGACATCTCGATCACAAGCGGCGTTTCTTCACACAGCGCGGCGAGCGCCTCCACGGAATCGTTTTCCGCCCAGTCGACCGCGAGCGCGGTGTCTCCGATCTTCATCTGAAGCATCGCAGTTTCCTCCTCAAGTGTTTTGCTCGCGTCCGTCTCTTCGGCGGGGACGGGCGTCGGCTCCGGCGTCGCCGTGACCGCGGCGGGCACGACTTCTTCCGCAGGCGACCCGGCTGCACCGCTCTCCTGCGCCGGGGTCTTGCCGCATCCCGCAAGCAGCAGCGCAAGGCAGAGCGCGGCGGAGACAGTGATTTTCATTCGTCTTCCGTTCATCTGCTTATTTCAGGTACTCTGAAAAGAACGCGGCAAGTCTGTCAAAGGGGATGGCGCCCTTTTTCCCGCCGTCATAGAGATCGGTGTGCGTCGCGCCGGGGATGATCAGCAGCTCCTTGTTCGCCGTATACTTGCTGCCGCGCACCATGTCGGCGTAGGCGTCCCGCCCGAAGTAGCAGGAGTGGGCCGCGTCGCCGTGCATCACGAGCACCGCGCTGCGGATCTCGTTGGAATAGCGCAGGATGGGCTGATTGATAAAGCTCTCGCAGCCGATCACATTCCAGCCGCCGTTGGAGTTGAGCGAGCGGGGATGGTAGCCGCGCGGTGTCTTGTAGTAATCATAATAATCCTTGACGAAGAACGGCGCGTCCTCCGGCAGCGGATCGACGACCCCGCCGCCGAGCTTGTATTCGCCGCTCTTCAGATCCGCCAGCCGCTGAGCGCACATGGCCGCCTTCTTGGCATAGCGGGCGTCCTCGCTGTCCTCGGAATCGAAATAGCCCTTGGCGTTCACGCGGGTCATGTCGTACATGGTGGAGGCGACCGTCGCCTTGACGCGGGTGTCGAGCGCGGCGGCGTTGAGCGCCATCCCGCCCCAGCCGCAGATGCCGATGATGCCGATGCGGTCGGGATCGACCCGATCGTGCAGCGAGAGGAAGTCCACCGCCGCCATGAAGTCCTCGGTATTGATGTCGGGCGAGGCCATATAGCGGGGCGTGCCGCCGCTCTCGCCGGTAAAGGAGGGGTCAAAGGCCAGAGTCAGAAAGCCGCGCCCGGCCATCGTCTGGGCGTAGAGGCCGGAGCACTGCTCCTTGACCGCGCCGAACGGCCCGCAGGCCGCGATCGCCGGGAGCTTTCCCTCCGTCCCCTTCGGTACATAGAGATCGCCGGCGAGCGTGATCCCATAGCGGTTTACAAAGCAGACCTTGCTGTGCTCGACAGCCTCGCTTTTGGGGAAGGTCTTATCCCACTCCTGTGTCAGCTTCAGATTCTCGGGTTTGATCATGTTTTTTCCTCCTTACGGGCTTTCCGGATCAGCAGATCGAGCCGGTCGAGCTGCTTTTGCTTTTCGTGAAGCGCGTCCAGCTGCTCGCAGCGGCAGGTGCGCATACACCGGATCAGCTCCCGGACGTCGCCGGATGCGAGGAGCGCTTCCGCCTGCCGGATACTGTCCTCCGCGCAGCCCGCGTCCTGCATGCATCTGCGCAGCGAGATCCTCTCGTCCACTTTTCCGCCCTCCGTTTTCTTTCTGTGATTTCATGATAACAGATTGCTTTTCCATGCGCAAATAGTTATACTGTATATCATGATATACGTTTTTTGCATTTCGCAGAAAGGAAAATCACGATGGAGATCCGCGCTTTACGCTATTTTCTCGCCGCCGCCCGCGAGGAGAATATGACCCGGGCCGCCGAGCTTCTGCACGTCACCCAGCCGACGCTCTCCCGCACGATACACGCTTTGGAGGAGGAGCTTGGGAAAAAGCTCTTTGTCCGCCACAGCTTCAACATCTCGCTGACGGATGAGGGGCTTTTGCTGCGGGACCGTGCGGAGGATCTTGTCTCCATGGCGGATAAGATCGAGCGGGAATTTCTCTCCCTCGACGACATCAGCGGCGGCGAGCTGTATCTCGGGCTTGCCGAATCGTATCAGATCCGCTATCTCGCGCGGGAGCTGCACACGCTCAAGCGCAGCTATCCCGCGCTGCGCTATCATATCACGAGCGGCGACACTGAGCAGGTCACGGAAAAGCTCGACAAGGGGCTGCTCGACTTCGCCGTGCTGTGCAGCAGCCCGGATGCGGCGAAATATGATTCGCTCCTCTTCCCCGAGGGCGATCTCTGGGGCGTGATCCTGCCCGAGAACGATCCGCTTGCAAAAAAAGAGACCATCACGGTGGATGATCTCTCGGGGCTTCCGCTGTTTACGTCCGAGCAGGGCTGGAACGGCGATATCAAGCTCTGGGCGGGTGAGGCCTTCGACCGGCTTCATCTGGAGGGCTCGTCACGTCTGAGCTACAACGCCTCGCTCTTCGTGCGGGAGGGGCTTGGGTACCAGCTCACCTTCGCCCACCTGGTCAACACCTCCCGCGAGAGCGGGCTGGTATTCCGGCCGCTTTCCCCCGCGCTCCCGGTCAGACTGTATCTGATCTGGAACCGGTATCAGGCCTTCACGCCGATCGCCGAGCGTTTTCTCGCCCAGGTACGCGCGTCCTTTGCCGCGCAGCAGGAGCG
>Ga0256405_10008887_pt1 | contig 14065 bp, 11 predicted proteins | sample RumenRJG_02DNA_FD_189096 | JGI IMG/M metagenome (GOLD analysis project Ga0256405, IMG submission 189096) | Bovine rumen microbial communities from Lethbridge, Alberta, Canada - RJG_02 | ecosystem: Host-associated > Mammals > Digestive system > Stomach > Rumen | place: Canada: Alberta...
GAAGTGTAGAGTCCGACCTTCAGGCCGGAAGAGACCAGGACTGCGGCCAGCATATTCGCGACAGAACCCTTTCCGTTGGTTCCGGCGACGTGGATGGTACGGTATTTCCGCTGAGGGTCTCCAAGGCCGGAACAGAATCTCTCTATATGCTCCATCCCCGGCTTGTAGGCCTCTCCGAAAGGCACTTTCTGCACAGAAGGGAAACGTTTGAATATCTCCTCGACCTTCTTCTTGTACTTCTGTTTCGAATAGCTTTCCATTTACAGCAGTCAATCTGTTTTTGAACTGAATTCAAAAATACTTAATTTTACAGACATATTCGATAAGGAATGAAAGAAAAAACCTCAGCATTGAACTCGACATACGTCATCGACGGAGTTCCAAGGCAGTTTACGCCGGCCGAAATCCTGGACGAATGTCTCGGTCAAGGCATCGGGCCGAAGGCCGATGGGGACGGAGCGTTCGAGCCGATTGTCGATGAGACCAGGGATCCTTCCCCTTCCGCAAACGAGTTCCACGTGCGTGCGATACAGAGCTACCTTTCCAAGGTGTCTTCCCTCATGGGGACCCCGAGGAACTGCCCTATCGCTTTTCCGGAGCCGTTCACCAAGAGCAGGATCGCCAAGGCACTGCTGGACACGCTCTGGATGAAGGGTCATTTCCGCCTGAGCGACCTGGCCCTGATAGCCAGGTGGCGCTGGAACGGCAAGCCACTGGGGAGTATGGCTGCATTCTACTCATCGGTGGAAGCCGCCGCCGATTATATCGATGAACTTGGGATATCCCTCAATTCATATTCATTCAACGAGAGTGACAAGTTCTGCCAGGTCTCTTTCAAAGTCGCCGCGTCTGACAGGATAACGGAAGAAGATCCGGAAATGGATCCCGACGAGGAGTTCGACCTTCCGGGGAACGCTCCGTTCGGGAGCGACCATCCGGTGCTCGGGCGCAGGAGGGCCGTTCCGGACAAGCTTGTCCCGGATCCGGAGAGCTGGCTCATCTATGTCCCGTTCGACGGATGCGATTTCAGGCTCGGCAATTCCCTGTTGTGTGACACCCTTGGCCAGAACGGCGATACTTTCCCTGAAGTGGGCGACGCGGATTATTTCATCGACTGCTTCGAGGTGCTCAGGGAATTCGTGGAAGACCGCGTGGTGATCTCGGCCGTCACGGTCGCTGACGGAGGACTCCTTCCGGCACTCAAATCCATGTGCCCGGAAGATACCGGAGCGACCCTGGACGTAAGCGGTATCCTGAGCGCTTACGGGGAGGACAACAGCATCAGGGTGCTGTTCTCGGAGATTCCGGGGACCCTGATCCAGATCAAGGACATCGACTACGACTATGTCGATGCCGAATTCCTGCTGCAGGACATCGCATATTACCCGGTCGGGCATCCGGTCCCCGGAACCGGCAGGGTCAAGGTCAAGACCGGCAAGGGCAACGGGATCTCGGAGATCCTGCAATCACTGCTGAACAGCCAAACCTCCGAAGGAGAAGATTAATAACACTGAAATATGGCAAAGTACGTTAAAAGAAAACCAAAGATCTTCGTGCTGGACACGAACATCATCCTCCACGATTACAAAGCCATCCGCAAATTCCAGGACAACGATGTAGTGATACCCGTCGTGGTGATCGAAGAACTGGACAAATTCAAGAAGGGAAACGACCAGCTGGCATTCAACGCCAGGGGTTTCATGCGCGACATCGACAGGATCACCGAGGGAAAGACCTTCGGCAAGGACGGGGTCCAGATAGCCAAGGGACTCGGAAGGATCAAGATCGAGCCGAACCATCCTTTCCCGCCGGACATGGAAGGAATGTTCTACGATGATATTCCTGACCACAGGATACTGGCCACGGCGATCTGGGTCCGCGACAACAATCCCGACCGTTTCGTAGCCCTGGTAACCAAGGACATCAACCTGAGGATGAAATCCAAGGCCGCGGGGATGGAGGTCCAGGACTATCTGACCGACCGTGTCGAAGAGGATAAGATCGAGAACTCCAACAAGGAGGTACAATACCTCGACGGGATATCCCTCCATGCCATCCAAGACCTTGCATACGGCCCTGAAACCTCGGTTCCGTGGAATGCCGTCGCCAAGAAGGAACCTCGGCCGAACCAGCTTTACAAGATCAAGAACGGCGATGAAACCATCTGCGCACGTTACGACGCCGACAGAGGCAGGATAATACTGGTCAAGAATTACAGCGTGTACGGTATCCGTCCAAGGAACCATGAGCAGAAATTCGCGATAGAAGCATGCCTTAACCCAAAGGTGCAGCTCGTTTCCATGACCGGAGGCGCCGGAACCGGAAAGACCTTGATAGCCCTTGCCTCAGCCCTGGAACAGGCCAGGGATTACGACCAGATCATCCTGACGCGTCCGACCATAGTCCTGGGGAACCAGGAAATCGGATTCCTTCCGGGAGACCAGAGGAGCAAGATGAGTCCGTTCATCCAGCCTCTCATGGACAACTTGAACGTTATCCGGGGCCAGTTCAAGACAGGCAGCAAGGAAGCGTTGAAGATAGATGCGATGCTCAAGGAAGAGAAGCTCCTGATCTCTCCCCTGGCTTATATCAGGGGACGGAGCCTCGGCAGGGTGTTCTTCATCTGCGATGAAGCACAGAACCTTACTCCTAACGAAATCAAGACCATCATCACACGTGCCGGGGAAGGCACAAAGATGGTCTTCACCGGGGATATATTCCAAATCGACCAGCCTTATCTGGACCAGTGGTCCAACGGTCTGACCCACCTCAACGAGAAAATGGAGGGACAGCGGCTGTTCGAGCACATATTCCTGAGGATAGGAGAAAGAAGCGAGATTTCGGACATTGCTTCGAAGCTCCTGTAAGGATTTTCCGGGTTGTGAACTTGATACTTTTTACTTACCTTTGCAAGTTCAAAACTTATGGACAGACTATTAATCATCTTTAAATAATATGTTCAACAAAAAGAAAAGGGTCTATCGCTTCGGTGGGAAAACCGCTGAGGGCGATGGAAAAATGAGAGAACTCCTTGGAGGAAAGGGAGCAAACCTTGCCGAGATGAGCAAGCTCGGCATGCCGGTACCGGCTGGATTCACCATCACGACAGAATGCTGCGCTGAATACTATGCACTCGGTGAAGGATATTCAGACGACCTCAGGAAGGAAGTAGCGGAAGCCATGAAGGCTACCGAAACCATCATGGGCAAGAAATTCGGAGATCCTTCCGATCCGCTCCTGGTCAGCTGCCGCTCCGGTGCGAGAAGCTCGATGCCTGGAATGATGGACACCATCCTCAACATCGGACTGTGCTCAGCCACTATCCCTGGAATGATCCAGAAGACCGGCAATCCAAGGTTCGTATATGATGCTTACAGGCGTCTCATCATGATGTACTCCGACGTCGTCATGGAGAAGGCCGAAGGCATCGAGCCTGAAGACGGCCAGGGCATCCGCCAGCAGCTCGACAGGATGATGATGGAGTTGAAAGAGCGTCAGGGCTACAAGTCCGACACCGACATCACTGCCGACGAACTCAAGGAACTCTGCGAGTGCTTCAAGGCGAAGGTAAAGGAAGTCCTCGGTGTAGATTTCCCTGACACCGCAGAGGCCCAGCTTTGGGGTTCCATCGGTGGAGTGTTCAAGTCATGGAACGGAAAGAGGGCTATCGCATACAGGAAGATCGAGAAGATTCCTGATGATTGGGGTACCGCCGTGAACGTCCAGTCCATGGTATTCGGAAACATGGGTAACACCTCCGCCACCGGTGTCGCTTTCTCACGCAACCCGGCCAATGGAGACAACAAGTTCTACGGTGAGTGGCTTATCAATGCCCAGGGAGAGGACGTCGTTGCCGGCATCCGCACCCCTAACCCGCTGAACGAAGCCACCAAGACCGAGAAGAACAAGGACCTGGATTCCCTCGAGAAGGCCATGCCTGAGGTTTACAAGGAGCTGGATGCCATCCGCCTCCACCTCGAGCAGCACTTCCACGATATGCAGGACATCGAGTTCACCATCCAGGAGGGACATCTCTGGATGCTCCAGTGCCGTATCGGAAAACGTACCGGCCTCGCCGCCCTCAAGATGGCGATGGACATGGTGGATGAGAATATGATCGATGAGAAGACCGCCGTGATGAGGGTTTCTCCTAGCCAGCTCGACGAAGTCCTCCACCCGATCCTCGACCCATCGTCCGAGAAGAAGGCTGAAGTCCTTGCAGTAGGTCTTCCTGCATCTCCGGGAGGAGCCGTAGGCCAGATAGTATTCACCTCCGAGGCTGCAATGGAGGCCGCTGACGCCAAGAAGAAGGTCATCCTCATCCGTGAGGAGACTTCTCCTGAAGACATCGAAGGAATGCGCGCTGCAGCAGGTATCCTCACCACCCGTGGTGGAATGACTTCACATGCAGCCCTCGTGGCCCGCGGTTGGGGCAAGTGCTGCATCGTCGGATGCGAGGCGATGAAGATCAACTTCGAAGACAAGAGCGTTTCTTTCGGAAACAAGACTTTCAAGGAAGGTGACTGGATGAGCCTCAACGGAACCAAGGGTCTCGTTTACGGCGAGCAGATCGCTACGATGAACGCCACCGAGAACCCGACCTTCGTCAAGTTCATGAGCATCGTGGACAAGTTCCGCAAGCTGGGTGTCCGCACCAACGCCGACACTCCTGAAGATGCCCAGAAGGCCCTGAGCTTCGGTGCCGAAGGAATCGGACTGTTCAGGATCGAGCACATGTTCTACGGAGCCAATTCCGAGAAGCCTCTCTCCAAGCTCCGCAAGATGATCCTCTGCGATACCGACGAAGAGCGCAAGTCTGCCCTCGAAGACCTCGAGCCTTACATGAAGGCAGCCGTCAAGAGCACGATGAGGATCATGGACGGCAAGCCTGTCGTCTTCCGTCTGCTCGACCCGCCTCTCCACGAATTCGTCCCTAAGACCGAGGAGAAGAAGCAGGAGATCGCCCGTGAACTGGGTGTCTCAGTAGAGGAAATCGAGAAGAGGGGCGAAGCCCTTCACGAGGTGAACCCTATGATGGGACACCGCGGAGTACGTCTGCACGTCAGCTTCCCTCTGATCGCCGAGACCCAGTACAAGGCTATCTTCGAGGCTACCGCCGAACTGCTCAACGAAGGCTTCCATCCGATGCCTGAGATCATGATTCCGGTCACCATTTCCGCACGTGAGCTCAGTTTCCAGAAAGCCATCTGCGACCGCGTCAAGGCCCAGGTCGAAATCAAGAAGGGCAAGAATTTCGAATATAAGTTCGGAACCATGATCGAGATCCCTCGCGCCGCCCTCACCGCCGACCGTATGGCCCGTACCGCAGAGTTCTTCTCATTCGGTACCAACGACCTTACCCAGATGACCTTCGGATTCTCGCGTGACGACATCGGTACCTTCATGGGTGATTATCTTGGCAACAAGATCCTCGATTCCGATCCGTTCCAGACCATCGACACCAAGAGCGTCGGCAAGCTGGTCGAGTTCGGTATCCAGGGTGGCCGCTCGAAGAGGCCTGACCTCAAGTGCGGTGTCTGCGGCGAGCACGGTGGAGATCCGGCTTCAATCCGCTTCTTCAACAGCATCGGTGTAGATTACGTCTCATGCTCACCGTTCCGTGTGCCTATCGCAAGACTCTCGTCAGCACAGGCCGCCATCGAGCAGAGCAAGTAAACTACTGATTTACAGGTTGGAAAGAGTTTGCCGAAATGGCAAACTCTTTCTTTTTCCGTCACTTTCTGAACAGTGCGTCAAGTTCTTCGATCCTGAAGCGCACCGAAACTACGGAATGCTTCCAGGCGCCGGGATTATACTTTATATAAGTGGTAGCGACAATGGTGCCGTCAGGAAGGAGCTCCAGCCCTGGATAACCGCAGTCCGGGCCGGCGAAACTGTGCAGCAGCTTGACCCTGTACTGGCCGGAAAGGTCGCCGCCGATATCATCATAACGGCCGACCCAGGCGACGAAATGCCCTTTGGTCGGACTGTTCGGAGCCATATCCCTGAACACGCATATAATCCTGCCGTCAGGAAGATACATCGCCATGTGGCGGTCTCCGGTGAGTCCCCACGGGGTCTCTCTCATAGCCGTCCAGGTCTGCCCCTCATCATGTGAGAACATCATAAGCGAACACCCCTTCCGCTGGTTCTCCCTGGCAAGACAGAGGATGACCTTGCCGTTCGGGGAACGCAGAAGGCATGGCTCACAAGGCGACTTGTCCGGAACCTCGCCCACAAGACGGGACTCGTCCCAAGTCAATCCTCCGTCGTGCGAAACCGATTGCCAAAGCTTCAGCGGAGCCCGGTCCTGCTCGGTATTCCCCCGGTGGTACATCCCCAGATAATCCCCGTTCTTCAGGCGGATGATCGACGTGAAAGCCATGATGCACGGTTTCCCGAGATCGACTATCCTGCTCCATGTCCTGCCTCCGTCCTCGCTGCATGAATATACCATCTCCCTGTATGTCCCTCCGGATTCCACCTGGGCAAATACGAACAGGCGCTGCCTGCCATCCTTGTCCGTAAGCTTGTAGATGCTCGGGCAGTTTACCATTCCCTTCCACTCTGCCGGAGCATCGGCGACATCCCAAGTCAGGCCGCCGTCATGACTGAAACCCAGGAAGCCGGCTGGGCCTCCGTGGTTCCTGGACCATGTGCAGACCATGGTCTTACCATCATCCAGCAGGACGGTGGTCGGATGGCCGTTGTACAGGTCGGGAGTGCCGGCGGCAATCACGACATGGTGATCCGTCTGCCCGGAGAAATCCCTCCACGGCAAATTCGGGGCATATTCCTGCGCGGACGCCAACAGGACGCCAAGCAAGAGCAGAGATATTGACAATAGCTTCTTCATCCCGTAATACAAGATCTTTTCTTTTCGCAATATAAGGATAATCCTCCGACATGACCCACTTTTTTTTATATTTGCATTGCAGGCCATGAACATGACTTCAAGTGATGACTCCGATGAAAAAGAGTTTCCTCATAACAATTGTGATATGCCTCTTGTCCTTCCTGTTCTATTCGTGCGAGAAGGATAACGGGATGGAATGGCGAGGCATCGACCTGCCGGAAATCAGCGATGTTTTGCTCGCCATGGAGGACACTGCCTTCATGGAGTACTGCCTTGATTATTTCGACACAGACGGTAACTGGAGATTATCCATGGCCGAGGCTGCTGCAGTAGAGGTAATCAATATCCCTTCATACAAATACAGTATCAAGTCCCTGAAAGGGATTGAGTATTTCACATCTCTCAAGTATCTCGATTGCTATGATAAGGATCTAAAGAGCCTTGACCTATCGAACAACAGGTTCCTGACAACAATCAATTGCAGCAGGAATAAATTGGAAAGCCTGAATGTTTCCAATAATCCATTGCTCACGGCCATTAACTGCATGAAGAATAACCTGAGTTGTCTCGATGTATCTAAAAACAAAGAATTGAAACAGCTTTATTGCCATTCCAATCACATAACCCATCTGGATGTCTCAAACGCCAGGAATCTTGCCGAGTTGTATTGCTCTGATAACGACCTTACAAGCCTAGACATAACAAACAACAAAGTTCTGACAACACTGGATTGCGGCAGCAACAAACTCGGTAATCTGAATGTCTCAAAGAACACGCTCCTTACTACCCTTGACTGCAACAACAATCAGATATCAAGCCTGGATGTCTCCAAGAATACAGCTTTGATTTCATTGAACTGTGCAGGAAACAAGTTCTCTGGCCTGAATGTCAAGAATAATATCGCGCTGACTCACCTGACTTGCAATAACAATTTACTTGAGACACTTGACATCTCCAGGAACCCTGCTCTGGGTATTTTATATAGTTATGATAACAGGATGACCAACCTGGATGTTTCAAACAACCTTGCACTATATTTCCTGAATTGCGGACAACAAGATCGTCCCCTTACTGTTATCTATACATACGGACAAGATGTGGACACCTGGAAAAAGTCAGATTTGAACAGCGATGTCATTTGGAAACAAAAAGAATAGCATAATGAACAGAATTATTATCAGATTGATAGCTACTATCATATCAGTAGCTGCATTACTGACTTCCTGCGGTAAAGAGGAAACTGAAATCCTAGCAGATGTCGACGATGTATGCTCTGTCATGGATGACCAGGTTTTCATTGATTATTGCCTGCGGGAATTCGACCTCGACCATGACGGTAAGGTTTCAATGCAGGAAGCCGCTCAAGTTAATGTCATGGAGATTCCTTCAGGCTCTCCTTTCGACCAGTTGCACTCTATCAAAGGCATCGGTTATTTCAAGACCCTGACTAAACTTAATCTTTACGACACCCAGGTATCTGAACTTGACCTTTCCCATAACTTAGCATTGACCATGCTGAATCTGGGTAGGAACCCGATCAGCAAACTGAATGTAACTAAGAACCTCGCTCTTACAGACCTGCGTTGTTTATATAGCCAACTGACTAGTTTGGACATTTCCAACAACAAAGCTCTTAAAGATTTGAACTGCAGCTATAACCAGTTTACAAAACTAGACGTTTCGAAGAACACAGCACTAACCGAATTGGTCTGTGCTTCGAACAAACTGACCAAACTTGATGTTTCCAAAAATCCTAATCTGTCAACTCTTTGGTGTCATGATAATCGCCTGACCAGTTTGGATGTATCAAAGAACAGTCTTCTTAAGACTTTGTATTGCGGGCGCCAGGAAGAAACTGTCACCGTCTATTATTCAAACGGCCAGCCTATAAGTGAATGGAGCAGCAAGCCAACCGCCATAAACATTGATAACATATTGAACACAAATGTAATATGGGTACAGAAATGAAACGATTCCTTATTACGATAATGATCTTGGCGCTTGCCGCAGGGGCGGCAGCGGGTCAGGATACGCAGGGCGCCGGCCAGGACAATCAGGTGAAGCCGAAGTGGGATATGGAGGTCGCATTCGCGGCAAGGGATACCTGCGAGCTTTCTATGGATATTTATTTCCCGAACGACGACCTGGATACGCATCCATGCCTGTTGTTCGTCTATGGCGGCGGATTCGTGCAGAACAACCAGCGGGAGAAGAGCATCGTGGAGTATTGCCGCAGGATGGCTGACGCAGGATTCGTCGCAGTGGCCACCGACTACCGCCTGGGACTCAAGGGAGTCAAGAGCAAGAACCTGCTCTCCATGGCCGGCAACCTGGAAGAAGCCATCAAGATGGCAACGGAAGACCTGTTCTCCGCCGTGGACTATCTCCGGACATATTCATCGGAACTGTGTATCGACCCGGAAAAGATCATCCTCGCCGGCAGCAGCGCCGGGGCCATCACGGTACTCCAGGCCGATTATGAGCTGGGCAACCGCACCAGCCTGGCCGCGGCCATGCCGGAGGGCTTCCGCTTTGCCGGAGTGATCTCCTTCTCCGGTGCCGTATTCTCAAGGAAAGGAAAATGCGAGTGGACCGTACAGCCACCCGCACCAACCCTGTTCCTTCACGGAACCTCCGATGAACTAGTTACTTACGACAAGATCAAGTTCTTCAATATGGGATTCTTCGGAACCAATTCCCTGGTGGAAAGGTTCGAGAAGTTCGACTACCCTTACATGTGTCTCCGCTTCGACAGCCGCTACCACGAAGTTGCCGCATTCATGCTGACCTGCTTCGACCAGGCACAGTGGTTTATCGACAAGTATGTCTTCCAGAAAAAGAACTGGCAGATAGATGCCACGGTCAGCGACCCGGAAATGGATATCGCCAAACCGTGGACATTCACCGCCAAGGACATCTACGGCAAGTAGCGTATCGCTACGAGTACTCCAAGCACGACCAGCGAGATCAGCCAGATCACGAATATCCAGAGGCCAGGGTGCCATTTCGGCTCCTTGAGGCCGAATGTCATCATCACCCCGCCATAGATCATTCCGAAGAACGGAAATGTGATCGCTATTGCCAAAGCAGTTACCGCAGGGGTATATGAAAGCAGATCCAGCGCCTTCGGGGATATGTCCGCGACCTGCTCGATGATCCTGTTCACCAGGAAGCTTCCTGAGAAGAAATCCTTGCCGACGAATATCGTGCCCAAGGCCACTACGGCAGCTATTCCCACCATCAGGAGGACGATTCCGATGCAGCTCTCGATAACCCGCCAGAATCGCGGCCATGCCGATGACGGAACGATCTCTTTCGCTGTATCCCCTATCTCCTGGGCGGAAGTGCGGATCCTGGCGCTGATGGCATCCACGGTTCCCTTTTCTCCGCGCATTTCATCCCTCTGGCGCACCGTCCTGGCCTCCGGCATGCACATCCAGAGAATACCATAGATCACAGGGAAAGTCAGTACCATCACATCGATGCCGGCAAAGTGATGATATCCCCTCGTACCCAGCAATCCTAGGATCGTGAATACCACGAATCCAAGCCTGAATACGGTCGGATCCAAGCCGAAGAACGTGCCCAGGCCACTGCACACTCCGGCAACCTTTCCGTTGGCCGGGTCGCGGTACAGCCTGCGCCTTACCTTCTCCTCTTCCTGCCGGACGTTCTCCCGCTGAGGCTCGGACTCCTGGTCCGGATCGTCCTGGGACTCTTCCTCTATCGCCTCCGGCTTCCCGAGGGTGGATATCACCGAATCCGACATGGACAAGGTCACTACCCCGTTCCTGCCGCATTGCTCCAGCAGCAGTTCAGCCATTCGCTCCTCTATCCCTTCCATCACCTCCGCACCGCTCTCCTTCTTGGAATAGAAGGCCTCAAGCTGCTCAAGATAATCCTTTATCGCCGAAGAAGCATCATCCTCAAGCGAGAATACATATCCGCCTATGCTGAAATATTCGACTGGTTTCATATTATTCCTTTATTGTCTTGATGGTTTCCACTATTTCCTGCCAGGCCGAGTCCATCTCGCCGAGCTGTTCCCTGCCCTTGTCCGTAATGCAATAATACTTCCTCGGAGGCCCCTGGGTGGACTCTTCCCACCTGTAGGACAGGAGTCCCTGGTTCTTCTGGCGGATCAGCAGAGGGTACAAGGTCCCTTCCACCACTATCATGTTCGCCGACTTGAGTTCCTCGAGTATGGAGGACGCATAGGCCTCTTTCTTGTTCAGGATACTGAGTATGCAATACTCCAGCACTCCCTTGCGCATCTGCGAGCGCACGTTGTCTGCACCGTTTTCCATGATTCAAAGGGATTATTTCCTGAAACTGCTGAACCTTGCCATATTCTCCGCCGTAGGATCCAGTCCCCTCATCTCGCACTTGTCCGCAGGGGTCTTTGCAAGAGGAACGACGATCCAGAGCACAAGATAAACAATGAAGCCCGAACCCCAGAGAAGCAGGGCAAGAAGAAGTATGATCCTGACAATCGTGATGTCGATGTTCAGGAAAGCTGCCAGTCCGGCGCAGACACCGCCGATGGCCTTGTTGTCCGGATCGCGGAAAAGACGCTTCTTGCGGTCGCCCTTCTCTCCGGAATATGAGAAGTCAGGTCCGGATGTCTCCGGTGCCCTGTAAGTATTCCCCGCCCCGGAAGAAGAAGGACCTGCTGAACCGGAAAACGGTTCTGCCGAACCGTCGGGCATACCAAGCTGGCCAACGACCTTGCTGACAAGCGAGAGGTCCACCACACGATATGAAGCCCCTCCTATCCCCTGGTCGAAAAGCTCGGCGATACGGTTCTCAAGATCGGACATCACTTCTTCCTCCGCGGTTTGGGAATCCTTGTTCAGGCGAGCCTTGAAGTGATCGAAATATGCGACAAGCCTTGCGTAGGCATCATCATCGAAGGAAAAGCTCCTTCCTCCAACACTTGCATTTACAACCTTTTTCATAGTATCCTTTGCTTTGCAATTAATTTTCCATTGCAAAGATATATAATTTTTCAAATACCTTGCAACACAAAGTACTAAAAATTTCAAAAATATTTGCTATTATTGTGTAAACATCGACTGCAATGAAACATCGCATCATCCTCTCTGTTAGTATTATATTATTAAGTATCAGCTCATTAAGCGCCAAGACATACGAATCCAAACGCCCTGCACCCAAAGACAGGCTATTCAGGTCGGAAGCCGTCGAGAATACCATTATCAGGATGCAGAAGCAACTGAAGAACCCCAGGCTCGCCTGGATGTTCGCCAATTGCTACCCCAACACCTTGGACACCACGGTGCATTTCGGCAAGGATGAGGACGGAAACTGGAGGACCTTCGTATATACGGGCGACATACACGCGATGTGGTTGCGGGACTCCGGAGCCCAGGTCTGGCCATACGTACAGCTGGCCAACGAAGATGAAGACCTGAAGCACATGATCGCCGGAGTAATCAACTGCCAGTTCTCCCTGATCGCCATAGATCCGTATGCCAATGCCTTCAACGACGGTCCGACCGGGAGTGAATGGGCCTCGGACCGTACCGAGATGAATCCATACGACCATGAACGGAAGTGGGAGATCGATTCGCACTGCTACCCTGTCCGCCTGGCCTGGCAGTACTGGAAAGTCACCGGAGACGATTCCATATTCGGTGATAAGTGGCTGAAAGCCATAAAGGCGACCCTGAAGACTTTCAAGGAGCAGCAGAGGAAGGACGGTCACGGTCCTTACCGCTTCGCGAGGGTGACGGACAGGCAGTTCGACACGAAATCCAACGACGGGATGGGCAACCCGGTCAAGCCATGCGGGTTGATAGCTTCTTCCTTCAGGCCTTCCGACGACGCCACGATGTTCGAATTCCTCGTGCCGTCGAACTTCTTCGCAGTGACTTCATTGCGAAAGGCTGCCGAGATCCTGAAGGATGTCAACCGCGAAAAGAAGCTCGCCAAGGAATGCCTGAAGCTTGCCGACGAAGTGGAGAAAGCGCTTTATGAATATGCCGTCGTGGAGCATCCCAAATACGGCAGGATCTTCGCCTTCGAGGTAGACGGCTTCGGAAACAGGCTCCTAATGGACGATGCAAATGTCCCCAGCCTGCTCGCGATGGCCTACCTCGGCGATATCGACATCGACAACGAGATCTACCAGAACACCCGCCGCTTCGTCTGGAGCGAAGATAATCCATATTTCTTCAAAGGCAAGGCCGGAGAAGGGATTGGAGGGCCTCACATCGGCTACGACTATATATGGCCGATGAGCATTATGATGAGGGCCTTCACCTCAAGGGATGACAAAGAGATCAAGTGGTGCATCGAAACCTTGATGAAGACTGACGCCGGCACCGGTTTCATGCACGAATCCTTCCACAAGGACGATGCCTCCAAGTTCACCAGGGCATGGTTCGCCTGGCAGAACACCCTCTTCGGAGAACTGATCCTCCATCTTGCGGACAACGGTAAACTGGATCTCCTCAATTCCATCAAGGTCAGATGATGAAACGCATATCACTCCTCCTGCTGTGCTGCACGGCGCTGCTGGCAGCTTCCTGCCACAGGCAGGCATGCCAGGCCACCCGGGACCCGGTGGATCTTGTCAATCCTCTCACCGGTACCGCTTCGACCTACCAATTGTCCACCGGCAATACCTACCCTGCCATAGCGATGCCGTGGGGAATGAATTTCTGGACCCCTCAGACAGGAAGGAACGGCGACGGCTGGACATACACCTACACTGCGAACAAGATACGAGGGCTGAAGCAGACCCACCAGCCGAGTCCGTGGATCAACGACTACGGATCCTTTTCCTTAATGCCGGTAACCACCGGTCCCGTATATGACGAAGAGGGCCGCCAGAGCTGGTTCTCCCATAAGGCGGAAACTGCCAAGCCTTATTATTACAAGGTCTATCTGGCAGACCACGACGTCACCGCCGAGCTGGCCTCTACGGAGAGGGCAGCGGCATTCAGGCTGACATATCCACAGAAAGACACCTCCTACCTTGTCGTGGACGCTTTCGAAGGAGGTGCGGTCGAGGTATTCAGGGACAGGAATATGATTGCTGGATGCTCCACCGTCAACCACGGCGGTGCGGCCGAAGGCTTCAGGAACTGGTTCGTGGTGGTTTCCGATACTCCTTTCGAAACCGTGACCATCGACGGGAGCATAGCCATGGTCGGGTTCAGGACGGCCAAGGGACAGGAAGTCAAC
>Ga0256405_10008888_pt1 | contig 14064 bp, 14 predicted proteins | sample RumenRJG_02DNA_FD_189096 | JGI IMG/M metagenome (GOLD analysis project Ga0256405, IMG submission 189096) | Bovine rumen microbial communities from Lethbridge, Alberta, Canada - RJG_02 | ecosystem: Host-associated > Mammals > Digestive system > Stomach > Rumen | place: Canada: Alberta...
TTTTTGAAAGAACACAAATAGTTAACCGAGACATTACCGTGCAGCCGGAAAGGAAAAAAATCACTAGAAGGACACGGGAAGAACTGCGGCAACTTGTAATAGTAGCGTTAAGACAAGATGAACAATCAATGCGGGATATCGCTACGCAGCTTGGTTATTCCAAGTTGACAGATACATTACGGTTAGTGATAAAAGAATTGATTGATAATAATATTGCAGAGTACTTATATCCGGGAAAAGCGAACAGTTCTAAACAGAAGATTCGTTTAAAACGCGAAAAGGGTAAATATAGTTGCAGATAAATGATTAAATGGGTTTGTGCGATGACTGAGGGCATCGACTGATAAGGAAATGGTCCGAAGGTGCAGCCGTAGCTACGTTGAGGGACATTGACGCAGTCAGTCGCAAAATGCACCGGTCAGCGTGCGGACGAATTAATCAGCGTTTCCTTAATTTTACGGCTACGCTTGACCCTGAAGAGGCGTTTCGCGAAGCGGATTTTATTATTATTTCTACGCCGACCAACTATAATCCAGAGAAAAACTTTTTTTACACCTCTTCGGTGGAAGCGGTGATTGAGCAGGTGTTAATAATTAACCCAAAGGCCGTGATGGTCATTAAATCCACCGTACCGGTAGGCTATACGAAAGCCATGAAAGAACGGTATAAAACGGATAATATTATCTTTTCACCGGAATTTCTGCGGGAGGGGAAAGCCCTGAATGATAATCTGTATCCGTCCCGTATCGTAGTTGGGGAAAAATCGGAACGGGCTAAGTTGTTTGCAAACCTGCTGGCGGAAGGCGCCATCAAAAGGATATTTCCATGATCTTAACCGATTCTTACAATTTCCGGGCGTCTGCCATTCAGGGTGTCATGAAACGCATCAAAGCCCATGGGGTAGAAGTGGTTGTATATGAACCGACGTTGCACGAAGAAACGTTTTTTAACTCTCGCGTGGTTCGGGATTTTAACGAATTCACGAATATGTGTGATGTGATACTGGCCAACCGCTGGTCTGACGCATTGGAAGAAGTTAAGGAAAAGGGTTTATACCCGGGATTTATTTGCAAGGGATTAATGTACTCTGCCCGTTCTGCCAGGCATTGTCCCGGCCGATTATGAAAGTAATATATTGTTTGTGTGTGAAAAGTGAGATGGCGGAGTGGTATGGGTTCTTATATTAGACATAAAAATGAAAAAGTAAAACAAGTCTTTCAAATTCTGGGGTTCGACCGAAGAGGATTTTATTCGTACGTTTAAGAGGCTATATCCCGAAGACTGGCAGAAGATTCAAGTGTGTGTGGTAAGATGAATTTGCCACCCCCTCTTTGTGTAAAATCCTTGACACAATCAATAACAAAATGTTATTTCATTTTATTGCTATAATAACAGAAATAAAAGCGAATATAATAGCAACTACACTTAAATAAATGTTTTGCATTGAGCGGCTTTCATTTTTCAATGCTTCAACTTCTTTTTTTAATTCATTGATACCCCCATGAAGGGCATTTGACGGCAAATAGTTTATGATTTTTTCTTCGTCTTGATAATGGCCTTCATAAGGTGGAGCAAAATCTAAAAGTTTGTTAAACTCTATTGTTGCGTAATGTTGGCCGCGTTTAAGGTAAATAGGCTGATTGGATGTATTAAATAGTAAACAGAATAATGTTCCTCTGAAACCTGGATCGATCTGGGGACCATTAGAAAAAACAACCCCTTGGCAAAATAAGCTTACAGTAAGTCCAAACTTTCCTATTACGTCTCTAGGGATGCAGGCAGTCTCTTTACAGGAAACGATTGCATAATCGTAAGGCTCAATGGTCAAAATGGGCTTTTCGTTTGTTAAGCTGCGTATTGAACCATTATAGTAGTACTCATCACCCAAACGTAAATCATAAGAGGCGCCTTTAACCATATTGATATCGGCATTTCGCAACAGAATACCGCAGCTAATCATATTACAAATCAGTTTTTTGTACAAGCCTCCGCCGCGATTTTTAAAATCACAAAACATGTTTATTAAGGATGCAATTTGCGTTTCATCACCTGTGTTCAAAGTATAGTGCGCCTTATACATATCTTTGCGTTTTTGGCTGTTTCCCAGATGTATTCTATTTTTATATTTGTTATCCAGAGGAACGGATAGTCTTTCTTGTTCTTTTTCGATTAATACTTCGTCTTGAGTATTGATAAAGATGCTCAGAATATTATTTTCATTATAGAAGTCATCATTTGCTTCTATAATGCTAGTAAAAAGAAATGCAGGAACACTAAATACAACTATCCGATCTTTTTTATACGCTTTATTAACTGATTCTGTATTAATTCCGAATCTGCCCTCGCTTGTTTCAACATAGTAAACAAGTGAATTATTGTTTATTAGTTCGTCAAATACGTTATCTTGAACAGTATTCCATGCAGTATAACTGTTATTTGTTACTTTTAAATTTGCACATAATTGAACTTCGTAAAATCGTTTATCATTTTGATGACATAATTCTTTTACTACAGCAATATTTTTATCATCATCAGTCCCTGTGATTAAAATGCTTTCAAAAAACATATTTTTCATCCTTCTTTCTGAAAAATATATATTTTTTCGTTTACGAGTGTAGCCCATTGTATGCTAAGTGTGCGCCTATGACTGGGAATATAGCGTCTTGTGTCAAAAATCAACCTGTAATTATAGTTATTTTTGTAATCGTTAACAATTTTATCAATTACTGTTTTTCTATCATCATCTTCATTATAATCAGGGAGTACAACGCATAAAAAACCGAGGTTTTTTAAAATTTTCTCCATTTCAATATTTACACTTAAAATCTCTTTTTCATAAGTGTCTAATATATCTTTTCGTTGTCGTTTATATCTTGCACCTATTTCTCTTGTTACATAATTTTTAAAATTTATATTTAAAAAATCAAACGAAAGTCTTTGAGATTTAATATAATCTATCATACGAGGATAAGGGGGAGAAGTAATAATAAGATCTACAGTGCCCTCTGGTAAATGTCTGCAAGTTATTGAATCTTCAATTACTCGTGGTGTATGTTTTATATTTTCATAAAAAGAACGGTATGTATCAGACAAAGATTCTTTGTATTCTTCAATATCGTGCAATAACACTGTCAGAGTGTTTTTAAATTTTTCTATTAGTTTTTTGTCTTTTAATTCGCTATCCTTTGGCTTTACATTGTCTGCTATATAAGCCCAGCCTTTTGTCTGTCCAGATAAAGGCACCAATATGCTAGTTAATACCAATTCCATCACGTCACGAACGGTACTTACATGCATATCATCAAATGTTTGGCATAAAAAGGCGAGTTCATTAAAGGTACTTTTATGATACCAACTACCTAAATTTACTCGTTGTTCGCTAATATTTTTTGTGTAGGAATATGCCTCGTCATATTCATTACATATGTTTAATAAGTGTGTAGATATGTCTTTTGTGTTTAATTCTGGATCCATTAATTTATATAATGTATTGCAGACATCTGACGCAATAGGGTTAATATCAAAGGAAAATGGTTTGCGTTCAAGTATTAGTGCCTGCATAAATGTGGTACCTATCCCACCAAATGGATCGACTACTGTATTACCTTTTTTTGATAAAATTTCAATCAAAGCATATGGTATTTCAGGAATAAAGGTTGCAGGATAAGAATAATACTTCCGGCAATTGAAAGGATGCATTGACTTATTATCATATTCAATCATAAAATCAAAATCCCAATTTATGCCATTTAATCTATTCTTTATATCGCTAATTACCATATCTGTCTGCCTCCTCATACAATGGTATAATTTCAGCATTATGATTGAAAAAGGAAGTTAGATAGTCTTTTACGGTTTTTCTTAAAATTTCAAGCTTTGGATTAGAAGACTTATCTCCATGCTCAAGACCATACGGTTCATTTTTAATAAAAACACCTAACAATAATTTCTTGGAGGAAATATTACCGACTGTTGTGTTTGAAGAATCGCCTTTAAAATGTATTATTAATTGTCGTTCTGTTTTATTTACATCTAAAATGGGATGGATGCCTAAACTTAAGCTTTTATAGCCTATAATTCTATGAATTCTGGTTTCAAGTTCATCCTCAATTGTAATCCGTTTTTCGTATTCAAGAAAAGTATTATATTTGGTAATATCGCTTGTTTGCATAATAAGTAAACAGCAATATAAATCGCCGGTCATTAACCGTGAAACAATTTTAGAAGGGTTATACCGTACTAAGACAATCTTGTACATTTTGTTTTGATTTATGTAAAATTCCATGTTTCTATTCTTTAAATTAATAATATTAACAGTATTATTTGGTTCTGGAGCTACTTTTATTTCATATGAAAAATTATCGCTTAGTAACAGATGATCCGTTTTACTTTTTTTCCCTTTTTCCTTAATTGGAACATCCAAATGAATGCCTTCTATATACTCTTTCAATTGGTATTTCTGCTTATCATTATTTTGTTTGACGATTTTATTAATTTCATGCTCGTCAATCTTATCTGTTAACAATGTTTTGCGTTTAATCCATACCTCTTTAAGTTTGTCAATTTCATTCATAAGCTGGTAATCAGTATAATTCCATTTTATTGTTATCCCTTGAGATTGATTCTGTGCAATACACTCAAATAAAATATCCATAGCCTCAGTTAACATATATTTTCCGGCAAATTCTTGAGGATTTAGCAAGAGGAATTTGTAAACCTTTTCACGCATAATATACCACTCATCTAAGTATGTTTTAGCTTCTTTTAAAAATTTTACTTCATCATCCTCAATAAACATCATTGTAGCCAATTTAATGGGGGCTTCTTTACGGAAACTTAATCCCATGTGGAAGGCCATCCTAAATACATTATCTATATTATCTAAATCAATAGAAGCGCTGATCAATTTACTTAAATGGTGCTTGCCAGAAACAATATTAGAAATATCCAGTTTTTGCTTTTCTGTCAATAAAGAGGTCAATTGACGCAATTTTCTAAAAAAAATGGGTTCAAAAGGTGTTTCGTTTTTATAAGCACCTGTGCCAGTTGCAACAACATTATTAAAAATATCACATAATCCCTGCTCGGGAATAAATCCTGTTTTTTCTCGTATATATTCATAAGAATGTCCGAACGGTCCGTTAGCTATATCGTGCAATAATGCAGCGATAATAAATACTTCTTTATCTTGTTTGGAAAGCCTTAAGTGTTTTTGCAATTTTGATTCGATATTTATCTGTGCAAGAAAGGCCGTGCCAACAGAGTGCTCATACCGGTTTGTATTTGCGCTGCCAGTTATACAAAGGGAATTAATATTACATAATCTTACTTCTCGCAAACGCTGTACTTCCGGTGTCAGCATGCATTGGTATATTAGTTTTCCGAATTCTATTTTCCCATAAAGTGCATCCCAAATATACAAAGTTACCTCCTAAGTAAAAGTTGCCCACATCGAAAACCGGAGCAAAAAGATTGCAATATTCCACGGAATTTACCTGTGGCTGCGCCTATTACATATACGTGCGGTTCTAATGAAAAATCTTTCTGTAAATTTATATTTCTTATGATTTTTAGTTCTGGTGCAACTAATGTAATTTTATCCGTAGGAATATGCATTGCATCTATAACAACTGTGCTTATAAAATTCTTAAGCGTTAAGTTAATATCTTGCGGTAACAGCTTATTAATGTTTTTTGCTGTAGCCATACTTAAAGTTGTAAATATATCTTCTTTGCTATTTTGGTTTAGTAGATAATCATTAAGTAACTGTTTAACAGGTTTTCCATAAAAATTATTTTTATATGTTTGAATAAAATTTAAAATTTTTTGTTCATTCTTGCATTTTACAAGAATGGCTAGGTTTGTTGATTCCGTTTTAGTAGTAGGGAGTGCTTGTCCTTCCAAAAAATACATACCATTTGTTTTATAGACGATAATCCTGCCATTATCAACTACACAATATGTTCTGCAGGTATCTGTTTTCAATTTCAAATCACCATGTACAGATAAGACACTTTTAAAATAATTACTGGGAGCTTCAACTCTTACACCGATTTCATAAAATTGATCAGTTTTACTGCTAAATTTAGTAAATAATGCATCCTGAATGTCTGTAGCACCATTGGCTAAAAAAAGATTTTGTACAAAGTAGGTTTCAATGCATTTTCCTTTATATCTAGTAGTTACATGAAATAAATTTGTTAAGGGGTCATGTTGTATATCAAAGACTTCAGTATGTTCGCGTAGTGTAAGCCCTTTTGTTTTTAATTTCTTTACGGTTTCGTAAATGCAATTCCTATATTTTATAGAATTGAATTTATATACATCATAATATTTATAAGTGATATTTCTTTGCTTATAAAATTCTGCTGCTTCCTGCCTTATATCGTCAGCTACATGGATATGATCAAGTATCATAGAATTTGATAATACAATCCTCGTTTTTTTCATTAAGTCATATAAGTCTTTTTCTGAATCAAAAAAGAATAGCAAACCGCTACCTGCAGGATAAATACTTATTTTGCCGCCACTAAAAAAAGAAGCTCCGCCAATTCCAGAGATAATATTACAGGAATTCAAACAAACACATTTGTTGAGTTGCAATAATGAGCAACTGGAGTTATTCGTACATTCACCACGTTCGAAACATATGGTACTTTTAATAGCTTTTGTATCAGATAGACTCATAGCTAATCCAATACCTGCAGGTCCCATTCCAACAATTCCATATTCATAAACGTCTTGCATCAATCACAAACTCCTCACGGATATAATGTTTGTTATCTTGTTTATTTATATATCGAATAAATTGTTTTATTTTTCCATCTATTTCTACACGTATAACAACTGGAATATCTTTGTCTTGTGCAGATAAAAACACGAGACTGAATTTAGAGGAATTAACTTTTGTTTTATAACCACCGATTAAAACATCAATGCTTTTATTTGAAATATCGTCTTTTTGGTTTAAAAACTTTAAAGTTCCACTTAAAATATAAAGAGAGGGGAATATATGTTTGCTTTTATAATACGTTATTACTGAAATCTCCTGATATAAAGTATGCGTCAATACAATAAGGCAGGTTGTGAGAGATACTAAAAATATAACACAAGTCAGAATTGTTGAAACTGATTTTAATAGGCTTATAGAAAAGTTGCGTAATTTATGTTGGATTAGCGTTTGATACATTAAATAATTCAGTTTAAGCCATGGTTTTTTAATATTCATAGTATGTCCATTCGTTTTTGATTTATAGATGCAACAGGCTGCTAATATCATAGAATACATAAAAATTGCTGTATACTGCAACTCTTGCATCTGTTTTTTGATGAAAAATATCATCATTAACATGTGTTTTCATTGAGGTTTATTCATTACATTCTAACAAATATAAAAAGGATGGTCAATGAAAAATGTTAATGCATTTGATATTGGCTACCGGCGCTCTTTTGATTTTTTAGGAGACGCTGATTAATTAACCTTATCAGCGTTCCGATTCATATCATACTGTTTTTTAGAACAAATATGACTTGAAGAATGTTAAGCTGGTGGCTCATCAGGGCGTTTTTGTGCCGAAGAGGTACATGGGGGTGGATGTAGGCGCGCCTTTTTCAAGGCAGGATTGCATTGACCACGGTCTACAGGTGATTGACGGCAGCAGACTGGTGAAGATTACGGAACAGCTGACCTTTCTCGGTGAAATCCCGAGATGATGAACACGCTTCCCCTCACTGAGGTGGGGGTGGGGTTGAAGGTAGAGGTAGAATAAATGCTTCTCTTCAGGTGCCGAAAGTTTTACTGAGTAAATTTCTTTCTTGCCATTTCCCGCAGAAACGTTTACAATAATAGTACATGGATGACATGAGGCATTTTGCCGTATGTATATCATCCTGGTTGCCGGTTTTGGAGACGGGGCCGGCAGGCAGAGAGGCAGCGTACGAAAAAGTGTTGCAATGGTTTCGATGAAGCAGCGAACGGAACAGGCTTACTGTATCTTTCTCCCTTGTGACAGTATGTTTGTTTTGCGAAAACAGAAAAATCAGATCATGTCCTCCATGTAATAAATGGCTGTGTGCCGGAAAAACATGGGGGTATTTTTATGTCTGAAAACAAATTGAATGCCAGTAAAAGAATGAAACGTAAACCATGGCCCAGGGACTGCATCTGGCCGGAACCGTTAAAGGTTGGAGAAGGCATGCAGTGGGATGAAGAACTGCTGCCGGAATCTTTGGATGAACGGGCGCAGGAGCTGATGGACATCAAGGATTATTTTGATTCTTTGGTGGAGAGCGGGCGATTGTACGAAGATTACACGCTGAATCCGGATTACGAAGAAGATGCGGTTGATGATGAAACGGAAGAGGATGAAGACGGTTGGGCGGATGGTGAGTTCATTCCCAAAATAGGGGAAGACTATTGGGATGAAGAAGAACAACGCTTTGATGTGGAATGGTGGGAAGATGAACTGACCGACCATATGAACCTTTTGAAGATTGACGCCGAATCCTATACCAAAGACCCTGCCATGTTTGTGCGGGATACCATCGGCTATGAGTTCATCAATGAAAACATATTACGGCAGGCTTTTACCCGACGGGCTTTTGCGGTAGAGTATGGTTTGCCGGGTTGCAATGAGGAACTGGAGTTTTTGGGGGACACGGTGCTGAACACCGTGGTAACCCGGGATATGCTGCGGCAGCTGGCCTGGATTGATGAGTACCGGACGGAAGCGCCCTTTACCGTGCGGTTGCGGGAAGGTGGGCTTACCAAAATCCGCAGCGCCTATGTGAACAAAGAGTTTCTGGCCGGACGGGTTGCGGAGCTTGGGTTGGACAAACTGATTTTATACGGTACCGGGGAGGAACCAACAGAAAGCAGTCGGGAGGATGTGTTGGAGGCACTGTTAGGAGCAGCAGCCATAGACAGCAACTGGGATTGGGATGTACTGGGCGCTGTGGTGGACAGGCTGGTATGTGTGCAGGTGGAAAAGCCGGACTATTTTTTAAAGGAAAGCTTTTACGATATTTTCAATGCCTGGCATCAGCGTCGGTTTGGTGTGATGCCGGACTATGAGATGCAAGGGATTAGCCAGTTTCACTGCGCGTTGCGTTTCCGGGTGCCTGCCAATGACAAGGGCATCAGGGAAGCCCAGCGTATTGATGTGGATGGCTGCTATAGCCGGAGCCTGGCCAGAGAGCAGGCGGCCATGCAGGCCTATGAGTTTGTGCGGCACAACGGCTTGTGGGTCGATTTGAAAGAGGCGGGGATTACGCCGGAGCTGGAGAACAGCATCAACCAATTGCAGGAATTGTATCAGAAAAAATATCTGGAACAAATGCCGATTTATGAGTTTACCGAAGAGGATGGGGACTCCTGGTATTGTATCTGCCGATGCAACGGGGTTGCCGGAACAGGCTATGGCGCAAGCAAAACAAAAGCGAAAAAAGAGGCGGCCTATATGGTGTTGCGGAATCTGTTTAATGCGGCAGGGATGAAGTAAGTTCCAATCAAAAATACCCGGCTCCGATTGTGGGTGGTAAGATGAATTTGCCACCACGGTAAGGAGTTTTCTTACATGGTAAAAATTTGCTTGACATTTGCAAGATGGTACCACTCCCCTCGCAAAATCTCATCTGCCGCTCGGGTCGCTCTCTAGCGTTGCCCTATCCTGCATATGAGTAAAAGCAAGATTATAATACCATTCTCATGAAATTACGCCAACCGCCTGCCGTTGATAGAAACATTCCCATTATTAGCGGTTTGGGTATCCCGCCTGTGGCGGTCTATTTTTCCCTAGCGGGCGGTCTGCGTTCTTTTTTAGGTCGGTGTAAACAATAAAAAGCGAAATTTTGCTTTTTACCTCTGAAACCACAGGATTTTTGATAGCCAATCCACAATATATTATAGCCTGACCACAGACTCGTTATAGGTCTGACCACAATGCCGTAAGCGGGTCAACCACAGGATTATTTACGTACCCCTTTATACCAATAATTATGGCATAACACAGCCAATGATGAAATCCAGTATTTTATTTTGCGCTTACTCAACTTCAAGAGAAAATGATGGGGAATGATGATTTAACTTTTGTTATAGCTGTTAATCTGATATAATATTAAGTAGAGAAAGCAGAGAACATAGGGATATTAAATATGTATGGGGATGGAATTAAATTGTGCGAGCAGGAGAGGATTGGCGAAAACTTACAAGTACAGTTAAAAATGAATACAACAACCGAACAAGCAACTTCAGGTGTTATACATGGTGGTGTAATGGAAGTGCCGCAAACTAACATTGTAACGTTGCCTCAACAGGTGGAGAGTATTGCTGTCAATAAACTTGATATCATAAAGATACAAGCTTTATGTGATAACGTCTCGAAAGAAACTGGGTGGTGGCATGATTTTTATTTAGGAATTGCAACACTTTCGTTAGGCGCTACGTTAAGCGCTATGATTTCCAATGTACCTTTTCAATTTGATTGGCGGGGGGTGCTGTTTTACACTATAGCGCCGGCGATTAGCGTAGGTGCCTTTGTAGCATATCGTTTAAAAAAACAGCATGAAAGTATTTCTAAAAAAGATTTTGCAAATCATATATTAGAATATTTACCAGAGCTAAAAGGGGAAGACAAATGAACATGGAAGATATTATTGTGCAGCTTATGTATACGACAGCGCCAATCAATGTAGTTACTCCTGAAAATAAGATAGTAACCGGCACAGGTTTTTTGTTTTCGGTTACACAAAGTGAAAACAGTTCTATACTTTTATACATAACAGACTATGGTGTTGTTAAAGATGCAATTTCTGGTTATATTGAATTACATATGGCTAGAAGCGGAAAGCCTACAAGGGAAGTAGTAAGAGCAGAATTTGATAAAAGCATCTTAAAAGAATGCAAACTTGGTAATTTAGATTTAGTGGCACTTCCCATAGGCACAGCTATTGTTGAATTACAGAATAAAAATATTACGGTTTTTTACAAAAGTATTGACATAAATTTATTTCCTAAAGAAGATGAAATAGAAGATTTAGGACCTATAGAAGACATTATCTTTATAGGTTATCCCAATTTTTTATACGATAAGGTAAACCGAATTCCTGTCGTTAAACATGGAATTACAGCCACCCCGATAATTAATAATTATCTGGGCAAGGAAGAGTTCCTAATTGATGAAGGAACATTGCCAGGATTTAACGGGAGTCCTGTATTCGTATATAATAGGGGCATTTATCCTACAAAAGATGGTATGACTTTGGGAAGCAGGCTAATGATTGTAGGTATATTATCGCAGGAATTACAAAATAAGAACATGATGACAGGTACGGGATTAAGCGTTGTTACCAATTACAGAGCGTTATACAGGGAACTTAATAATTATATGTTAAGTAAAATAGGTACTTCGATTGAGAAGAAATAATGATAAGAAAAAGAAAAAACCGGACCCCACTAAGAATAGATGACAGGAAGTACTTTTTAGTTAGAGTTTATAACACAAGCCTTCGATAATTTTTTCTATAGAAATATTATGGTATCAAGTTAATGGCGAAATATGCTATAATTATTATAAGATTGGTACCGGTGTAGTTCATGCATAAGATAATAAAGAATAAAAAGGGCATATTAATTATGAGGGAGGAAGTATGGAATATAAAATTCAATTACTGTGGGATAATGAGGCAGCCGTTTGGGTGGCTACCAGTACGGATGTTCCTGGTTTGGTTTTGGAGTCTGGTTCGTTTGACGCATTGATTGAGCGTGTAAGGTATGCAATTCCGGAGTTGTTAGAACTGAACAGACAAAAAGCACCTTTTTATAACTTAACTTTTTTGTCGGAAAGGCACGAACGGGTAGTAGTAAATGGCTGAATACGAAAAGAAGGTTAGAGAAGTATTGAAAAAGCATGGTTGCTATTTTGTCAGACATGGTAAAGGTGATCACGATATCTGGTATAGTCCGATTACTGATACTAATGTTGCTGTGGATGGAAAGATCAAGTCCCGTTTTACGGCAAATGCAATCATGAAGCAATGCGGGATAGATTTTAGGTTTTAAAATTTAGATTCGTCAATTAAATTAACGTGAGCGATTTTGAAGTTTTTTCGAAAACGCTCACGTTAACTTGATATTATGAAAAACGGGCACGCATGTTTTTTAACAAATGTCATTTTTATTAAAATGATGGTTAGCAAAAATTCTATACGCAAATAACTGTATATATGGACCATCCTGGCGGTTATAATTATGCTGGTTGGTGTAGCGTATGTGCAAATAGTGATATTTAAACATAGTTCTTTTACTGAAAATATGTTTTATAGGTGATAAAAAATGCAAGAGAAAATCTATTATGATGCGGATGCGGTAATAAAAGAATTGATGATTCTTGCGAAAAATAGAGAGTATGTTTTTCGTGGTTATGGAAAACAAAATGAATTGTATCCAAACATTATTAGAGATACTGATTTAAGAAACCGTGAAATAGAGTTGCTTATTGCATTTGAAAAGTATGGTATGCAATATTTTTCAGTTAATAACGCAATTGACTTTATGTCCTATGCACAGCATTTTGGTTTACCAACAAGATTACTTGACTTTACTTATAATCCCTTTATAGCTTTATTTTTTTCACTATTTATGCCAAAAAGTTCTAAATATAGTGAACCTGGGGATAAAGATTTTTATTATATTCGTTACTGTGATAAAAATAGTCAAATAGTTTTCAATTCCTTACCTACCTTGATTACCAATGCAGACTCAATTATAAAAGCAGATACATTTGCTTTTCAGTGTAAGAGAAGTATTGAGACTATGGCAGAAATCTTTAGATTGTTAAAAGAAAAGCATAAAGAAAATGAAGAGGGTAAAATAGAAATCTTTAAGATACTAAGCTATTTTAGTACTGTATATCGAACAACTCATAACTATAAGGGTATTGAAAATGTTGAAGATATAGGTTTATTTAGTCCATATTTCGATGAACTTTTGGACAAGTTTAATAAAGGGAAAATACTGTTTATAGAAGCAAACCAAAGCAGCAGCAGAATTATAATGCAGCAAGGATTATTTATGTTTCCATATAATTTGGATAAGAAAAAGCATAAGGACATTTTAGTAAATAATACACATTTGTTAAAGATTCATAAAAGTACACGGACTGTGCTTTTGAACTTTCTTGAAAATATTGGAATAGATTCGTTTAGGCTTATGCCAGATTTACAGAATGTGTGTTATGCAATTAAAAGAAAAATAATTGAAGAAAAAAGAACACTACTTCAGCTTTAGGATATAAAACATTTAGGCGATTTTATGAAAAACAAGTACAAAAAACTCTTTATCATCGGGAATGGTTTTGATCGTTGGCAAGGATTGCCAACATCGTATGATCACTTCAAAGATTACTATAGGAAAAATATTAGGGAGATTGTAAAGGATTTGTCCATTAAGGCTACGACCGATCATGACGGTAATTTAATTACACCGGTCGAGATGATATTTGGCAATATATCAAAGCCCGGTTCTTTGTCCGAAGAATTCTTTTGGAATTATGGAATATATAATTCAGTTATTATGGGACAACGAGGCGTCCGTTTGGGTAGCTACCAGTACGGATGTTCCCGGCCTGGTGTTGGAGTCGGAAACCTTTGATGTGTTGATTGAGCGCGTAAGGTATGCGATTCCGAAATTATTAGAACTGAACAAATAAAAAGACCGGCTTGTTGCCGGTCAATTAACTTTGGTGCATATCTTATATTTTTTTTGCAGTGTTTTAAAACGTCCGTCGCGGTAATCAATTTGGCCATCATTTAACAGTCGACCAAGGACAATACTGGGATCGCGGTTAATCTGATTTGCAAAGTGTAAAATGCTTTGCACGGTGATGGTATGACGGTGTTCGTTTAAAAACTTTTGATAGGCGTCAGGAGGAATTAGCATATTTTCCGCAAAAATATCTGCGGCATCCTCGGCGTGACAGTGTTTTCCGTCGAAAGTGATTCCCAAATCTCCATGTACGATATGTCCGATTTCATGGAACAATGTGAACCAGAAAGTATCGGCATTTA
>Ga0256405_10008891_pt1 | contig 14061 bp, 15 predicted proteins | sample RumenRJG_02DNA_FD_189096 | JGI IMG/M metagenome (GOLD analysis project Ga0256405, IMG submission 189096) | Bovine rumen microbial communities from Lethbridge, Alberta, Canada - RJG_02 | ecosystem: Host-associated > Mammals > Digestive system > Stomach > Rumen | place: Canada: Alberta...
TGGCGAATTCGCCTGTTGTGTATGTATAATATGTGGAACCGTAGGCGGCAAGCTTGCAGATGCCGTTGGAAAGGGAGTTGCCGTCAGACCAGACGCCATGGTGGATTGTAAGATCGTATGTGGAACCGCCGGTGCCGAGATTCTTCCACGTTGCGGCGTTAGGATCATGGGTGCCTGTTCCGACATTGTCAATGGCATCCCAATAAATGACCAGTCCGTCGGTAACATAACCTTTGGTAAGAGAGCCGGCAAATACCGAAAGCGGCAAAATTGCCACCATTAGGCAAGCACACCTGATTCTTGATGTCAGATTGCGAAGAAGGATTGTGTCATAAGACTTTATCGTGTTCATCGTGTTCTCCTTATGTTTGGTTTCGTTTTGCAACTATTTTACTCCGCTTTCTTGAAATCAGTACAATATCTCCATGTCGGCAGCGCCATTCTCCGGCACGGCGGAGAAATCGACATATTTAGATTCGCCGACAGCGGATATCTCAAATGGCGTTCCCTCGCCGTTTACGAGAAGCGTTCTCGGCGTCTTTCCCTCGGGAAGCAGGACATGTGCGACGATCTTCTTCGCCGGACTCTTTACGTTACATCTAATGCCGCGCGGACAGACGATATAGCGGACATCGACATATTTTCGCGTCAGTTCATAGCCCGTCACATACCTAAGTTCCGTGTATGGCGTCACGCACCAACGCGGCGAGAATTCGAGGACGTCATATCCCGTCCCGGCATCGACGATTCCAGCTAATCCCTCTTCAATTGCGTCAAGAAACGCCGCCGCGCCCCAGGCGCTCGGGCCTGCTCCCTCCGAAATGGGCGCACCGGTCGTACGGTTATAGAGGAAGTAGATCGCCTTGTCATTCTCAATCTTGTCGATCCAGCGGGAAATGACGTCCCAGCCGTATTTCTCGCGTCCGTTCTTGAAAGCACCCTTTGCAAGTTCGCCAGCCGTAAACGGTGAAATCGCGCCGTTCACATACTCTCCTGGTTTGTACCTGTTAAATGCTGGTTCATAGGCAGGGTCAATGGTAAAGAACTCGGAGAACGCCCCTGCCGTTTTTCCTCGCTCGATGAACGCGTCTATGACGGCGCGGCATTCGTCGCCGGAGAGGATGCCGCGATTGAGAGCGTATGCATCGGAAAGCGATAGACGGTTTGCCTCGTTTGAATCCATCGGCTTCGCGCCTCGAACGGGAAGCTGATGGACAAAAAACTGCCCATTCCAGAGGTGCTTCATCGTGTTTGTGCGGAGCATCTCGGCACGCTTGCGCCAGGACGCTGCCTTCAAGCTGTTGCCGAGTCGGTCGTTGAACCACGCCAGCTGGTTCATCGCCTGATAAACTCCCGTGTTGTCGCCATGCATCGCGCAAAGTGGCTTACCGACCACGCGTCTGTCGCTTCCGCTCGCCAAGTCACTCGTGAAATCCCACGTGTCAATGGTGTAGGGTCTTATGCAGAGGCCAAGAGATTCCTCCCAGCGCATGGGATCGCTCGTCTGGTAGTTGATGCCCTTCTCCAGCGCAGGCAGGACGGACGCGAGCCAGTTGTCGTCGCCCGTCATTCGGTAATACTGCCACGCACCCTCGACAACAAGATACTCTACGTCCGCTTCAAGCTCAAGACGCACAAGGGCCACGTTGTCATCGGGGTAGAGACGCGATGATTCAGGACCGACAAACGTCCAGTGGTAGTCGTCCATCTGCTTGACGAGTTCGAAAAACTGGCCATCCGCACGCTGCGTGTCGATGATATATTGGAGAAATGACAGCGGGTCATACTCCCAGTGCTTCCAGCCCTTCATCTGGTGGACATGGTCACGTATCCAGTTGTGGTTGCATACGATTACCTTTCCGTCCACAAAAAGGAGGCGGCGATTCGCCATGATCGTCTCACGCATCTTCTGCAAAAACATGCCGAGCCGCGCATCCGACGTGGTGAGGACGCCGGGGAGCGACAGCTCCATGTTGTTGTACGTGCCGCACCTCACGTTCCCGCAGTGCATCCTCGGCAGCGGATTCTCGAACACAATGTTCCGGCCTTTGTTGACTGCAAGCAAGGCGGGATCCGGCAAATCGCCCTTGGAATTCACGTGGTTTTCAGGGGGGGGCTCCAGCACTGGCCGGCCGAATGGCGCGGAGAAACTGACGAGCTGATACGGCTCGAGCTCAAGCGAGAGCGCGGTCGAAGCCGCTGGACGACCTGTCGATAGGTCAACTGTCCCCTCTGGAACGCGAAGCCGGATTTTCACAGGGGCACAATCGGTATTCACCACGTAGAAGTACGACTTACCGTCCCAGTCGGCCTGCCGCACTACCACAGCGTCGCGCTGCGCGACATCGTCCATCACGACGGCAGGCAGCGCCCTGTATGCGGCGGCGAATTTGCGCAGGTGGTCCTCCATTCCGTACGTTCCGACGAGAAATCCGCCCTTCGACATGCCGAGAACGTCCCCAAACCTAAGCGGCAGCACGAAATCGCGTAGCGCGTGATAGCCAGAAGGATTGAGCGTCGTGACACGCCAGCCTGTCTCGGAGAAACCGTCGCCGTTCAACGCGCCCTTGTTGCGTCCGACCGGATTCTCCCAATAGAGATCGTGCTGGTTTATCCATGGGAAGCGAGCGCCATTAACCAGGTTGAAGAATCCGGACTTGGTCTGCAACACGCGGTTGAACGCATATGCCTCGTCGTTCGGGAACTGCTGCCTTTCGCGCTTGCGGCAAAAGGCTGGAAACTGTGTCTGGCACAGGACCAGATTGGGGATCGCGGCAAGGGCGACGCGGTCAAGTCCGCCCTCCCTGGCCTGGCGCTGCACAAACCCGTCCTCCATGAAATCAGGCCGCTTCATATTAGGCTGTATGAAGCTATTGAGCCAGAGCTTGAGGTCTGGGCGCCTCGTGCGCAACTTTTCCGCCATCCTTGAGTAGAACGCCGTCACCTTGTCGCACCGCCACTGCACCCACTTTTCGTAAGCGTTTTCACGAATCCATTGCGCACTCGCGCGACCGCGTAGCGGGTCACTCTCGTCAATCGGGATGTCAAGCCCCGTGTCCTTGGCGAAAGCCCTGACGGCATAGTCGTTGTAACCGCTCCTTATGTCGCCGAACCAACACATGCAGTGCATGGTGAGGTGCATGCAAACGCCCTTGAAGCTCGGATGTCCTGCACCCTGTTCGAGCAGCGCGTCTATGTGCCGCTCGATCTGCGCTTGCACATCGGGATGCAGGAAGTTGAAATTCGGCGGCGTGTTATGCCAACCTCCCCAATTTGGCTTGCCAGTGTCGTGGATGGCGATTGGCGAAGAGTGCAGAGTCCCGTTCGTCATACTCATCATCGAGACGAGCCCAGAGGGTATGTCCATGTTGTTCGGATTGACGTTTGGAACGAAGAAGAGACCCTCCCTGTCGAACTTCTCGTACCATGCGCCCAGAAAGTCGCGTGCGTGATGACGAGGATTGTATTCATCGCAAATCAGCCCCTGATACCACACGCCTGGATAGCAGAAGATGTTCTCGCCGCAGTACTTCATGTAGGCGACAGTGCGATCTATGAGGTCGGAAATCTCCTTCTCGCCATGTCCTCCAGTCGCAAAGTCGTACCCGATCGCCGGATCCTCCCAGTACATTCCAAACATGCGGTTCCATCCGCCATTCGCCTTCGGCTCGCGTACTGCAAGCGGGGGGAGCTTCGCGTCCTTGACTCTGTATATGCGAAGCGCCGCCAGCGCAGCGGGAACTCCAGTGCGCGCCGTCATGGCGACAACCGCGAGCCCGCCCTTGCCGGGCGTTGTCCAGTACAAGCAGCGGTGCACGAGCATCTTGCCGGTGTTGGGATACTCGTCGCCAGTGAAATAGCCCACCTGTAGTGCGTAGTCGCCCGATACAGCATCCTTAAACTGTACGATCAGGTCGCATGTGCGCTTGGCATCGTCCGGATAGACGAAGTCAAAGCAGTAGAGTGGAACGGACGGATCGACGTCGAACATGAACGCGAACCTGTCGTTTTTGTTCGTTCCAGCCTCGAGATATCTCTCGCCATCAATAGACTTCTCAACGACGTCGCCTACCGACCTAAAGCGCCGCCCCTTAATGTACTGCGACATCGAAGCCGCGTTGAAACGGTGCTCTGCAACAAACTCGAGCCCGAGCTCTTCGCCGCCGACGTATGGATTAGGACCTTCCTTCGCGAAAAGTGCCGCATAGTCCGGACGTCTCTCCGTTAAGACCTTGTCGGAATGCTCCTCGAAGATTCCGCGCACTTCAGCCTCGCCAAGCTCGTCCGGGTACACTCTGAAGTCGTCTATTAGTCCATCCATCTGCTGCTCCGCCCCAAGACAGCCGACGAAGAATCTGTCGAAGTCCTTCCTGTCGAACGTGAATTGGTCGCGAAATCTGCGACCAACGACTCTGGCCATCGGCCCCGTGTCGTCGGGGAGCTTTTGGACGACGTGTCCGTTCAGGTACATTCTTGCCTCACGGTGCTCCTCGCTCCACGAAAAGGCGAGATGTTCCCATTCGCCGTGGGGCGGCGGGACTCCGACAGCACAATGCGTGTGCCCAAGGTCAGTAAGGTCGTACCGCAGGAGCGCGCCCTGCCACCAGAGGGAAAGCGCGCCAGAGCCAAAGTCCTTGCATGGATCAGGGAAAGTGAACATCGTACGCCACACATCCTGTCCGCTGGAATTCACGCCGGCATCGCCCCACTCACGCTTTACCCACAGCGAAACCGTTCCCTTCTCGGGCAGCACATTCCCCGCGATGGAGTATGCAAGCGAGCTATTGAGCGCGGCGCTCATGCGCACCGCCTGCCCATCCACCCCGGGCGCATACTCGAGTCCCCGAGCCTCGATCGGCTCAGACTTTCCGCCGGCGACGACCGCGTCCGCGCCGCCGTCAAAAGCGACGCGAAACATAGGCTCCGACGCAAAGACCGAACATGCCGTCAAGGCCACGTGCGATACGAATGCCACCAAAGACGTGAGTCGCATTTTCACAATGTGGTTACTATGTAGCTTTTTCATCACACTGTAATTATACTAAAACCACAGTATGGCCGCATTATCCTAAAAAGGAAATCTACTATCTTTTTTAAGAACAACTAAAACCGCCAGTCGAAACCGACCGCAAAATACGTCATAGACGTTTCGTCGCGACGGGCACGGGCGCGCGTTTGGCGACGCACCTCGTGCGTCAACGCGTCGAACCGACGAAGGCCCGCATAGAGCAAAAGTTCGTCCGTCAACGGCCATTTGAATGTCAGATGAAAATTCGCCGCGTTGAATCCTGCGTTGTAGTCCGGGTCTCCGGCAGCATCGCCGAACCTGCGACAGTTCCAGCGTGCCGGACCAAGATCGAAATACAGATGTGGCTCCACGGAGAGCTTGCCGACCATCTGATGCTCCTTTCTAAATCCAAGACGATAGGCCGGAGCGCGATATGGATGAGTCACAACCCACGCAAAGCCGTATACATCCACCAGCGGCGTGCGAAAAGTCTCAGTCGCGATCCACTGGTAGAACGTATCTGGGCAATTTGCATAGTGCATCGCCGAATACTGGAAGTCCACGAGTGTATCAAGCGCCCAACCGTCGGCTATGGCATATTCGTAGCCATAGCTAAGCTTAGGATCGATCTCGTTGAAATACCTGCGGCGTTCGTCATCATATCGTGGAGAAAGCTCAGAGGCAGTCCATACGCTGAACGCAACGCGCCCGAAATCTTCCGTGCACCATCCCATGGACCCGTCGACCACCCAGCGCGGACGATCCGTAACGATCTTCCCCAACATCGTATGCCCGGTCTCGACCTCTGTCCGCAAACGGCCGAACGCGCCGACCGGCGCTGCAACCACTTGCAGTGCCGCTACAAAGAAAAACAAAAATGCCGTCAGTCCACGCAAAGCCAACGCTCCATTCATGCACGTAGTCTTTTAAGCTCGGCTTGTTGATTCATTGTACCACCTTGAACGGCGAACAAGCAATATCCTAAAAACGAAATCAGCATTCTTTTTTAGGCAAGAAAATTATGATATACTTCTTCTCATGATTCCGAGAGTGGCAATTTTGATGGAGACTTCGCTTGAAGTGTCGCGTGTGATACTTCGGGGCATAACGCGCTATGTGAAGTCGCACGAACCGTGGCTACTGGATATCAAGTCAGGCGGCATATCCGAACAGCGTCTACCAGAAAATTGGCACGGCGACGGCATCATCGCCAGGGTTCCGTCGGAGCAAGAGGCCAGGAGAATATCAGCCAACCCCGCGCCAAAGGTCATCCTCGACCCACAGAGACCGTTCGCCGACCCGAAGCATCCAGTTTCCCGTTTGCCGCGCATCGCATGCGACGACAACGCGATCGGACGCGCCGCAGCAAGGCATCTCGCCGGACGTGGGTTCGCAAACTTCGCATACGCGGGTCCTACCCTATCGTCGGTGCTACATGCATTCGGTGCATGGTCAGACGAGCCGAATTGGGCAGAGGGAAGGCGCCTTGGCTATACAGCGGAACTTGCGAAACTCGGTCACGAAGTGTTTGTGTACAAAGGCCCTCGCACCCGCCGCGCGTCGGAGAACTGGAACATCGAGGCAGAAATGGCGGTCAAATGGCTCGCTTCGCTTCCAAAGCCCGTCGCAGTTTTCGCACCTCACGATGCGCGGGCACGTCACATTTCGGACGCATGCCTCATCGCGGGGATCGCCGTCCCGTACTCTGTCGCAATCCTCGGCGTGAACAACGACGCGACGCTTTGCGAGACAAGCCTGCCGCCGCTTTCCTCAATTCCCCTTGATGCGGAACGGGCTGGTTTTATGGCGGCGAAAACACTTGACAAGCTCATGCACGGCAAAAAGGTTCCAGCACTCGCAACATACAAACCCCTGCCTGTATTTGCAAGAGACTCCACGCTCCCTCACCAAACGGACGATCCACTCGTCATCGACGTGCTGGAGGCAATCAGAAAAGAGCGAGGATTCAGTATGCGGGCCGGAGAGCTTGCCGACAAGTTTGGCGTCTCTTTGAAAACGCTTAACGCAAAGTTTAATTCTTCGATTCGCAAAAGCGTCGGCGAAGTCATCAGGTCCGCATGTCTTGAAGGAGTCCGCGACATGGTGGAGAACACCGACATCCCTTTTGTCGAAATCGCCTCAAGATGCGGACAGCAAAGTGCCGCGCACCTCGCCTTCGCCTTTAACAAACGCTACGGCAAGACCATGACCGAAATGCGCAGCTCAGCCAGATGACACGCAGCGCCTGCGCTGTCAGGCACGGAACCCGACTCTCTCGCGGTTCACCGACAGCGGCAGTATCTGGCGTATAATAGATGATTGTGCGTCCACTACCTCAAACGCATGAGTTGATTTCCGACTCAAGCTTCTTTATCGTCGAGAGGATCTCGTCAAACGACGGGTACTCGCCGTAGATCATGTTGCGCATCGCCGCGTAGTCCGCCTTCATGACCGGCATCGCGTGTTCGGACGGCATGAGCAACATGGTACCGGGCTTGCACAGTTCGAAATGCGCCCAGCTCCGCGGATAGAACTTGCTGGTAAAATCTACAATGTCTGCAAGCAGGGCAAGGTCATTCTTGGCAACTTCAAACACGCCAGAATGGAACATCCAATAGACGTCATAATAATGGCGCGAAAACCGTTTCGGCGCTTTCTTCGTCTCTGGACGATAATGCTCGTGGTGAAGCGCCTCGATCTTCTCCCAAAATGTCCGCTCCGCCTTGATAACAGGAACATCAAAAGACCGAATCTCCAGCTGCGGTTCAAAATCGCCGACAAGACTCGTGATTGACTTGGTTTCCCATGGAGTCCACGACGCCAAAGGGCCGATCTCCAACTTCACATCGGGCGTGATGTAGGAATTTGAAAAACACTTTGGATATACCACATGAAGATTGAGTGGTTCAACTGAATCAAGTTCAACCTTGCAGACATCTCCTAGAACGCCCTGAATCCTATCCCGCAGCTCACTACTTACATACGAACCGGCAGTTGCATTCATTAGTTCATTGTATTTCGCCTGCTGGGTCTTCGACCGCATCTCATTCGGATCTCCTATCTCAAGAAATCTCGTCCAATCAAGAACCAGATCGACATCTTCCGAAAATCTCCGTATTATACGATGCGCCTTGGAGAGCGAAGTCCCGCCCTTGAACCTCAGGATTCTGGAAAGCTCTTTGTCGGCAAATATCTTCTCCAAGACATATGTCACCCAAAGATCCTTCTCCAGCATTATGCACTCAACACCCGAGTCATTCTGAACCTGTTTGCATAATTCGGACCGATATGCGTCTGTCCCATTTACTATGTCGTCAATTTTCATCATGCCTTTCTTCGCTCCATCTCGGCGGTGACAAGATCCCTTATCCAGGAAGAGACTCTTTTAGAAGCTTCGCATATCTGCCGCCACTCCTCGTCAGAATACCTGCTTGCCATATTGGCGACAATCTCTTTTGTCGCATAGTCCTTGCCAAGACCCTTCAACGCCCGGACAACCATCCTCGCATTCCTGCCAAGGATATCCGTTTCGCGCGAACAGCGATGCTGAAACTCTATCGTATGCTTTCCAACCTTGTAAACCCGCGAAGGCCCGGTTGAAATGTATATTTTCCTGGCAGGAATCTGCGTAGACAGGCCAAAACCATTCAGCGCACCTTCATCGCATGGAAGCAGGGTCCACCCGAATTTCCTCGCCAGAGCATTTGCAACCGCATCGAGATCGGGTGGGGCCTCCTTCTTTAAAATGTCACTCCACCTCGGTAAATCGTAGATGCCGCGCATCACCCTTCGTATCTTGCCAGCACGAGCCATCACGCACAATGTCTTGTCGGCCATCGTGCGCGAACTGTAATCGGGAAGATCCGATGCGCTAAAAGCAAAGCCGTTGCCTTTTTGCCGCGCGAATCTTATGATCTCGTTCTGGTTCATGGTAAGATTTAATCTATTGTTTTTCTTACCGAGGATTATATCAAAAATAACTGCCTTTAGGCAATAGCCATTTCAACTCTTTCGCACCACGCGAAACCAGCCAAACTGACGACGCCACGCGACCATCTGCTCGCGATTCTCTATGCAGCGCTCATGGCACCATAGCCAGCGGCTTGGCGATCTCCTTCGCGTCGCGGGTGGTGTAGGAAGCGATGCGACGGCCGAGGCAGTTGACGGGCGAGCCGAGCCCGTGCAGCTCGACATTGTCGATTCAAGGATCGTGGATGTGGGATGGTTGTGGCGGAATCGTTCTTGGATTCGACACGAAGGATGGTTGAGTCGTGGTTGAGTGGCGGTTGATTCCGTCCATATCGGGGTTGGGAAATGGTTGAATCGGCGTCGGCCTTCCTAATGCGGGCGAAATCCGTCCGTGGGAAAGCGGGCGAGGGGATTCCGAATGTGAGTCCGTCCGATTGACGCGCGGGAGCGCGAGCGAAGTTTGTCCGATAAAAAGCGGGCGAGTCCGTCCGTGGACGCGCGGGGTGCGTCGCGAAGTCCGTCCGATGGAATGCGGGCGAAGTCCGTCCGATTTGCTTCGCGTGATTCGCGGACGATCCAGCGGGTCGGGCGAGACGCGGGCAACTGCGTTGCCCAAACCGAGCGCGGCACATTTGCCGCGCCCGCCTTTGGCGGGTCGACGGCGAAGAGGCGGGTCTGGGTAGGTTAGAGTCGATTGGGGTCGGCTCCGCAAGACGCGCGGAGCGCGGGAAGATCGAGAAGGCTGGCGGCTCGGTCGCCTGACGCAAACGGACAAAGCGGCAAAAAGAAAGAGCCCGCGCGAGCGGGCCCTTTCTTTTTGCACGTCTATTTAAAGCGTCAGGCGACCGAGCCGCCGGCCTTCTCGATCTTCGCCTTCGCGGAGGCCGAGCAGGGAACCTTGACGGTGAGCTTCTTGGTGAGCTCGCCGTTGCCGAGGATCTTGATCTTCGGACGCTTGTTGTCGGAGAAACCGGCCTTTGCGAGCGTCTCGACGGTCACCTCGGCTCCCGCCTCGAACTTCTTCTCGAGGTCGGAGACGTTGACGGCGAGCGCCTTGGCGTTGAAGCGGGCGTTGTTGAAGCCGCGCTTCGGCAGACGACGGACGAGCGGCATCTGGCCGCCTTCGAACGTCAGCTTGTGCTTGTGGCCCTTGCGAGCGCCCGCACCCTTGTGTCCGCGGGTGGAGGTCTTGCCCATGCCCGAACCGCAGCCGCGGCCGACGCGCTTCCTGCGCGAGCGGGCTCCGGGGGTGTTAGTCAAGTTATGCAGTTCCATCTTGTGATTCCTTTCCTTACGCGCGGATCGCCGCGATCTCCTCGGCCGAACGCAGCTTCGAGAGAGCGTTCATGGTGGCCTTGACCACGTTGAGCCGGTTCTTCGAGCCGAGGGACTTGCCGACCGCGTCGCGGATGCCGGCCGCCTCGAGGACGGGGCGCATGCCGCCGCCGACGATAAGGCCCGTGCCGTCCGGAGCGGGCTTCAGGATCACGCGGCCGCCATCGCAGACGCCTTCGACGTCGTGCGGAATGGTCTTGCCCTTCATGGTGATCTTGTGCATGTCCTTGCGAGCGGCCTCGCCGCCCTTGCGGATTGCATCGGCGACCTCGTTGGCCTTGCCGAAACCTACGCCGACCTTGCCCTCCTTGTCACCGACGACGATGACGGCGGAGAAGCTCATGCGGCGACCGCCCTTCACGGTCTTGGCGCAGCGGTTGATGAACACTGTGTGCTCGTCGAGCTCGTCGCCCTGTTCCTGCGGACGCTTGTCACGATTCATAGCCATGGTTACTTGTCCTCCTTCTTCGCGCTGACGGAGAGACCGGCCTCGACGGCCGACTCGACGATAGCCGCGACGCGGCCCGTGTACTTGAAGCCGCCGCGGTCGACGACCACGGTCGAGATGCCGGCGGCCTTCGCGGCCTCCGCGGCCTTCGCGCCGAGCGCCTTCGCGACTTCGGTGTTGGCCTTCTCGTCCTTGAGCGTGTTCGCCTGTGCGAGGGTCTTGCCCGCATCGTCGTCGATGAACTGGACGTACATGTGCTTGTTCGTCACGCAGATCGACATGCGCGGACGCTCCGCGGTGCCGACTACGCGCTGACGGAGGCGCAGATGGCGCTTCTGACGCTGAACTTTGCGATTGAACATATCTTAGCTCCTTGCGCCCTTGATTAGGCGACCTTCTTGCCCTGTTTGCGGCGGATGTGCTCGCCGACGTACTTGATGCCCTTGCCCTTGTAGGGCTCGGCCGGATAGTACGAGCGGATGCGGGCTGCCGCCTCGCCGACCAGCTGCTTGTCGATGCCCTTGACCGTCACCTGCAGACCGTCGTTTTCGACCGTCACGGTGAGACCCTCGGGGACCACATAGACCTTCGGGGAGGCGAAGCCGAGCGAAAGCGCGAGCTCCTTGCCCTTGAGGACTGCCTTGAAGCCGGTGCCCTCGATAGAGAGCTGCTTCTGGTAGCCTGTCGACACGCCGATCGCCATCGAGTTGATCAGCGCGCGTGCGAGACCGTGGAAGTTGCCGTGAAGCTTGTCGTCGTCACATTCGACGACGACCTTGCCGGCCTCCACCTTCGCCGTGATGCCCTCATGCATCGTGTAGGAGAGCTCTCCGAGCTTTCCCTTCACCGTCACCTTCTGCCCGTCGACCGTGGCCGTTACGCCATCGGCGAGCTTGACGGGTTCTTTACCGATTCGAGACATTGTCTTTGGCTCCTGATTATGCAACTGTGCAGATTACCTCGCCGCCGAGCTTCTCCTTCTTGGCCTGGGAGCCGCTCATGACGCCCTTGGAGGTCGAGAGGATTACGAGACCCATGCCGTCGAGGACGGAGGGGATCTTGCTGACGGGAGCATAGTGGCGAAGACCCGGCTTCGAGACGCGCTTGAGCTCCGTGATGGCGGGGACCGCCTTGTCGGAGTACTTGAGCGTGATGACGAGCTTCTTCGGGAATTCGGTCGTCGTGACGGCGTCGGCGATGTAGCCGGCTTCCTTCATGACGCGGGCGATCTCGCCCTTGAGTCCGCTCGCGGGAGTCGAAACGGAGTGAAGGCGGGCCTTCTGTCCGTTGCGGATCGTCGTGAGCATGTCGGAAATGGGATCCATTGTCATTTTGGCGGTTCCTTTCCTTTGGTTACCACGAGGCCTTCGTCACGCCGGGGATGAGACCGGCGACGGCGAGTTCGCGGAAGCAGAGACGGCAGACGCCGAACTTGCGGATATACGCGTGACGGCGGCCGCAGCGCTGGCAGCGGTTGTACGCGCGCACCTTGAACTTGGGCGTCCTCTTCTGCTTTTCGATGAGACACTGCTTTGCCATTGCTTAGTTCCTTCCTGCGAACGGCATTCCCATGGAGACGAGAAGCTCCTTGGACGCCTTGTTGTCGGTGGAGCTCGTCACGAACGTGATGTCCATGCCGGAGTGCGCCGAAGACTCGACGAGCTCGGGGAATATCGTGTGCTCCTTGATGCCCAGCGTGTAGTTGCCGCGCCCGTCGAAGCCCTTGTTGGGGACTCCGCGGAAGTCGCGGATCCTCGGAAGGGCCGCCGAAATGAGGCGGTCTGCGAACTCCCACATGCGCTCGCCGCGCAGGGTGACCTTCGCGCCGATGACCATGCCCTCGCGCAGCTTGAAGTTCGAGATCGACTTCTTCGCCTTGCAGAGGAGGGGTTTCTGGCCGGTGATGGCCGCGAGATCGTCGACGAGGGCCTTCTGCTCGTCCTTGGAGACGATGCCGAAGCCCATGTTCACGACGATCTTCTGGAGGCGGGGAACGAGCATCCTGTTCGTGGTGCCGAGCTTCTTCTCGAGCTCGGGAACCATGCGGCTCGCGTATTCGTCCTTTAGTCTTGCCATGGTGATTCGTTCCTTCCTTAGAGGGCCTTGCCGCTCTTGACCGAGATGCGGGCCTTCTTGCCGTCCTTCTCGCCAGTCCTGACGCGGACACCGGCCTTCTTCTCGGCGTCGTAGGGCATCAGCTTGCAGAGGCGGATGGGCAGTTCCTTGTCGATGAGCCCGCCGGCTGTCTTCTCCGTGCGGCGCATCGCCTTCTTGTGGACGTTGACTCCGCCGACGATGGCGGTGCCCTTCTTGGGGTCCACGCTGATCACCGTTCCCGTCTTGCCGGCGTCGTTGCCGCTGATGACGACTACGGTATCGTTCTTCTTTATGCGTGCGATAGCCATTTAAGCGCTCCTTTTCAGACCACTTCCGGCGCGAGCGACAGGATCTTCATGTAGAGACCGTGCACTGCGTCGTTGTCCTTGTTGATTTCGCGAAGCTCCCTCGGCACGGGTCCGAACACGCGCGAGCCGATCGGGTTCTTCTTGGAAGAGTCGAGCAGCACGCAGGCGTTCTGGTCGAAGCGCACAGTGGAGCCGTCCGCGCGGCGGATCGGATTGCCAGTGCGGATCACGACCGCCGTGGCGACCGAGCCCTTCTTGACTGCGCCCGTGGGGGACGCCTCCTTGATGGCGACGCGGATGAAGTCGCCGAGGTGGGCGTACTCCTTGCGCTGCCCGAGGATGCGGAAGCACATCGCGCGCTTGGCGCCTGTGTTGTCCGCGACTACGAGATTGGAGAGTTCCTGAAGCATGACCTACTCCTTACTTCACGATGCGCCAGCGCTTGGTTGCGCTCAGGGGACGCGTTTCCATGATTGTGACGGTGTCGCCGACCTTTGCGTCGTCGGCCTCGTCATGCACATGGTAGTTCTTGCTGCGCGTGACGACCTTGCCGTACACGGGGTGGATTTCGCGGTACGAAACCCGTACTTTGACGGTCTTCGCGCCAGACTTCGAGACGACGACGCCCTTGCGGACCTTGCGCGCGCCGCGGTTGTTGTTTTCCGTGCTCATTAGATCTTGACTCCTGCGCGGGTGATGAATTTCGTGTGGATTCCGATCTTGGTCGCCGCGAGACGGAGGCACTCCTTCGCGACTTCCTCGCTCACGCCGCCGACCTCGAAGAGGACCTTGCCGGGGAGGATGACGGCCGCCCAGAACTCCGGGTTGCCCTTTCCTCCGCCCATACGGACTTCGATCGGCTTGCGTGTCACGGGCTTGTCGGGGAACACGCGGAT
>Ga0256405_10008893_pt1 | contig 14061 bp, 12 predicted proteins | sample RumenRJG_02DNA_FD_189096 | JGI IMG/M metagenome (GOLD analysis project Ga0256405, IMG submission 189096) | Bovine rumen microbial communities from Lethbridge, Alberta, Canada - RJG_02 | ecosystem: Host-associated > Mammals > Digestive system > Stomach > Rumen | place: Canada: Alberta...
TTTGCACCGGCAGTTGCCGAAGCTATAGGGCAGTATAAGGCAAAGTGTGTTGAAATGGGCTTTGTTCCTCTTCCATTTGTGTATAATACATCTTCATATGAGGATGTAGAAACTTTGAAACTTTTTGACGGACTTGTAGATGTTTACCTGCCGGACCTTAAATATCTTGATGACAGCAGGGCAGAAAAGTATTCGAAGGCAGCAGATTATCCGGATGTGGCAAAGAAAGCAATAGCTGAAATGGTAAGGCAAGTTGGGGAGCTTTCTTTTGATGAAAGAGGAATGATAAAAAAAGGGGTGATAGTAAGGCACCTTGTTCTGCCTCTTGGAACGCGTGAGGCAGAAAGAGTTATTTCATACCTCTATGATACTTATGGCGATAACATAATGATAAGCATTATGAGCCAGTACACACCGCTTTCAGGTGTAGAGGAAAAATTCTCTGAGCTTGGCAGAAGGATTACAAAGAGAGAGTATGAGAAGGTTGTAAAGTATGCTACGGATTTAGGTGTTACAAATGCATTTATACAGGAGAGGAAGGTTGCAAAGGAAAGTTTTATTCCGGATTTCAACCAGAGCTTTTAATGTATTATCGCGAGAGTGTGTTTTGTAGATGACGGCCCTTATGTGGTGATGAATTATGTAGACAATAATTTTTTTTAATGTTATAATCTCTTTAAGGTTAATGCAGTAAGTTAAGGGAGGGTTTACGCTATGGATAAATACACAAAGATTCACACAGTTGGAACTGATGTGCCGCTTAAGATCGTAAAGGGACACTTTGCAACAAACCATTCACATATCAACTACTATATCGATTCAACAACACTTCGCACGCGAAGCAGTGAGGCACATGAGGTTGCCAAAGTCCTTGCTGGCATGTATCTTTATGATACAGTTGTGGATACTATAGTTTGTATGGAAGGTACCGAGGTAATAGGAGCTTTCCTTTCGGAAGAGCTTACCAATTCAGGTTTCCTTTCAACTAATGCTCATAAGACTATTTACGTTGTAAGCCCTGAATTTAACAACAATTCACAGCTTATTTTCAGAGAAAATCTTATTCCGGAGATTGCCGGCAAGCATGTTATGATACTTATGGCAATGGTGACTACAGGTAAGACACTTGGACGCGCGCTTGAGTGTGTAAAGTATTATAATGGTATTCTTACTGGCGTTTCAGCTATTTTTGGTGAAAATGATGTGATCGACGGAGTACCTGTGCATGCTGTATTTTCAAAGCGCGACCTTCCTGATTATGAGGCTTACGACTACAGGGAGTGTCCTATGTGCAAAGCGGGACAGAAGCTTGATGCACTTGTAAATGCTTATGGATTTGAACCATTAAACTGATTGTTGTAATACTGGTAAAATGCGCATGATTGTGGTAAAATAGCCCGGTAGGAGAAAATTGAAAGGGCAGAAACTGCAAGATGGTTTTTTCAAGTATTTTATTTTTGACAAGATTCCTGCCTTTAGTACTGCTAATATATTTTGCAGTACCAAAGAAAGCCAGGAATCTTGTTTTGTTTGTGGCAAGTCTTATATTTTATGCATGGGGAGAGCCTAAATACCTTTTCCTTATGCTGTTTACGATAATGACAGACTATGTCTTTGCTCTTTTTATTTCAAAGAGTCAGAAAAAAGAGAACGAAGGAAAGACTAGAGCTTTCCTTGTGGCGGCAGTTGTCATAAATCTCGCTTTGCTGGGATTTTTTAAATATGCCGATTTTACGATAAATACAGTGAATTCTATAACAAAAGCAGGGCTTGATCCGCTCAAAATAGCACTCCCTATAGGTATTTCATTCTATACTTTTCAGAGTCTTTCGTATGTTATAGATGTATACAGAGGTGATGTTGCGGCGGAGATAAATCCGCTTGTTTTTGGAACCTATGTAACCCTCTTTCCGCAGCTTATTGCGGGACCTATTGTCCGCTACAGGACAGTGGCAGAGGAAATGCGGTCAAGAAAAGAGAATATTGATGATTTTTCAAGTGGCATAGACCGCTTTATAATGGGCCTTGGAAAAAAGGTGCTGCTCGCAAACAACGCAGGTCTTCTTTGGGATACGGTAAAAGCCCTGCCTGCAGGCGAGACTACTGTGGCAACGGCATGGATAGGAATCATTGCCTATAGTTTTCAGATATACTTTGATTTTTCAGGATATTCTGATATGGCTATAGGAATGGGAAGAATGTTCGGGTTTCATTTTGACGAAAACTTCAATTATCCTTACATTGCCGATTCTATCACAGATTTCTGGCGCAGATGGCATATTTCACTTTCGACGTGGTTTAAGGAATATGTCTACATTCCGCTTGGAGGCAATCGTAAAGGCTTTCCAAAGCAGATAAGGAATATTTTTATCGTTTGGCTGCTTACGGGTTTTTGGCATGGAGCAGCCTGGAACTTTGTTGCATGGGGGCTTTTTTACGGAGTTATCCTTATAATTGAAAAGCTCTTTACGTTGAAATGGCTTGGTAAAATGCCAGCGGTGCTGCGTCACATTTACACGCTTATAATTGTGATGGTAGGCTGGGTGCTTTTTGCGTTTGACGACTTTTCTATGGCTTTTAAGTATCTGGGACATATGTTCGGCGTGGCTGTTAATGGCTTTGCAGACGAAACAACCATGTACCTGTTCGATGAGAATATACTTTTACTCCTTATTCTTCTTATTGCCAGTACACCGCTCCCTGCGCTTGCGGCGAAAAAGATTTTTGTAAGGATTGGCAGTAAGCAGGAGGGAGCTGCAGATAAAAATGAAGGAGTGTCCGGGATTGTGAGGCTTACTGCTACAGTGTGCTTTTTAGGGACGGTGTTTGTACTGTCTTTTTCATACCTTGTAGCATCCACATATAATCCTTTCTTATATTTTAGGTTCTGATCATGAAAACATCTACTATAAATAAGATAAAAATAATGATTTTTGGTGTAGGGCTTGCAGGAATCTTTTTGATATGTATATTGCATAAGCCTACAGACTTTTCTGAGCGAGAAAACAGGTATCTGTCACAGATGCCGAAGCTCTCTTTTGCAAAGATTTCAGACGGGTCATTCATGAAAGAATACGAGAGTGCGATAACGGATCAGATTCCCTGCAGAGATGCCTTTACTGCAGTCAAGACTTTCGTTGAAAAAAACCGCGGCATGCAGGATGAAAATGGAGTTTATTTCGGCAATGATGGCTATCTTCTCGGAAAATACGATGAGTCGGTTTTTACCAGCGAACTTGCAAAGAAAAATATCGCTTTTCTGACTGAATTTGCAAAAAATACCAAAAAGGAATTTGCTCCTCGCCATTTTCAGATGATCATGGTGCCGTCTTCGGCAGAAATCCTGCCGGATAAACTGCCGGAACATGTCCACGTTTTTAACCAGACACAGTGGATAAATGATATAAAAAAGGGTATCGGAAGTGAATACTTTATAAATGCTGCGGAGGTGCTTGCACCGCATGACGACCAGTATATTTATTACAGAACTGATCACCATTATACAACTTTGGGCGCATGGTATGTGTATAAAAGCTGGCGTGAGAAGACAGGAATGTCTGTCCTTCCTTTAAATTCCTATGAGAAAAAAAAGGTGGCAGGCTTTTTTGGAACATACGACTCAAAGGTTAATACAGCTCTTTCGGGCGGCGTTATAAGTGATTATATTTCACTTTATTCACTTCCGGAGAGTGATTCGTCAACAATGACATGGGACGGTAAAGACGACAAAGTATATGAAGGAATCTTTGATCGTAAAAAATTAAAAACAAAAGATAAATACTCCGTATTTTTTGGCGGTAACCATGGCATTACGGATATTTCAACAGGAGTACCGGATAAGGGAACTCTGCTTGTTATAAAGGACAGTTTTGCTCACAGTCTTGTGCCTTTTGCCATGCAGGATTATAGCAGGATAGTAATGGTTGATCTGAGATATTTCAACCAAAGTCTTAAAAAATATATACATTCTAACAACATTTCTGATATACTATTATTGTACAGTACTGCGGATTTTGCAGAAGATGGGAATATGGCAAAACTAAAAAGCTGATCAGAGGAAGGTTGAAATGAAGAGAGCACTTAAATTGGCACTTATTATTTCTGTGTTTAGTCTCCTTCTCATTGCAGGAGCGGGTTTTTTGACGCAGAAAACAAAAAGCGATAAAAAGGCAGCAGAGACCTTGGTGCCTGATCTTGTGGAATATACAAATCCATCTATTGTCAGCGATAATTATATGATAAAAAGGGTCAAAAAGTCTTTGAATACAAAGACTGTGCAACCTTATTCGTCAAAATACCAGAAGGCAGTGGATAAAATTCTTACCAATTGGGAAAACAATGGAAATTATACATATAAGGAACCACTTCTTATCATGAATCCTTATGGCACGAACAGAACGGGACTTTATATTTATTTCAGACATGATTATAAGGTGACAGTGAAGTATAACATTTCACTTACGCCGAGGGATGATATAGCAGTAGTTTCGGGTGCGTCCATAGATTCACTTTTGCCTGCTACGGAGGCGGCTGTTGATATAAGTCCGATGACAACTAAAGTAAGGGATTTTGGTGGAGAGCTTTATACCAACGTTACCAATATGCCTCTTAATGTTATCGAAGGGCAGATTGTTGGGCTGATCCCGGGAAGGAAGAACTATGTTGCTATAAGGCTTTACGATGAAAATGGAAAGCAGATAGCAAAGGCAGGATTCAGGATAACCTTGCCGAAGAGTAAAACTGTTAACAAAAGACTTCTTGATTCAGTATATGACAGACCGGTGACCCAGCTTTCGGAGGGTGTCTTTTTTGTACTTGGCGACAATGGAAAGTCAAATGACATCCTTGTATATGATAATTCCGGTGTTATCAGAGCAGACATCCCGGTGCTTGGCAAGGTTTCTTCTCAGAATGTAAATGTCAAGACTTTTGATAATAAGTTATTTTATGCTATAAGTGACAGGTACTATGTGGCTGTAAATAATCTGGGAAGGGTTACAGATATTTATGATATGGGGAAAAATCTTATTACGTCAGGAGATTTTGACCTTAAAGCAACGTCTCAGGCAGTCGTAGGAATCGGAAGCTACAATGGCGGCAAGACTAAAAATGATCTTCTTGTCGGTGTAAATATTTACAACAGAGAAACAAAACTGCTGTGTGACATGAGAGATCTTCTTTCCGATTATTACAAGGAACATGGGAAGAAAGGTACTGCAAAGAAGCCCGCAGACTGGCTTGGACTTAATTCAGTCAGTTTTATAAATGATACGGATGTCCTTGTGAGTTCGTCAAAAACCTCATCTATCATAAGGATAAATAATGTGCTGAAGCATCCTAAGATAGAGTATATCATTGACCCAAATGAGTCCTTTATGGGCACAAATGAGGGTGATTATGCGCTTAGTGATGTGAATAACAATGTGACTATGTCCGGACAGAACAATGTTTGCTTTAACGGATTTATGGAAGGCTCTACAACAAAGTATTACATTACTATGTTTAATAATAACTACGCAAAGGGCGGCAATGAGAACTCGTATTATTCAAAGATATTTGTGGATGAAGGTGTGAGAACATACGCTCCGGCTGTGAGCATTCCGTTGACATATTCTGCAGTAAATGGTAGCGCAGAGGAAAATGCTGAAAAAGGAATGGTTGCGGCATCTGCAAATGAACTTGAATTTGTCGAGTATAATTCACAGGGAAACAGACTTGCAAAGTTCAGGCTTCCTGATGCGAGCCATAATTACAGGGTAGTTAAGAGAGATATGAAGGGAGTATGGTTTGCCAGAAAACAGGAAAGCGAATGATATAGAGACCTATGTGACAAAGCTTGGGTTCAAGAAGGCAACGGAGGTACAGCAATCCTGCTTTGAAGATATTTTAGCAGGAAAGGATGTATTTGCTCAGGCACCTACAGGATCGGGTAAGACTATTGCTTATCTTGCCCCGCTATTTGAAAAATATAAAAATGTAAAAAGAACAAATACAGTTCTTATACTTACACCGACACATGAACTTGCACTTCAGGTTGCAAGGACAGCCAATCAATTGTCGGCTGCAATGAAGATAAATTTAAGAAGTGCAGTGATCGTTGGTGATGCAACAAGAATACATGAGCTTATAAAGAAAAGAAAGATTGCAGGACATCTTATAAAGACAGTGGTTCTTGATGAAGGCGACAAACTTTATGAAGACAGTAATGTCTATATGACGGATGAAGTCGTAAAGTGTTTTATGAGAGACAGACAGTTTCTTATGTTTTCTGCAACACTTACAGATGAATCTGTTGAACATGCGAAGAAATGGACAGAAAATGCGCTTATAAAGAAGAGTGCAGGTGGAAGAGAGATTCCTGCCAATATAAAGCACTGGTATCTTGTCTGTGAAAAGAGAGATAAGCTTGCAGTTTTAAGAGGCGTTACAGGGGCTATAAGGACAAAGAAGGCGATGATCTTTATAAATGGTGCCAACGAAAGTCTTGAGGCTTTGAGCAAGCTTCACGCAAAGAGCTACAAGGTCGATCTTATAGGCGGCAGCAGAACAAAAGAGGAACGTCGTAAGGCTATGCATGATTATTCACATGGAAAGGTGAAGTACCTTATCGCCACAGATCTTGCAGCAAGAGGACTTCAGTTTGACAATGTTGACACTGTTTTTCATATCTCAATGCCGGAAGACTCACATGACTATCTTCATAGAGCTGGTCGGACCGGAAGAGCAGGAAAAGTTGGCAGAAACCTTTCTATCGTGACAAAAGGTGAGCTTTCACTGATCAGAAAATATGAAAAAGACCTGAATATCAAGTTTTCAGAGAAATACTATTACGACGGAAAACTGATGGATGTACCGAAAGGAAAATAAAAGGCACGCATGCGCGTGCCTTTTATTTAGTCAATATCGAACCCTTTAAGCATCTTTGATCTGCTTGGGTGTCTTAACTTTCTAAGAGCTTTTGCCTCTATCTGTCTTATACGTTCTCTTGTAACGCCAAATTCCTTGCCGACTTCTTCAAGAGTTCTTGTCCTTCCATCTTTAAGACCGAAACGAAGAACAAGTACACGCTTTTCTCTTTCTGAAAGAGTATCGAGAAGCTTGCCAATCTGATCCTGAAGCATTGTATATGCAGCAGCATCTTCGGGTCCCATTATAGTGTCATCTTTAATGAAGTCGCCTAAGTGACTGTCGTCTTCCTCGCCGATAGGCGTATCGAGAGAAATAGGGTCGGCAGATACCTTTAAGATGTCGCGAACCTTTTCAACAGGGAGATCCATCTCCTTTGCGATTTCCTCTTCGGTAGGTTCTCTTCCGAGTTCCTGAAGAAGACTTCTTGCTACGCGGTAGGTCTTGTTGATTATCTCGGACATGTGAACAGGTATACGGATAGTTCTTGACTGGTCGGCAATAGATCTTGTGATAGCCTGACGGATCCACCATGTTGCGTATGTGGAGAACTTGTAACCTTTTGTATAGTCAAATTTATCGACTGCCTTTATCAGACCGAGATTTCCTTCCTGTATAAGATCGAGGAAAGAAAGTCCTCTGCCCACATATTTCTTCGCTATACTGACAACCAGACGAAGATTTGACTCAGTGAGTCTGTCTTTTGCAACCTGATCGCCGTTTGCGATCTTCTGGGCGAGTTCTTTTTCCTCATCCATGGAAAGAAGAGGATAGTTGCCGATTTCCTTAAGATAAAGTTTGACTGGGTCATCACTCATTACGGAGACAGCAAGGTCTTCGCTGAAATCAGTATCACCGTCATCATCAAGCTCAGGAAGGATATCATCCATATCATCATCCATGTCATTGATATTCATGACTGTGATGCCGTTTGCTTCCAGATAACTGTAAATCTTCTCAATTTGAGTTACGCTGAGATTCTGATCCTTAAAATAATCATTTACACGGTCGGTTTCGATAACATCCTTGCTTTTGTGAGCAAGTTCTATGAGACCATTTAATTTCTTTGTAAAATCACTTGCAGTTTTTTCGTCTACATTTGCTCCGGTCTTTGTCTTGGACTTTGCGGTGCTTTTTGCAGGGCTTTTTTTAACAGTTGTTTTCTTGGTTTCTGTTGCCATTCTTACACATCCCTTCGTAATCGTGACAGGTTGAAATGAGTAATTGCGCGCGAAATACAAGAATTTGTATACCGAAAATACAACATTTATCGGGCGCGCAGACTAAACTTTAGTTTATCACAAAAGGCTGGCTTTTGTAAAGTGAAATTTTACAAACGGACATGATAATGATCAGTGAACTTTGCTTTAAAAGAAATATGGTCGCAAATGCAACATTGATATTCTTGATAAGATTGCCGGATTGTGGTACTATCAACCTGATTGTCTTATGTAGGACTTAAAAGCTGGTCAATGCGAGAGCGTTTATTCATGACCGGATAGTCTTTATTGATGGAGGTTTTTATGGCAGAAGATAAAAATTCTTTTCTTGCTGATCTTAATCAGTACAGCTCTGTGAAGCATGTTATAGGAGTTGTTTCGGGCAAGGGAGGTGTTGGTAAATCATTTGTTACATCAAGACTTGCTGCACTTTTTTCAAAGAAAGGATATCGCACTGCAGTTCTCGATGCTGATATAACCGGACCTTCTATTCCAAAGTGTTTTGGAATAGAAACAAGGGCTACTGCCGATGAACAGGGAATAGAACCTGCGATAACAAAGGGCGGTATTCAGGTGATGAGTGTCAATCTTCTCCTTGATGATGCTGAATCACCTGTTGTCTGGAGAGGACCTGTCATTTCTGGTACTGTAAAGCAGTTCTGGACAGATGTACATTGGGATGATGTAGACTATATGTTTGTGGATATGCCGCCTGGAACCGGTGATGTACCGCTCACAGTATTCCAGTCACTTCCTGTAGATGGAATCATCATAGTTACAAGCCCTCAGGATCTAGTTTCAATGATAGTTGCAAAGGCTGTAAATATGGCATCTGCTATGGGAGTTCCTGTTTTTGGTATAGTAGAAAACTACAGTTTTATAGAATGTCCTGACTGCGGTAAGAAGATATTCCCGTTCGGCGAGGGGAGAACCGATAAAGTGGCTGCCAAGTTTGGCATCCCTGTACTTGCAAGCCTTCCTATCGACCCTGTCATAGCAAATGCTATGGACCAGGGAAGTGTAGAAGACCTTGAAGAAAATTATCTTTCAAATGCAACAGGTGTTATAGAGGCAGTTATCGCAACTAAGCCTGAAAAAGAAGATTTAAACGATCCTGAAAGAAAGTTTAAGATTGCTGTTCCGGTCAATGCAAAGGGAAATGTAGATCAGCATTTTGACAAGACAGAAGAATTTGTTATCTACGAGACAAGTGGCAGACAGGTAGTAAAAAGAGATGCTATGAATGCTGTGGAAGTTGACAGAAAAGAGATAGTGGCAAAACTTAAGGAAATCGGAGTTGAAATAGTTATCAGCGGAGGTATTTCAACCGAAAACCGCGAGACGATAGAGGGAGCAGGACTCAAGCTGGTTCCGGGAGTTCTTGGCAGTGCAGAGGATGCAGTTGTTAAATTCCTCAATAATGACCTTTCTTTCAGTGATGATAAATTTGATGAGATCACAGGAAAATGATAGCGTTAAGAAAAGCCAGACTGAGAGATGCATTTAAACTTGACAAAGTAAAACTGGCTGCATTTAAGGAAAAAAGAAAGCTATATAAAGACAGCCCGATAGACCCCGACAGTGAACCATTTATTGAATTCATAAGGTCTTTGTTTGACAGTAAATCTGATTACAGAGCAATCTTATATAAAGAAAAAACAGAAGAAGACTACAGGATCATCGGCGGAATAAGGCTTATAAAGACCGGTGAAAGTTCGTACTGTATTGCACCTTTTTATATAGAACCGCACTTTCAGGGGAGGGGGATCGGCGGTAAAGTTCTTGAGAGAGTGCTTTCTGATTACCCTAAGAAAACTGTTTTTACACTTACTGCAACCCTTGAAGATGAGGGTGTGGTCAGATTTTATGAAAGACATTCGTTTGTTTTTAACGGCGACAAGGCTGAAATTACAGAAGGCGCGACCTTGGGTGTGTTTGTTAGAAAATGAACGGCAGACGGTATAAGATAGTTCTGAAAAAACACTACAGAATGTATTGCTGTGCAATAAGACATCATATTATTGTTAAAGTCTTGTCATTTTAATCTGCCTGTGTTAAAATACTCGAAGAGTAAACATTAAAAGAGCACCATATAAGGTGCAGATTGGAGAAAATTATGTATCTGGTTTCAGCAAGAGACATGCTCCGCAAAGCAAAGGCAGGCCACTACGCAGTAGGCCATTTCAACATTAATAACCTTGAATGGACAAAGGCTATCCTTGAGACAGCTGAGGAACAGCAGAGTCCTGTTATCCTTGGTGTTTCAGAAGGCGCTGGCAAGTATATGGGCGGCTTTGATGTTGTTGTAGGTATGGTTAATGGACTTCTTAAGGATCTTGATATATCAGTTCCTGTAGCCCTTCACCTTGATCATGGTACCTATGATGGCTGCTATAAGTGCCTCAGAGCAGGTTTTTCATCAATCATGTTCGATGGCTCTTCACTTCCTATAGATGAGAATGTAGCAAAGACTACTGAGCTTATTAAAGAAGCTCACAGACATGGTATTTCTATCGAAGCTGAAGTTGGTGCTATCGGCGGCGAAGAAGACGGTGTTATCGGAGCTGGCGAGTGTGCTGATCCTGCAGAATGCAAGAAGATCGCTGATCTTGGCGTAGATTTCCTTGCAGCTGGTATCGGTAATATTCATGGTGTATATCCTGAAAACTGGCAGGGTCTTTCTTTCGAGACACTCGAAAAGGTTAAGGTTGCTGTAGGCGAGATGCCACTTGTACTTCACGGTGGTTCAGGTATCCCTGCTGATCAGGTTAAGAAGGCTATCACTCTTGGCGTTTCAAAGGTTAACGTTAATACAGAGTGCCAGATAGTATTTACAGAAGCTACACGTAAGTACTTTGAAGAGAACAAGGATAAGGCTCCAAAGGGCTTTGATCCACGTAAGGTTCTTAAGCCAGGTTATGGCGCTATCAAAGAAATGGTTAAAGAAAAGATGGAACTTTTCGGATCAGTTGGCAAGGCTTGAAAAGTCGCATACTGATAAAGACTATTCAAAGGAGTACTGCATCGGGCAGTGCTCCTTTTTAAGTTTACATTAAATGTGGATTGTGGTAAGATATATGAGATTGTCGTGGCTTTAGCTTTGCGTTATCAGGTCGATGGCAGACGTTCTTGACCCCGACATCACATCATTGTATTAAACAGAAAAGAAGTTAGTGTTAGGAGAATATATGTGGATAGCTGACGGATGGGAAGATTATGAAGTAATTGACTGTTCAGGCGGAGAAAAGCTTGAAAGATGGGGAGATTATACCCTTATCAGACCGGATCCGCAGGTAATATGGGATACATCGAAAAAGAACCCCTATTGGAAAAAGCCATCTGCTCACTATCACAGGTCAAATAAAGGCGGCGGCGAATGGGAATTCTTTAACCTTCCGGAGGAGTGGACTATCCACTATAAGGAACTCTCATTTAATCTTAAGCCATTCAGCTTTAAGCATACAGGACTTTTTCCGGAACAGGCGACAAATTGGGACTGGTTTGGCAACCTTATAAGAAATGTAGGAAGAACGGTAAATGTTCTTAATCTTTTTGCCTACACCGGAGGAGCAACTGCTGCAGCAGCGGCTGCAGGAGCAAGTGTGGTACATGTTGATGCTGCTAAAGGCATGGTCGCATGGGCAAAGGAAAATGCAAGTATATCAGGTCTTCAGAATGCTCCTATAAAGTTTTATGTGGATGATTGCGTTAAGCTTGTTGAACGTGAAATTCGCCGCGGTCATAAGTATGAAGGAATAATAATGGATCCTCCTTCATACGGAAGAGGCCCTAAAGGTGAGGTATGGAAGATAGAAGAGAGTATCTATCCATTTATAAAAGAATGCGTAAAGCTTTTGTCCGACAAGCCGCTGTTTTTCCTTGTAAACAGCTATACAACAGGGCTTCAGCCTGCCGTTCTTACATATATGTTATCGACAGCAATGCCAAAGGAATACAATCCTTCTGTTAAGGCTGAAGAAATAGGTCTGCCTGTTAAAAATGGACTTGTTCTTCCATGCGGCGCATCTGGAAGGGTTACCTTTGGAAATTAGTATGATACAAGGGTCAAAAGTTCAAATCATGCACTTGCGCAATGATCTGAAAATTTATGACCCGCCCAAAACACGAATAATAAGGTCTATCCAGCTATTTGTATTCGTTTCGCGAAGGCTGGCAGAGTGGAGTATCCTGCTACGCAGTACACTCCAGTAAAACGTAGTGATTTTTATAAAAAATCACTAGAGTTATGAGTGTTTTAGCAACATATATTTAGGCATTGCAAAGCAATGTCTCGTAGCCCCTGTACAACGCTGAAAGCGTTAATAAATGCACGTGGTATCAAATATCACATGAAATGTGCATGTTGTGTATCGTTAAGTCGGGGGTAAATACTTTTGATCCTGACAACATTAGTGCTTATCTGAAACTGCGAGGAATGAGGAGAGAAGATGTCTGACGAAAAAAAAGAAATTGAGCCACAAGAGTCCGACAAAAAGACGAAGATATTAAAAGAGATAAGGGACTATGCGATACTGCTTGTCCTTGCCTTTGTGCTCGCCTTTGTGTTTAATAGATTTGTGATAGCAAACGCTGAAGTACCGACAGGCTCAATGGAACCTATAGTCATGCCGGGAGACAGACTGCTTGTCAACAGGCTGGAATATGTTTTTTATGAGCCGCAACGCGGAGATATTGTAATGTTTAAGTTTCCTGATGATGAAGAAGTGGATTATCTTAAGAGGATAATCGGTTTACCGGGGGAAACTGTCACGATAAAAAAAGGGCTTGTCTATATAAACGACAGTAAAGTTCCGTTGTCCGAACCGTATCTGAATGATCCTCCGGAGGGAGATTATGGTCCGTTTGTTGTTCCTGAGGGATGCTATTTTATGCTTGGAGACAACAGAAATATTTCGCAGGATGCACGTTTTTGGGATAATAAATTCGTGAAGAAAGAAAAGATAGTCGGAAAGGCATTTTTTAGGTATTATCCGACGCTTGGAAAATTAAAGAAAGCTGTGTATTAGATAAGAAGAGCTCCCGATGGTATTTTTGCATGATACCATCGGGGGCTTTTTGACTCTTGTGCAAATTAGACAAAAATCGACGAAAAAAATCATTACATTTTACGCAAAAAAATAATAAAAAAGCTTGCAAATACTTGAAAATAAGTGTATAATAACTCTTGTTGTGACATGATAGCTGAGAAGCGAAGGTTGCCTGAATCCCCTATTCTGTAAGGTTTCCAGGGTTTTTCGTGGAGCGAATGTCAAGAGGACTTCACAGTCCGATAAACCTGACGACAAGTCACTGTACAGAGAACTTAGTCCCTACATGGGAAGGTGGGCTTTATGAAGGACTTATTATGTCTTGATTAATAGGAAACGCCCGGGTATGTGTACAGTCACCGCTTGTCGTGCTGAAATATGTGAGGAATCACAAAGTGCGAATAAGGAGGCGACTTTTTTTATGGCAAGTCAAATAATGAGAATCACACTTAAGGCATATGATCATGAGCTTATCGATCAGAGTGCAGCTAAGATCGTCGACACAGTAAAGAAGGCAGGAGCAAAGGTGAGCGGTCCTATTCCACTTCCTACAAAGAAGGAAGTTGTTACAATTCTTCGTGCAGTTCACAAGTATAAGGACTCCAGAGAGCAGTTCGAACAGAGAACTCACAAGAGACTCATCGATGTTATCACACCAAGTCAGAAGACAGTTGACGCTCTTTCAAGACTCGATATGCCAGCTGGCGTAGAGATCTCAATCAACATGAAGAACAAATAATAAAGTTCTTCAATCTTAATTTTGTTAATCCTTAGGGTTAGATAGATATTTGTCTGAAATATGACAAAGATCCTGACCATCTAGGATGACCGGGCAATGGGAACATGGTTCGCTATCCTGGTCCGCTGTAGATAAACAGGAGGTATTT
>Ga0256405_10008894_pt1 | contig 14060 bp, 5 predicted proteins | sample RumenRJG_02DNA_FD_189096 | JGI IMG/M metagenome (GOLD analysis project Ga0256405, IMG submission 189096) | Bovine rumen microbial communities from Lethbridge, Alberta, Canada - RJG_02 | ecosystem: Host-associated > Mammals > Digestive system > Stomach > Rumen | place: Canada: Alberta | collected...
GACGACAAGTTAGGCAAGAACTGCCAGATTCTCTATATTGAGAACGGCACTCACAACGATGCCATCGACACATGGAACGCCTCTGAGCGTAACCAGCTCTTCCAGTGGCTCAAAGGCCTGGGCTTCGATCTGTAAGAAGTAAAACACAAAAATAGAACCAGAGAATGGACATCCTTATGAAGCGTTTGACCAGAACACTACTATTACTCCTCCTGTTGCCTGCATCCCTGACGATGCAGGCGCAGCCAGACTTCAACCTTTTCATGGCCAACAACGTAGGCAGCGTGAAGAACCTGAGGCGCATCAAGGACCCCAACTCCGGGCTGAATTGGTTTCAGGTACGAAACGGCGGCTTCACCACGAACGGTGCCGACGTGAGCGAGGTGATCAAGATGTTCAAGGACAAGCGCCAGAAGACGCGCAAGGACCAGGAGCTGTTCTGGAAGATGCGCGACGACAACCTGCTGTGCTTCCGCATTGAGGACGGCAGCGGCAAGCATGGCGTGTATCAGGTGAAAGTGGTGTCTCCCGGCATCACGAAGACGAAGGACGTGACGGGCTATTTCTTCATCAACGCCAACAGCAGGAGCGACTCGCTGATGATTTCCGTCAACAAGAAAGGCTGCGGGCCTAACGACACCCTGCGATACAAGTACTACATTAACGACTGGAACGACGACAACCTGATGGTGTTCAAACTCGACACGCGCCGCCAGGAAACGGGTCTGACCTACCAGTTGGAATATGTCTTTCAGGCCAAGGACAGCGAGAAGAAGATCAGCACGGGCTACCGGGAGCTCAGCGGCAAGTATTTCCAGAGCCTGTACATTCCCAACGACAGCACGCTCATTGATGCCTACCTCGTAAGCAACGGCAACCGTCTGCAGTTAGACGTCAAGCTGCTGCAGAAGCGTGTCAACCTCAGCAGCTCGCTGAACCGCCTGTATCTGAGTACCGACTTTAACCTGGACAAGCACCAGAAACGCGAACTGACCATCTTCAACATGTTAGGCTCCGGGCTCTTCCTGCAGTTCGACGTCCTGCACCTGTCCGTCATGGGTAAGGATGGTGTCATCGAGCCAAAATCCTATAAGGGAAATACCAATATCCCCGAGGGCTTCACCTTCCACATTGCCGAGGTCGATGGCGACGGAAAGTACGTGAAGACAGCCAAGAACCTGGAATACTTAGGCTACGACAAGAAGGAGAAGACTCACCTGATCCGCACATACGGCAGCCCCTGCTACGTCGAAGTGTTCGCCCCGGGCCACTACCCCGCCGTGTTCAAATACGGCGGAGCCGTTGACCCCAAGACGAAGATTCTCAACAAGAAGCGCACCGAGGGCATATTGCACCTGCTTCCAGGCTCTGTGAGTGATAGCGGTCCCGACGTTTCCGAACAGACCATCTACGTGCTGATGGAAAAGAAGGGCAGCACCATCAACCGCGACAATACCAACTACCAGGTGTTCACCATCGAGTCAAAGGACCTGGCTGTCATGCCTTCCTCCAGCGCACAGGATTTCATGGAGGACGGAGGCTTTCAGGACCCGAAGGTCGTGAACGATAAGCCCGTCACCAAATATGCCGAACTCGCCATTTCCTACTCAGTACCCAAGACGGTCAACGGCAGCACCATCGAGCCCAAGCTGACCTTAGAGGAGAAGGGTACTACCACCACTCACGACGTTACCAAATACACCTCCTCGGTGCTCAACGGCAACGACTATCCGGGCTTCAGCCGCAGTTACTATACCCGTCGGTGGGACCTGGTCGGTGTCATACCCAAGACCGAGGTGGATTACAAGCCCCGGCTGAAATTCGCCAACAATACCGATACCTATAACGGCATCCGCTATCTGCGCCGTAAGGAATTCGATAGAAAGAAGAACTCAGAAGATGCACAGAAAGAGGCTGAGAAGCACATTTTCCATCAGTTTGGTAGTACTGAGACAAACTATGATAACGAAGGTTTTGGGTCCGTTGTAGGAAAATTTGCCAATGTTGACTTCCGTATGGACAACTTACCCGGTCTGCAAATCAGCGTTGTTCCCAATATTGATTTTCTCCGTGGAATATACGAGTTAGATGTCTTTGCGTCACTCGGTTTCTTGAGGACCACTGATCCAGACAGCCATTCCGGAGGAGGCAAATGGCGCAACAACATCAAGAACACAGACAATCTGAGGCGTTTCAAGATAGGTGAATATGGGGGATTCAACACAGGAGCGAATCTCACCGACAGAAGCAAGTCTTCCACCCTGGACAAGAACCACTGGGCGCAACACGAGTTAGACGACATTTTCAATGTAGAGGCCAACAAACTGGGACATGGCCCCTATATTGAAGTCCATGCCGGTTTTGGCTGGAATGTAAGCAGTAAGAACCAGTCCGGTGATAAATTTGCCCTCACCGCGCTTGAAGGAACTGGCGGCTATGGTTATTTCATGGCCTACCGATGGGACCCCAGCAAAGCATTTTTTAAAGGTGATGCAGCCAATGAATCTTGGTATGCAAAATTTCCCATCAAAACGATTTTCCATGTCAATGCTTCTGCACTTGTTCAAGCAAAATTCGGTTTTAAGACCTACAATTTCAAGAAAAATGGTGCGATAGCCCTTCGGCGTCTGGGCACTTTTGGAAATGTCATGGGTCAGGTCAAGGTAGGTCTCGGCTTAGAAGTTAAATTTAACTTCGGCAGTGCTGACCCAGATCCGAATGATGAGAATTCTAAGGGAAGTTGGCTTACACGATTCCTCTATGCCAGTATCGGTGGCCGTGTGGGTCTGAAAATACAGGCTACCGCCGGATATGTAGGTCTGTTCCCTAAGGGTGATTTGGGAACACGTTTTGACTTGGGAGCGTCAGTTATAGCCATCGGCGCAGGAGAGGTGTATGCCGATATCAGGTTAGGCCCAGCTATCCGTTTCAACCCACGCGTTTCCGGCAAGCTGTCACTTGTCAAGGCATGGCCTGACGACGAAACGAATCCTACTATACCGTTCTATCCCAACTACGAACCACCCAAGAAGGTACCCCTGTGGCTCCTGAAGAGAGCTTCCTCCCTGCGACCGACATTCCACATTGGCGAGTGTATCATGGAGGACCTCGCCGAGGGTGCCCGTCCGTTCTACCTGGGCGAGGACCGGTTCATCATGAACAACGGCAGCGCCACGGGCGACATGAACGACAACCGCCTGATGGAGTACGACGTTCCTGAGGGTAACAATAAACTGGACACCGGCACCGCTCAGCCCATGAGTCCTGAGCGCCGCATGGTGCAGAACCACAATGCCGTCAAGGTGGGCGATATGGAACTGACCGTTTTCGAAGAGATGACCCGCGAGATAAGCGATGCCGACCTGCAGGGAGCGAAGACCACCGACCAGAAACTGGACATGGCACGCTATATGCGCATCGGTTCCAGCATGCGGGCTGGCAACGACAGTGGCTGGCTGCAGTATAATGTGGCCTACGACGAGAACCTGATTGACACCAACCCCGTAGCAGCCATGAACATCTATACCGACGACGAGGACCACTCCAGGTTGGGTGTTGTCGGAGATGCCGTCTGCCTGTGGAAACGGGGCAATTACGTGCTGCCGCCATACAGCAGCGAAGGATCTGAACAGGAGCTGCAGAAGGAGAAAGAGACATTTGAAAACTCTGACCTCCGTGCCTTTGAAGGCGACCTCGTGCTGTCCCTGTTCAACGGTGAGCAGTGGAGTCAGCCGGAAAGCGTGCTCAAGTTAGACAAGGAGGACATCCTCTCCGACTACAAGGCCGTGATGTGCAATGATACCGTACTCATTGCCCTGACCGTGCTGCCCAAGGACAAGAAGCAGATGGAGCTGCGCTACTACTGCAAACCGGAAGGAAAGCCGGTACAATATATGAGGACGGATGAACTCAACCCCCTGAAGTTCTCACTCGAAATGGTGGGTGCCGTGCCGACCATCGCCATCCTCCACCAGAAGGACAGCGTCAACAACGACATCTTCGTCAAGGAGATTGACCTGAAAGGCCAATACGAGGGCTACGGCACTGACCTGACCGTCTCACGCCACGATCCGAGGTCGGTAATGATTGTCGTTGACAAGGATAACCAGAAGCCGGAGGACTTTGCCGTCGTCTGGGAGGCTCCCGGCAAGGACATCTACATGGACGGAGAGATGCTGCAGACCGACAGCACGCAGATGATGCTGAACTGCTCACGCATGTACCTGCTCGACAACCTGACGGCCACGCCCCACATTACCCTGGGATGCACGGCCGACAGCACCACCCTGTCAGGTTATGACGTTTACCTTGACGACACGAAGGTGAAGGTGCTCTATGCGCTGACCGACCTCCGTAGCGGCAGCAAAGGCAGAACCTGGCTGATGAAGGACGAGACGTACTTCTACGAGGACTTCCAGTACTCCATCAGCTCTCCGCGCAATGCCATCTACGTCGATCAGGAGATGCCGGTCAACCTGACCGTCTGCAACACGGGCTCCACACCCATCACCCATCTGGACGGCTACATCAACGACCAGCATTTCGACACGCAGGACGACGACCTGTACGGACCGCAGGACATCTTCATCAACCCCTTCTCCACGAAGACCATCACCATCTACTATAAGATGCCGGAGAACTTCAACGGCATGCTGAGTGCCCACGACGTGACGGCCGTCTTCTCCGACACGTGGGCCATAAAGAAGGTGAGCCGCCGTCGCGGCGCCCCGGGGATCGTCACCAAGAAAATGGAGAAGACCGTCACCGAGTATGCACCGGGCATCTCCAACATGCATTGCGAGCTGCTGAGCCATAGCATCAGCGGCACCAGGAACAAGGTATGCCTGCTGCTGATTGACGATGACGGGCTGAACGACAACGAGACGGTACACGTGGGACTCTACCCCAGCCATACGGACGACGTGCCCATCAGCAGCACGGCAGAGGTATTGCTGAAGGCATCTGACTTCATCGTGTCCGGCGACCAGCGCAGGGCATACGTGGAGCTGACCGTTGACGGCCTGGAGGAAGAGCAGGACGTGGAGATCCGTGCCCGAGTCTATAACGACCGCGTGCTGGAAGCCCTTGATGACGATGAAGACGACGTCTTGAATGCCGTTGTCAGCAACCTGGCATGGCAGGACAACCAGCGTATCATCACCCTGCTGCCGACAGAGCTGGACGAGGCGACGGGTCTGCCCGTGGTCACCAAGGACCTGAAGGACCGTAAGGTGAAGGTGGAGCAGACGGAGCAGGGCATCTGGATCAGCGGACTGGAGGATGGCGACTATGTGCGCATCTTCGACGTCGGCGGCCAGGCACTCTATCAGCACAGCAACCCCTCCAACCGCCTGTTTGTACCCATTCAGGAGCGCGGGGTCTATCTGCTCAGCACCGGTCAGGAAGTGGTGAAGTTCACCTACTGATAAAAGTAAAAAGGTAAAATAAAATCATTAGAAAGATGACATATATATATAATAAGGCTGAAAGATTCGTTAAGTGGAGCCTGTGGCTGTGCCTGCTGGCTCTGCTGCCTGTGCAGGCGTATGGAGAATATGGCATCAATGATGAGAATTCATGGCTGAAGCGGGCAAAAGATCAAAATCCACAAATAAACCTCACAGCGACATGGGAGGGTGACGGTAGCTTTGATCATCCATATCTCATCAAGGATGTCTGGGACTTGTGCCGATTGTTTTATCAGGTCAATGGTGGCTATGAGGGCAACCCAAGCGGAAATCACTTCAATAAAAAGCATTTCCGCTTAGAGAATGATATTAACCTTGGAGGTCGCTACTGGTACCCCATCGGTGTCAAGGAGACTGCCTATTTTGGCGGTTTCTTTAACGGCAATAATCATACTATCGAAGGAATGACTATCAAAGTGGGTGATTATTCTGATGCCAATGCTTCTTTCGCTTATGGTCTTTTTGGCTATATGAAAGGCGTCGTCTATAACCTGAAAATGACGGATGCCTATATATCTATTAGCCAGAATGCAGAGAACGCTGCCACTAATCTCCAGGCAGGGCTGCTGTGCGGATATGTTGGTTATGATGTCTCGGATGCCGACAATAAACTCTATGGAGCTATCTTTGGCTGTGACATCGAGGGCAAGATATACGGTGGGGTGAATAACAGTCAAAATGACTTTTCACAGGTTTGCTTTGGTGGCATGGTGGGCAGAATGAATATCCCGTCGAGCATTTACCAGAGTCACGCGAAAGTCACTTTCGATATAAATAATGGAGGTTACTTTGGCGGTATTGTAGGTTATACCTATACCTCCATGAGTACCCTTGATTTTGGTAATGACCCTGGTGACAGTAGAAATTATTTTCCAAACAAATTCTGGCACAAGATTTCGTATCTTTTCGACTGTACTGCCGATGTAACGATGGAGTTGAACAACCAAAAGGCAGTCAAGTGTGGTGGTATCTGCGGGGCAAATATGGCATGTAATCTGATAGCGTGTGCCTCATCGGGAACCATCGAATGTAAAGATTATGGAGAAGCAGAATCGGAAGTTGGTGGCATTGCAGGCTACAACAATCAGAACATAATAAACTGCGTCAGTTTGGCCACTATCACCAACAAACATATTGTCGGTGGTGTTGTCGGTAGTAACAATAAGTGCGAAAGAAACAATTACTCACACCCCAGTGCGATTGTGAACTGCGTTTTTAGCGGTCATATAGACTGTGGTGAAAGTATAAATGCACATGGCATCGTAGGTAATAACCAATCGTCAAACGCCAAGCCGGTTAACTGTTTGTTCCTTGGCACCATCAGCAAACGTACCAAGCTTACCGAAACAGCCATTTTTGCACCCCTGTGGGACTACGGAATCTCAACCGAAGGCTGCGGAAGCTATTGCGATGTAAATCTTTATGATGACGAAGGGGAACGTCCGGAGTATCTCTCCTTCTCACAACTCACCAGCGGCGGGAATATTGGGTTTATTAATTCCACGACCATCCATATCGACTGGAAATACATTTTCCAAAGTGACATAACTTCTTCTACGCCGACAGACAAGTACTTTGAATACAATCCTGCCAATGACTGGGTCTTCGAGGCAGGGTTCTATCCTCGTTTGCAGATGACGAAAAATAATCTCACCTATTGCAATGGTGACATCTGGCAGAACCACGATAAGGACTATGCTTACTCTAATGACAATGACTACTTGATTCACATGTACGACTTTGTCATACATAATGCACTGGATAATTGCGTTTTAGACATAAATGGAAATGGTGCCGCATGGGATGCACTGCACACCCCTAAGCTCTTCCCTGCCTACGCATGGTTAGCTTCTGTACCAGCCTTTACCCACAACGGGCAGTTGGCTTATTCTTTGGACACCTCCATCTCGTTGGCTAATAAGATACAGAGAATGAACGAGACTACCCAGAATGTGGCTCACTACTCACTGCCCGAGAACCAGACAGTAATGGATGTCAGCGGCAGTACAGCAACACCCAAGGTGAATACCACAGGCGATGTCATGCTCACCATCACCTCAGCCGACAACATCAGCAAACAACTGCTTCTGAACGTGAACAACAGCAGGACGTGGGACGAAAAAGTTGCCGTTTTCTACGACCGTGGCGACGGCACGGCAGCCAGTCCCTACGAGATTCACAATGCACGGCAGCTTATCCGGGCTTTCATATCGAACAATAAAGATGAACACTACAAACTGGTGAACGACATCTGGTTCAACGAAAATCTGCTCACCAATACCGGCGAGCCCAAGGAGGGTTGCAGCAAATGGGATCACTTGTCAAAACGCGACACTAACCATTGGAAAGCCCACCTCGACGGCGACGGCCACCTTGTTCACGGCCTTTACTCCACCAATGCCTTCGGACTGGTGGAAACCATGGAAGTTGGAGCCTCGATAGAGAATACGGGCTTTGTGGACTGCTTAGTATGGAGCCCTGAAACGGAAGATACTGATGACGGTAGCTCGAACCGGCCCTTGGCTTTCCTTTCTCCGAGCATCGAAACTGGAGTCCTTATCCGCAACTGCCTATTTGATGGAGTGCTCTATGAGCGCCGACAGATAGGTTCAGGACACATGGGCGGTCTGCTGCATACCGCGAAAAACCAGACAAAGCCCTACGTAGAGGATTGCGTCGTTGCCTTCTCCTCGCGAGTGAAAGACAACCAGTACCATCCCAGCCATTCGCTTTTTGCCAGCATTCCAGCTTTTGCAGATATGCCAAACTTTGCACAGCGGGTACTGGTACTGAACAATAACCTATCATTTATGGATTTCGTACCCACCTCCGATGATATAGGTTATACAGACTGCTACTTTCCTCATGGCTATCTGAAAACTTCTTCCGGGGATAGCTATAATTATACAAGATGTCCCAAAACGGTTGACGAAATGACCGACGGCAAGTTCTTTACGGGTGAAGGATTTGACAAATGGACGGCAAAGGAAGGCCGTTTCCCCATGCTGACAACGTTTGCCGGAACTGCTTACGGCAAGCTGATTTCGCTGCCTGTCTATACGGATAAGGACAACCGTTTTGACAACATGAACTACCTGATGGACTTCACGCCCAACGTGGCAAAGTGGACGACAACGAACGAAAATGTGATAGGAATTGATAACGACATCCGCGTGCTGGAGCCGAAGACGGCGAACAGCGACGTCTATTTAGTGCGCAGCATGGAAGATGCCAAGATTATCACACCTATCAAGACGGCAGCAGAAATCACGAAAGGCATCAAGTTTGAAGACGAAGAGGCTAAGAAGTTCTGTCTGGCATACTATGACAGTAACAATGACGGAGCGATTTCTCTGCAAGAGCTGAAAGCGGTTAAACTGGAAACCTTTGAAGCAAATATGAACAAGAACGACAATAACCCCAACGACAACGACGGAGACCTGATTAGCGCGTTCCCTGAGTTCCGCTATTTCTCAGGCATCAACGACCTGGGAACCTCATTCCAAAACAAAGAAAAACTGCGGACGCTCGACTTCTCCAACAAGATTACCGAACTGAGCGACGATGACTTCAAGGGCAACACCAGCATGGAGTCGTTCACCATTCCCGTCAGTGTCGGCACGGTGTCTGGACAGGCTTTCTACAACTCAGGACTTGAGAACTATTACGTCGAGACAGACCACACGAAGTTCACTGCCATCGACGGTGTGCTCTTCAACAAAGACAAGGATCAACTGCTGAGTTACCCCAACGGCCGGAAGAACACCAGCATTGAAATTACGGACAACGTGAAGACTATAGGCAGCAAAGCCGTCTATAAGATGGCGGAGGTAGACACGGTCATCATCAATGCCGCCGACTACGACTACGAGACGGTGGTGAAGCTTGAAGAGAACGCCATCACCGCCGCCGACGGCAAGCAACTGTTATTCCTGATTGAGGACGGCACCCAGGATTTGTCCGACGACGAACTGGAAGCCCGTGCCTACTCCGCCCGCCGTGCCGGCACGGTGGACCACAGGGGCAAGGGTGCCCTGCTGAGCAAATACCTGGCATCGGAGTATTGGACCGGCAAGGAGTTGGAAAGTTTTATCTATCTGGACATCAGTGATAAGAGTAAGGACAGCGAGGGCAACTACTGGGCCACGCTGTACTGCGGATTCGACACGGAACTGCCCGACTACATGACCCCCTACATCGTGGATAAGGAAAAAACCTCGGAGACATCGGCAACGCTGGTGCTGCGCCGCATCAGCAACAAGGTGCGCATGCTGACGCCCGTGGTCATCAAGTCCACCAAGCCCGTCACCAAACACATCCTCTCTCCCTCCAAATCGTCCACCGTCTTCACCTCCATACCCATGTATGAGAACCTGCTGGACGGCATCGGCAGGAATGGCATGCAGGTGTATCAGTCGGACGCCAACGACGGCGGCTGCCTGACATTAGGAAGGAACTCGAAAGGCGAGATAGGTTTCTTCATCTACAAGGGCAAGGACAAGATTCCACCCTACCGGGCATACATCTCTGTCAACAAGGTGGCTTATGCCCGTGAGCTGATGTTCACCATCGGCGACGACTATTCGACGGACATCCGCAGCGTACAGCGCAAGGCCGCCGAAGATGACGCGTACTACAACCTGAACGGACAACGTACTGAGCATCCCGACAAGGGCATTTACATTTACAAAGGCAAGAAAGTAATCAAATAACAAGAACATGAAGAAGAAAACGTACACAACACCCGCCATCAAGGTGATCAAAATTCAGAACCGCGGCATTCTCTTCACCTCTGAGACCAATCTCCGCTGGTCTGGAAACAAAGCAAGTACAGCCGGTCCCAATGAAATCGACGAGAATTCCACCTACGACGCTTTTTAGAAGGGCACGCAGCGCAAAAATCACTCTTTTATAAAACAGCAAAACATTTAAAATGACAAATCCAGCACACACGGGGCGTCCCGTGTGTGCTGGATTATTTTGTGTCGCTACAAGCTATTTGCTGCTATAAAACCTCTCAATGAATTGCGTTATCTTCTGGAAGTCGAAGAACTCCTCAGGCGTCTCTAACTTCAGGTCAGGCTCCACTCCCGGGTCGACGTTCTCGCCTTTCTGGTTCATGAGTCGGCTGCGGTGTGACGAATAGCGGTAGGCGTATCCGTCGGCCGACGGGTTATAGAGCACGCAGCAGGCCCCTCCGCCTGTCTTCTGGCCGATCAGGGGGATGCCGAAGTCCTTCATCAGTGCGGGCAGCATGTTGCCGCACGAGAAACTGCAGGCACTGACGAGCAGGGCGAAGTTGAGGTCGTACTTCACCTCGGCGTCCTTCTCGTCGAACTTGCCGTCCAGATTGCGGTCCACCTCATAGTATATCTTCTGCTTCTGTCCGAGCAGCGAGTTCTCATTGTAAGCCTCGGCCTTGTTGCACATCAGCGAGGTGATGACCATCACAATGTCCTCCGAGCCGCCGCCATTGGTGGAGATGTCAAGTACGAAGTTCTTGACCTCAGGGTCTTTCTCTGCCTTCTCCAGTGCGTCGAGCAGTACGGCGAGCCAGTCGTTGGGATGGTTCTCGACGGTAGGCTTGGGACCTTCTCCCTTGTAGAATTTGCGCCATGCCGCGAAGTCGCAATCGAAGGCGTTGAACAGACAGTAGGCCGTGTTGCCCTCCTTGTAGTAAGTGACACCCCTGCCTATCTTCGCAATGCGGGCTTCGATGAGTTTACTGCTTAGTGCTTCGATGTCCTCGTCCACCTTTCTCAAAGCGGCATATTCGGGACAGTAGCCGTAGAACTCCTCGAGTTTAGCCTTGACGGTGTTTCCCATCGTCTTGTAGAAGTCCGTCGATGAGTCCATTTGGCTGGTGTGGCCAATGCCAGTATCGGTGTGTCCGCCGTCATTGAGCAGACAGCCCAGCGTATTGGTACCGGCGATATACTCATACATATTGGTGGAGAGCAGCAGTTGGCGCGTCATCTCGCCTGCCTGGCCATAGTCCTTCAGCGCCTGGTCGAGTCCTTTCTCCTTCAGACCTTTTTTCTCAAGCAGTGTGCGCCCGGGGTATCCGAAGAAGTTCGTCAGCGTGAAGCACAGGTTGTTGTAGGCAAAAGTGGCCATGTCTTTCGTGCGCGTCTCCTTCAGAATGGGTGCGATGAAGAATTTGGGGTAGCCGTCTTCCAGTTCCTCCGCTCCCATCGGCGCCACCATCACCTGCTGTCCGTTATAGTCGGCTGTATGCATGTAGATGTCGGTATAGAGGTCGGCTATCGTGGCCAGCGGGAAGTAGACGTCGTTGCCGTCAACCCTGATGTCGATGCCAAACTTACCGTAGTAGAGCGTGAGGTGTACCTTCTGCGGGGTAGCCTCCTTCGATTTCCAGCGCACCAGTGGCAGTCCGTCGAGGCTGACGTTGGGCATGCCCGGCTGCACCATGTCCATCATGTTGGTGAAGGCCTCGTAGTCGTCGCTATCGAAGGTGTCCTTGTCCGTATTGACGACAGCCGTACCGCAAGGGCTGGTCAGTTGGTAGCGCCCCTCGCCCAGAGCCTGCGTCTGGATGGCCGTGCCCGGATACATCATGGTCTGGAAGTGGCTGACGTTGATGTAGGCCACACTCGGCATGTCGTCGTAGAAGCGCAGCATGACCGTGCCTTGCGCCTCGCCCTTCGGGTCTACTACGGGCACCCACCGCTCCACGTAATTCTTCTCTGCCGTTTGCGGCTCAGGAACTGGAGAATTGGAAGAATTGTCTTCCTCAACACAAGCCGTCAGCAACATCATGCAGCATACTGCGACAGCCATCAACCGGCTCATCATTCTAAACATTGTTTTCATCGTCTTTATAAATTGTGTAAAAGCAGTGCAAAACTACGAAATTTTTGCTTTCACCTTACTGTCACTTGGCTGCTGTTCCCAGATAGGTGTTCAGTGCACTGATAATGGCCTGCTTCGAAGTCTCGGTGTAGGACTCACTGTCTAAGAAGCTGTGGTTGTGCGTGGCGATAGGGTCGATAATCATTTTCGTCATAGGGTTCTGCTGGATGGCCGCATCGTCCGGACGTGCACCCGTCCAAGGGTCGTTCTTGGCATAGACGAAGATGATGGGCTGCGTGTTCTCCGTATATACCCACTGGCGGAAGCTGCGCATCAGCTTGCCCTTGTCCTGCGGATAGAGCGACTGATACTTGTACTGCGGGCATAAGATGAAATTGACACTCTGTATCTGCTGGGCAGTCAGGAAGGTGCCGTCGGCTAACGAATAGTCCAAGTCGGCATAGCCCAGCTCCTTGAAGGCGTGAATCTCATAGGGCATCGTCGACTCCTTGCGCAGCTCTTTGAGATATTCCCATAAGCGCTCATTGCTGGTATTGCCGCTCCTTGTGATTGCCTGTTTTTTCTTATCCTTAAACAAGTTGGATATGGAGTCCGCGAGCTCGTCGGTGCTCAAGCTGATGAAGTTGGTCAAGTCTTCCAGCTCATCCTCGTCGGTGGCAGCCTTCACAGGGTCAGGCACCAGCGTGGCCCAGTCGGAGAACGGCACATACGAGAAGAAATTGAAGAACCTGTCAGAAATATAATTGTAGACCAGCGCCGTGAGGTCCTTGGTCAGGTTGCCCGTGCTGTTGTCGCTGTAGTTGTTATACTGTTCAAGTATCTTCCTATAGCCTTCGGGATAGACAAGACAGACGGCCTTGATACAGGCATTGCGCACCACCTGATTGGTGCAGATTGCGTTGTATAGCTGCTTGATGCGCTTGGCGGCTACGGCCTCGTCCGAGCCTTCCGGATAGCCGGAACCGCACACCTGAGTCAGGTATATGCCGGTGCTGGAGTCCATGCAGCTGAAGACCCCGTTCTCGGTGGTGCCGGGCATGAAGGGAGCGCAGAAGGGCACAAAGACATCAATGTCTTTCCAGCCGTTCAAGTCGCTATAGTAAGCATAGAGGGCACTGGTGATACCGTCCTTGCTGGTGCCGGTGCTGACCCACTTGCCAGTCTTGAAGAAATGCTGCTTGAGCGCCTGCACAATGTTGTGCAGGTCGTACGACTGCTGTTCAGCGTCCAAGAAGGTGTAGTCCAGGTCGCCCATGGCTCCGGGCAGTGAATGTCCAAAGTAGCGGTGCTCCACCTTGACCAAGTTGGCTTTGAGGTGCTCGCGCAGGTCGACATCGGTAAACTTTTCGGCCGTGGAGGGCATGTCATAGCCGTGGGTGTAGAGCACGACATCCTTGTCATAGTCCAGGAACTTCATCGACACTTGCTGCTTGAAGGTGCCGTACTCGGGGTGATGATGGTCGATGGGCTGTTCAAAGTAGAAGAAATAGATGCTGTCCTTTTCGTCGTCGGTGTATTGCAGCTCTGCGTCAGTGATGCCCTCAATGGCGCTAAGGGCCTGGATAACCTCGTTGCTATCGTCCTTTGACTGCTCTTTTACGGGCGTAATGTCCGTCAAGCTGTTGTCCTTGGCACAGCCGGTGAGCAGCAGTGCCGTCATGGCCACTGCTCCCAGCAGGTGTTGTATCTTGATGTGTTTCATAACTGTCGTTTCTTTTATCTGTGTGTTCGGTGTTATATACTACTTGCCCGTGCGAA
>Ga0256405_10008895_pt1 | contig 14058 bp, 10 predicted proteins | sample RumenRJG_02DNA_FD_189096 | JGI IMG/M metagenome (GOLD analysis project Ga0256405, IMG submission 189096) | Bovine rumen microbial communities from Lethbridge, Alberta, Canada - RJG_02 | ecosystem: Host-associated > Mammals > Digestive system > Stomach > Rumen | place: Canada: Alberta...
GGCAGGGGACAGCGCGGCAATAACAACAAACAGCAGGAACAGCGCCGTACTCCCGTTAAGATCATTCCTCTGGGCGGTCTCAACGAGATAGGCAAGAACTTTACTGTCATCGAATGTTCAAACGATATGTTTATCATCGACTGCGGCCTTGCGTTCCCTGACAGTGAGATGCTTGGTGTTGATATCGTTATACCTGATTTTTCCTATGTTGAGAAGAACATAGAAAAGCTTCGCGGCGTAGTTATCACTCACGGACACGAAGATCACATCGGCGGACTGCCATATTTCCTGAAAAAATTCCCCAATACTCCTGTTTACGGCACAAGGCTGACTATCGGACTTATCGAGGGCAAGCTTCGTGAGCACGCTCTTCTGGACAGTGTAAAGCTGAATACAGTGACACCGCGTCAGACCATCAGAATGGGTTGTATGGCAGTTGAATTCATCAGAGTGAACCATTCTATACCCGATTCTGTGGGAATGGCTATCCACACACCTGCAGGTGTTCTGATCCACACAGGTGACTTCAAGGTAGACTATACTCCGATCGAGGGCGGTATAATCGATCTGCCCAGATTTGCGGAACTCGGAAATAAGGGTGTTCTTGCACTGATGTCAGATTCCACCAACTCTGAGCGTCCGGGCTATACTGCCAGTGAACGCAAGGTCGGGGATAATCTGGAAATGCTGTTTGCAAAGGGCGAGGGCAAGCGTATAATCATTGCGACCTTTGCATCGAATATCCACAGAGTTCAGCAGATAATCAACAACGCTGTAAATACAGGCCGTAAAGTTGCTGTATCGGGCAGAAGCATGGTTAATGTCATAAGTGTTGGCATCGAGCTTGGCTATCTTAAAGTGCCCGATGGCGTGCTTATCGATATCGATATGATAGGCAGATATCTGCCCGAGCAGATAGTTCTCGTTACAACAGGCAGTCAGGGCGAGCCTATGTCTGCACTTTCAAGAATGTCCATGAACGAGCACCGAAAAGTCAGCATAACTCCCCAGGATTTCATAATAATCTCGGCTAACCCCATACCCGGCAACGAAAAGCTGGTCACCAGGGTCGTCAACGATCTTATGAAGCTGGGTGCTGAGGTAGTATACGAAAAGATGTACGAAGTACACGTTTCGGGACACGCTTGTCAGGAAGAGCAGAAGCTTATGCTCTCTATAACAAAACCCAAGTTCTTCATACCAGTACACGGCGAGTTCAAGCACCTGATGAAGCACAAGCAGACGGCTATGAGCGTGGGAATACCCGAGGAGAATATTATTATTGCCGGTATCGGTGATGTTATCGAGACTGATGGTGTTGATATGAATATCACGAGTGAAGTTCCTGCAGGCAGAGTTCTTGTTGACGGTCTGGGTGTTGGCGACGTTGGTGCTATCGTGCTTAGAGACAGAAAGCATCTGGCTGAGGACGGTCTTATAATCGCTGTTGCCACAATAGACAGGACAGTTGGCGAGATACTTGCAGGTCCCGATCTTGTTTCGAGAGGCTTTGTCTATGTTCGTGAGAGCGAAGAGCTGATGAATGAAGCGAAAGAGCTTCTCAACGAAACCTTGCAGAACTGTCTTGACAGCAATATGCATGAATGGAATGCCATTAAGGGCAGGATGAAAGACAATCTTTCTGATTTCATTTTCACAAAGACAAAGAGAAGTCCTATGATACTGCCTATAATCATGGAGATATAGATACTGTCAATTGTCGAACAAATAAAGGATCAAGCAAAGGAGTTGACTGGCAGTGAAAAAGAACAAAAGCTTTCTCATGCTGTTGTCCGCGACGATGGGCGTCATCTCGCTGACATCGCTGATAGGAGCTTTTATGCTGCGCTCGACTGAGGAAAAAAAAGGAGCGGGAAGCGTACTGATACTGATATGCGTAGTGAGCTTATTGCTGCTACTGCTGGAAGCTTTCATTTTCAGAAATCAGACTGCGAAATATACCACAAAGCTCGCATCACAGCTGATAAGAACTCAGCGTGATTCGATGCTGCATTTCCCGGCACCCTGCGTTATACTCGACAGCGATGAAACCATAATGTGGTACAATAGACTGTTCGAGAAGCAGGTATATTCCGAGGATTCATACGGAGATCATCTGGAAAACATCATGAATATCGACCTTGAACGCGCCTTTGAAGAGGACGGCTGTCAGATATGCGTGAACAAAAGGTACTATATTGCCAAGGCTGTGCGCACCGATCTGAAAAACGGTCTTTCTATGGTGTATTTCAAGGATATCACAGATTATACTGAACTGAGATACGATGCTTATCAGTCTCACAACAGCGTGATAATAATTGTTATAGATAACTATGATGCTATGATGTCGGATATCAGGGATACTGAAAAGGCTCACGTTGCGGTTGAGATAGAAAAGCTTATGGAAAGTTTTCTTGAGGGAACGAATGCCATTGCCAAAAAGATATCGGACGACAGGTTCTATGTTTTCATGGAGGAGAGATATCTTTCAAGAAAGATAGAGAACAGGTTCAGGATACTTGAGGAAGCAAGGCAGATACGCATTGGCGGAAAGTCCAATGTTACGCTTTCTATAGGTGTCGGCAGAGAAGGAAAGGGCCTTGACGAGTGTGAAAAGCTGGCTAAACAGGCGCTGGAGCTTTGTCAGGGCCGAGGCGGAGATCAGGCGGCTTACCGTGATAACGGCGAGTTCAGGTTCTTTGGCGGTGTTTCAACAGGCGCTGATAATAATAACAGAGTCAAGATCAGGGTGTTTGCCGAGACTCTCCTGGAGATAATAAGACCCGGCAGTATCGAGAGCATAGGCAATTACAGAGCTGACGGGGATGCGGGACAGGGCTTCCGCAGAGTGCTGATAATGGGTCACAGGTTCGGTGACCTTGACAGCGTGGGCTCGGCAACGGGTCTGTGCTGTGCGCTTAGAAAGCTGGTCAGTGAGTGCTATGTTGTGGTCGATAAGGAGAAGAATCTCGCACGTTCACTGATTGATTATATCGACGATAATGAGGATCTTCCTTACTATATAACACCTCAGCAGGGTCTTGACAGACTTGACAGCGATACCCTTGTGATAGTGGTGGATACTCACAATCCCGAGCTTGTCGAATCAAGGGAAATGATAGAACGTGCTAAGAACATTGTCGTGATAGATCATCACAGACGTATGGTCAACGGCATCGAACCGCTGATAGCTCAGTGTCTTGAACCCGGTGCATCCTCGGCGGCAGAACTTGTCACAGAGATAATCGAACTGTGGGGCGACAGGACAACTATCAATGCTTATGCAGCAGAAGCTCTGCTTTCGGGCATAATGCTTGATACTAAGTATTTTGTAATGAAAACGGGCGTCACAACCTTTGAGACGGCTGCTTTCCTTAAAAAGATGGGAGCGGATACCATCGCTGTAAAGCAGATGTTCGCAAATTCCATCGAAACTTATCATGAAAAATCCAAGGTCATCAATTCGGCGGAGATATACCGCGGATGTGCTATCGCACGGGCTGACGGCAGCTTTGCAAACGTCAGGGTCGCAGCCTCTCAGGCGGCGGATGAAATGCTGGGAATAACTGGAGTATTTGCTTCATTTGTTATGTACAAGCAGGGTGATTCTGTTAATATCTCGGCCAGAAGTATGGGCAAGTTCAATGTCCAGGTGATCATGGAAGCACTGGGCGGCGGCGGTCATCTTACAATGGCGGCAGCTCAGTTAAAGACCGATATAGAGTCTGCTGACAGGCAGCTTCGTGAGGTCATTGATGATTTCATCAAAAATATGTAAACCAGAAAGGTGTGTTTGAAATGAAAGTAATTTTACTTAAAGACGTTAAAGGTTCGGGCAAGGCAGGAGATACCCTGAACGTTGCTGACGGATATGCAAGAAATTTCCTTATCGCAAAGGGTCTGGCAGTTGAAGCTAACTCCAAGAACCTCAATGATCTGGCAGGCAAGAAGGCTTCGGCACAGCATAAGATAGATGTGGAGACCGCAGATAACAAGGCTATTGCCGATAAGATCGCTGATAAAGAGGTAGTTATCAAGGCTAAGGCAGGTCAGGGTGGCAAGCTTTTCGGCGCTGTAACATCAGGTGTTGTGGCTGAGGCTCTGAAAGACCAGTACGGCGTTGATGTTGACAAGAAGAAGATCGCGCTTAGCACGGATATCAAGGCTTTTGGTGATTTCACTGCGGCTGTCAAGATGTCTCACGGCGTATCATGCAGCATCAAAGTTAAAGTTGTGGAGGAATAAATGGCTGACATAAGCGATTTCAATGCAGTCAGCGGTTCTGATCTGCCCGGGAGGTCGCTGCCGTACAGTCAGGAGGCTGAAGAAGCAGTCATAGGCTGTGTTCTGCTTGACCCTGTGGAATGCCGTGAAAAGGCGATGGAGATGCTCAAACCCGAGCATTTCTACCGACCCAAGCACCAGCAGATATTCTCCATAATGATGAGAATGTTCACCACAGGCAAGGCAGAGGACGTCGTGACTGTCGTTGATGAGGCTGTCAATGCGGGTGTTTTCGAGAATTCCGCAATGGCAATGAAGTACCTCTACGGGCTGATGGACAACGTTCCTTCAACCAAGAATATCGAGAGCTACTGCAACATCATTTTGCAGAAGGCACAGCTGCGTTCTCTGATGAACGTAGCGAATGAGATAATCGCAAGCGTCAGTGATGGTGCGGGGGATCCGAAAGCTTTACTTGACAGTGCTGAACAGAAGATATTCAGCATAAGGCAGGGCAGGGACTTACAGGGTCTGACCAGGATAAGCGATGTGATCGTTGAGAATTTCCATCATCTGACAGAAATTTCAGGTCCCGATGCCGAGAAGTATCAGGGTGCAAGATCCGGATTTTCTCAGCTTGATCACGTTACTACAGGTCTGCAAAAGACCGACCTTATCGTGCTTGCAGCGCGTCCTGCGATGGGTAAGTCGGCATTTGCGCTGAATATCGCGGTAAACTGCTGCAAAGCTACCAAGAGGGACGTTGCCATATTCTCACTCGAAATGGGTAAAGAACAGCTGGTTGGCAGAATGCTGGCTTCAGAGGGTAAGGTGAACAATACTTTGCTTAGAAACGGCGAGATGAAGGACGAGGACTGGACAAAGCTTGCCGAAGCTGCCGATGTACTTTCACAGCTGCCGATCTATCTCGATGATGGTGCGGGCGGAGTTACTGTTCCGCAGATGAAAGCAAAGCTCAGAAGACTGAATAATCTGGGTCTGGTAGTCATAGACTATATACAGCTGATGGAATCGCCAAACAAGCACAGCAGCCGTGTTAACGAAGTATCTGAGATAACGCGACAGATAAAGCTTATGGCTAAGGAACTCAGTGTTCCCGTTATAGCACTTTCGCAGCTTTCACGTAACGCCGAGAAGCGTGACGATAAGCGTCCTCTGCTTTCAGACCTGAGAGAATCGGGTTCGATCGAGCAGGATGCAGATATAATACTGTTTTTGTACCGTGATGCTTACTATTCTGACTCAAAGGAAGACCAGACAGTGGCTGAATGCATAGTGGCAAAAAACAGACATGGTCAGCTAGGTACGATCAAACTCAGCTGGATAGGCGAGTATACATTGTTCAGAGGATTGGAATTCAGAAAAGATGAAAAGTGAGTTTGTTCAGAGAGTCGGTCGTACGATCGAAAAATACCATATGGCTCATAAGGGCGAGCGCTTGCTGGTCGGGCTTTCGGGCGGGGCAGACAGCGCTGCGCTCCTTTTGTGTTTGCATGAACTTGGATATGACATTTGTGCCTGCCACGTCAATCACTGCATACGCGGTGAGGAAGCTGATCGAGATCAGCATTTCTGTGAAGAATTGTGCCGAAGTCTTGGTATTGAGATCACCGTGAAAAGGGTGGACGTTCCTGCCTATTGCAGGGTCAATCCCGTATCCGAAGAGGAAGGTGCCCGAATGTTAAGGTATAAAGCTTTACAGGGAATTGCGGCTGATAAGATATGTACAGCTCATAACCTTGACGATTGCCTTGAAACTACGCTGTTCAATCTTGCGAGAGGTTCCGGACTTAAAGGTATAGCTTCGATCCCGCCTGTAAGGGATAACATAATCCGACCGCTGATAGAGTGCAGCCGAGCCGATATAGAGGATTATCTTGCAGAAAAAGGGCAGAACTTCGTCACGGATTCGACTAATCTTCTGGATGAGTATTCACGCAATAAGCTACGGCACAAAGTTGTTCCTGTGCTGCGGGAGCTAAATCCCTCACTCATGGACACTTTCGCGAAAACTCTTGGATTTCTGCGAGAAGACAGCGCATTCCTGGAAAAACTCGCAGATGAAGCCTTTGAAAAAGTCAACTGCGGAGATGGTTATTCCTGCAAGCTGATAAGAGAGCTGGATTATCCCGTAAGGCGCAGAGTTATCATGCGCATACTTGCAAAGTATGATATCGAAGTCGGACAGGATAAGATAGAGATCATCGAAAAGCTTATTAATGAAGGCGGTAAAGCTAATGTCAAGGCGAAATGCTTTGCATACACCAAATCAGGAACTCTGTACATTTTTACTGAAAAAGATGGTGAAAAAATACTGCAAGACGAAGTGAAAGTAGTACCTGAAAGCATCATTAACTGGCAGGGCAGGTCTGTAAGTTTTAAATTGGTAAAAAATGACGGGAAATTTAAAAATGTTAATAAAATGTTTGCAAATTCTTGTCTGGATTATGATAAAATAAAAGGTGTTATTGTATTGAGAAAACGCAGGGCGGGGGACAGGATTCGTCTGGTCAACCGTCAGCACAGCTCTGATGTCAGGGTGCTGATGAAACAGGGCTTTCCCGTTCATAAGCGTGATTCGGCTGTTATACTGGCTGATGATGAGGGAATAGTTCTTGCAGAGACTTTTGGTGCTGCTGACAGAGTAAGGATAGACAGCGATACAAAACGTGTGCTGATATTTGAAGTTATTGAAGAATAACTGCATTTTATGACAATGCTTTCACGTTGTTTTCACAGAAAGGGTCTATAATTATCCGATAAGGCTGATAATAACACAAATTTAGAACAAAAGGTCGTGATAAATTGAAAAACGGAGGAAAGTCTCTTTTGATCTACCTTGTGGTTTCCATTTGTATAATCACAGGTCTGGTCTATATGCTGATGAGCATGAGCACCAAGAATGATGAGGTCAAGTATTCCGATGTAATGGGACATTTTGACGCTCTTGAAGTATGCGAGTTCAAGCTCGATCTCGGTTCGGGTGAGCTGAAATACAAGCTCAAGGAAGATCCCGAAAAGGAGGAAACCTATAAAGTGCCCAACGTTTCACTGTTCGTGAACGAGGTGCTGGGCGGAGAAGAAGCTGTTAACTACCGTCTGAAATATGACGCAGAAAACCCAAAAGATCCATTGGTATACGATCTGGTGCCTATATCGGACAACAGCTTTTGGCTGAATCTTATACCTACATTCCTGATGCTGGGCGTGATGATCTTCTTCTTTGTTTTCATGATGAAGAGCGCAGGCGGCGGAAAAATGTCAGGCTTCGGCAAGACCAATGCAAGACTTGCCCCCAGCAGCAAAAAGGCTACTTTTGCCGATGTCGCAGGTGCTGACGAGGAAAAAGAAGAACTGAAGGAGATCGTTGATTTCCTTAAAGATAACAGAAAATATACCGAGATAGGCGCTAGGATACCCAAAGGCGTTCTGCTTCTGGGACCTCCCGGTACAGGTAAGACATTGCTTGCAAGAGCTGTTGCAGGTGAAGCTAACGTACCTTTCTTCTCGATCTCGGGTTCCGATTTCGTTGAGATGTTCGTCGGCGTGGGTGCATCCCGTGTACGTGACCTTTTTGAACAGGCTAAGAAGAGTGCACCGTCTATCATTTTCATAGATGAGATCGACGCTGTCGGCAGACAGAGAGGTGCTGGTCTTGGCGGCGGTCACGATGAACGTGAGCAGACCCTTAACCAGCTGCTTGTTGAGATGGACGGCTTTGAAGACAACGAGTCTGTCATCGTTATGGCAGCTACCAACAGACGCGATATACTCGACCCCGCTCTGCTGAGACCCGGCAGATTTGACAGGCAGATACTTGTCAGCTACCCTGATATCAAGGGCAGGGAAGAGATACTGAAAGTTCACACCAAGAACAAGCCCCTTGCTCCTGATGTTAGTCTGGAAACTATTGCCAAGACGACAGTTGGATTTACAGGTGCTGATCTTGAAAATCTTGCTAACGAAGCTTCGCTGCTGGCTGCAAGAAAGAATAAAAAGGCTATCACCAAGGCTGATATGGAAGAAGCTGCTATTAAGGTAGTTGCAGGTCCCGAAAAGAGGTCAAAGGTGGTTTCCGAAGCCGAAAAGAGACTTACTGCTTACCATGAGGGCGGTCACGCTATCTGCACATATTATTGCCAGAAGGCTGATAAGGTGCATCAGGTTACTATCATACCGAGAGGTCAGGCAGGCGGCTTTACAATGAGTCTTCCCGAGAAGGATAAGGCTTTCGTAAGCAAGAACGAGATGTACAATAATATCGTGGTACTTCTTGGCGGCCGTGTTGCCGAGAAACTGATACTCGATGATATCTCTACAGGCGCTTCAAACGACCTGGAAAGAGCAACTGCTACCGCAAGAAATATGGTAACAAGGTATGGTTTCAGCGATAATCTGGGCCCTGTGGTTTATGGTCAGGGCGAGCACGAGGTATTCCTGGGAAGAGATTACACCAATACTCCCAGCTATTCCGATAATGTTGCTGCCGAGATCGATAATGAGATCAGGACTATCGTTGAAACAGCTTTTGAACAGGCCGAAACTCTGTTGAAAGAGCATATCGATCAGCTTCATCTGGTAGCTAAGTATCTTATGAAGAACGAAAAGATCGATGGAATCAAGTTTGAAAAGCTGATGAAGGGTGAGCTTCCCGCTTCTGATTTTGAGGACGATGTAAAGGATACTGTCGAAGATATCGAGGTCAAGGATACAGTTGTGACCGAGGATTCTAAGGATTCTGTTGAAGATACAGATATCCCCGAGAACACAAGCGTTACTATTGGCAAGGATGATAAGGACAGCATCGAATAAGATATTTATAAGCCGATATCGGGAACGGTATCGGCTTTTTTTCTGACTGCTATTGATTTTTTTGCTTGGAAGTAGTATAATAATTTTAATCCATGCTAGACGAAATGATGAGGTAAGTTTATGAACCTATTATTTATTGGCGATGTCGTGGGCAGTTCGGGTACGGATTTTCTTGAAGAACAGCTTTACGGTATTAAAAGAAAGTATAATATTGATGTGACGGTTGTCAACGGTGAGAATTCGGCTCAGGGAAACGGTATAACTCCCGAGTCCTTTGACAGACTGATGCGTATGGGTGCTGATGTTGTCACAACGGGCAATCATTGTTTCCGTCGTCGTGAAGTTATGGAGCTTTATGACAGCAGTGAATTTCTGCTGCGTCCTGCGAATTTTCCCGAAGGTGTTGCGGGCAGGGGAGTTGCTGTCATCGATCTTTGTCCTATAAAGATAGCAGTTGTGAATCTTATGGGCACGATGTATATGGAGGCGCTTGATAATCCATTCACGGAGATAGACAAGATACTTGCTGGTATTGATACACCCAATATCTTTGTAGATTTTCACGCTGAGGCTACATCCGAAAAAAAGGCGATGGGACACTATCTTAAAGGTCGTGTGACTGCTGTTATGGGTACTCACACCCATGTGCAGACGGCTGATGAAGTTATCCTCGGCGGACATACAGCTTATATAACCGATGTTGGCATGACAGGTCCCGAACTTTCTGTGCTTGGCGTTGACAGTGATATTGTTATAGATAAGTTCAGGTATCACCGCCCCGTTAAGTTCACAGAGAGTGATTCAGCTTGTTTTCTTAATGGTGTGGTTGTCAGCTTCGATGAAAAATCGGGAAAATCTACAAATATTACACGTATTATTAGTCGCAAATAACAAAAAAGACGAATTCCTATTGCAAAAATTACCAATATGTAGTATAATGGTATTGCTGTGAAGCGCAAAACGTTTTCATAAAAAGGAGGGATAGATGGTGGAGGTTTTGAAAGTTTCATCACGATCTGTACCTAATTCAGTAGCAGGCGCTATTTCAGGCGTGATAAGGGAGCAGGGCTCGGTCGAGGTTCAGGCTGTCGGCGCAGGCGCTGCAAATCAGGCGATCAAGGCTATAGCGATAGCAAGAGGTTATCTTGCACCTGTCGGCATTGATATGATCTGCGTTCCCGCATTCGCTAATGTTGTTATCGATGGCGAGGAAAGAACAGCTATCAAGCTTATCTGTGAACAGAGATGATAATTACAGCACGGGGATTCCTCCGTGCTTTTGTTTTTTAGTCGGATATATCAATGTGAAAAACGGCATACCGTGTTTGGTATGCCGTTTTTGTTTATCAAAGGAAACCGCCGTCAGCTGCACCGACGGCGGAAATATCTTCATTATAAATTACTTGGAGATCAGTGCGAGAGTATCTCTTGCGATCAGCAGTTCCTCGTTAGTGGGTATTACGTATACCTTTACCTTGGAATCAGCAGTGGAGATCTCTACCAGCTTGCCGCGGCAGTTGTTCTTCTCTGCATCGATCTTGATGCCCAGGAACTCCAGACCCTCACAAGCGTCAGCTCTTACTTCGGGAGCGTTCTCACCGATACCGCCTGTGAACAGAACAGCGTCAACGCCGCCCATAGCAGCTGCATAAGAACCGATGTACTTCTTGATCTGATATGTAAGCATCTCGTTAACAGCCTGAGCCTGCTCATTGCCTTCAGCGGCAGCCTTCTGGATATCTCTGTTATCGGAGCTGATACCGGAAACACCAAGGAAACCTGACTGCTTGTTCATGTAAGCTGTCATCTCATCGGGAGTGAAGCCCTTCTTCTTAGCTACGAACTCAACAGCAGAGGGGTCAACAGCGCCGCAGCGTGTACCCATTACAAGACCGTCCAGAGGAGTGAAGCCCATGGAAGTATCAACGGACTTGCCGCCGTCAACAGCAGTGATGGAAGAACCGTTACCAAGGTGGCAGGAAACTATCTTCAGTTCCTCGGGCTTCTTGCCCATTACCTTAGCCAGCTCGCCTGATACGAATCTGTGGGATGTACCGTGGAAACCGTACTTTCTTACGTGCAGATCCTTGTAGCACTCATAGGGCAGACCATAGAGGTAAGCCTTTCTGGGCATAGTTGCGTGGAAAGCAGTATCAAATACAACTGCCTGAGGTGTGCCCTCGGGAAGAACTGCCTTACAAGCTCTCAGTGCAAGTGCATGAGGATGATTGTGAACAGGTGCCAGCTCAGCCAGGCTGTCGATCTTGTCGATAACTTCATCGGTAACAGCGCAGGTCTCTCTGAATATCTCAGCGCCCTGTACTATTCTGTGACCTACAGCAGAGATCTCGTCCATCGAATCGATGACCTTGGTCTCACCGCTTGTCAGTATCTCGACCAGCTTCTCAAAAGCTTCGGTGTGGGTAGGGAAGTTGCAGTCAGCTTCATAGCTTCTGCCGTCGCCTGTCTTGGCGCTTACATGACCATCGATACCGATACGGTCACAGTTGCCCTTTGCTATAACGCTCTCGTCCTCCATGTTCAGCAGCTGATACTTCAGCGAAGAAGAACCGGCATTTACTACCAGAATTTTCATTGGAAAAAACTCCTCTCAATTTATAGATGGATATTATATCGGGCTTGACAATCCTGCCCTGATATCATATAATATTAGTATAACAATTTTTGTGATAAATTGCAATACTGTTTTGCTTAAATATACATATTGCACAATATTTATTATGTGAATTTGTTAACATGAACCCCGGGAGGTGAAGCTATGAAAATTGCAGGAGTAGTAGCCGAGTATAACCCTTTTCACAACGGACACAAATATCATCTTGAAGAGACACGACGAATGGGCGCGACACATATCGTTGTGGTTATGAGCGGTGCCGTCGTTCAGCGGGGAGATACTGCGATAGCAGACAAGTATTTCCGTGCAAAGACCGCTGTTGAAAACGGTGCAGACCTTGTGATCGAGCTTCCTTGTCCCTATTCATGTTCAAGCGCTGAACGTTTTGCAGGAGCTGCTGTGCAGATACTTGCAGGTTTTGGCGAGGGTGGAGTATCCATGCTTTCCTTTGGCTGTGAGGACGATGATATCGCACTGCTTGATAAGGCGGCGGAGATTTCATCTGAACTTGATGAGTCGGACTATGTAAAGGAAATGCTGGAAAACGGAGTGCCATATCCTGCGGCAGTGGCTTCGGCGGCGGGGATACCGGAAATAAAGTCTTTATTTGATAAGCCAAACAATATGCTTGCTATTGAGTACATAAAAGCACTGAAAAAATATGCCCCTTGGATAACTCCAACGGCAGTGAGGCGAAAAGGTGCCGAACATGACAGCGGTATCGTTTCGGCGGATATTGCCAGTGCTTCACATATACGCAGGCTTATTTCGGAGGGTGAGGACTATTCGGCTTATGTTCCGAAGGCCATCGAAAGCGAGCCATATCTTATAAAAAATGCGGACAAGGCACTGCTTATGAAGATAATGACTGCTTCATCTGCCGAGATACAGCGACTGCCCGATGTATCCACTCATGTGGCCAGAAGATTTGTCAATACCCGTGAGACAAAATGTGAGCTGATACGCACTCCCGATGATTTTGCAAAACAGTTCAAGCACAAGGCGGTGACTCTTGCAAGGGTCAGGAGAATGATGATGTATCTTGCACTTGGAGTAACTTCACACGACTTTTTCGATGTACCATATGGCAGGATACTTGCCCTGAATGACAGGGGACGGGAGATATTCTCAGCCTGCGGCAATATGACGATGAAGTATGCAACTTCTCTGGCTGAACTTGAAAAGCTTTCTTCAAGGGCGGCAAGGATATCCGAACTTGAAAGGAACGCGGCTACATTCCAGCAGATGTGCGTAAGCGGAAGTCCCGAATTCAAAAGCGAGTACACCAGAAAAATAGTGCTTACGCGGTAATTCTCGCGTTAATAGAATGTTTATAAAATATACTATTGGCAAAATAGTTATAATGTGTTATAATTAATAGGTTAAAAAAGATATGACAGAAAGGCGGTTTTATATATGAGAGCAGTTGTAACTGTTATCGGCAAGGATACTGTTGGTATACTTGCAAAGGTCAGCACCAAGTGTGCAGAGCTCAATGCAAACGTGGAGGAGGTAACTCAGTCCGTACTGCAGGAGCTTTTCGCTATGATCATGGTAGTTGATATCTCTAAGCTTACTTCGGATTTTGCTACCCTCAGCGACAGCCTTACAGCCCTTGGCGACGAACTGGGTGTTAAGGTACACGTTATGCACGAGGATATTTTCAACTGTATGCACCATATTTGATAAGGGGATATCTGTAAAATGATAAATGTATATGACATTCTTGAAACCATACGCATGATACAGGACGATTGTCTTGACATACGTACTATAACCATGGGCATATCCCTGCTTGATTGTATCGACAGCGATATCGACAAGGCTTGCGAAAAGGTCTATGAGAAGATAACCACCAAGGCTAAAGACCTTGTTAAGGTGGGCGAGCAGATAGAGAAGGAGCTTGGTATACCGATAATCAACAAGCGTATCTCCGTTACTCCTATCGCTATAATCTCTGCAGCCTGCAAGGGTTCTCCCGTTAAGTTCGCACACGCTATGGACAGGGCTGCGAAGACTGTTGGCGTTAACCTTATCGGCGGATACTCAGCACTTGTGCCCAAGGGCTTCTCTGCGGGCGATGTTGAGCTTATCAAGTCCATACCCGAGGCACTTGCCACTACCGAGAGAGTTTGCTCTTCCGTTAATATCGGTTCTACCAAGACAGGTATCAACCTTGATGCTGTAAAGATGATGGGCGGTATTATCCGCGATTGCGCTGAAAAGACTGTTGATCAGGCTTGCTTCGGTGCCGCTAAGCTGGTAGTATTCTGCAATGCCGTTGAGGATAACCCCTTTATGGCTGGTGCATTCCACGGTGTCGGCGAACCCGACTGCATGATAAATGTCGGCGTTTCTGGCCCCGG
>Ga0256405_10008896_pt1 | contig 14057 bp, 5 predicted proteins | sample RumenRJG_02DNA_FD_189096 | JGI IMG/M metagenome (GOLD analysis project Ga0256405, IMG submission 189096) | Bovine rumen microbial communities from Lethbridge, Alberta, Canada - RJG_02 | ecosystem: Host-associated > Mammals > Digestive system > Stomach > Rumen | place: Canada: Alberta | collected...
GTCCAGAAGTAAACGCGGGTTTCCTTCCTCGGAAGGAATGACGGGAAATGCCCTGCCTTTCAATCCCGCCCAACATTCTCAGGGACTAAACGCAAGAGAAACTTGCATTTGCTTCTGGACTTCACAGAAGAAAAAATTGGGGAGCCTCCCAGAAAAACCCCCTTGCGTAAAGACACGAATGTTGGTATAATGGTGCTGAAACTTGAACAAGGTTGAAAGCCATTAACAACCACTAATGAATGGTCGATCGCAACTGGCTCAAGTAGCTGCGCAGGGGGAAAGTGTCGTCAGCACGCTTTCTCTTGCGCATGCTTTTTCACTTTCCCGTCATGCCGCGCAGGGCCCTGAAACGGCGCGCGCGGCCCGCTGGCCATCCGCGCGGCGCAATTGCCACGCTATCCCGCGCGCATTGTCCCATTCCCCAAGGCGTTTCGCGCGCCATCCTGCGCGCATTGTCCGCGCACTCATTTCCGCGCAATTTCCGCGCGCATCGTCGCCACAGCCAATCCCGCGCAACTTCCGCGCGCAATCGTCCCTTCGGTCGTTTCTGTCGCTTGCGTCCCTTTTCCCCACTGCGCCAAATGCGCCCCATGCGCTTTGTAATCAACCCTTCATGCACTTGACAAAAACCAAAAGAGAGAAAGGAACAGAACCATGAAAGCAATCATAGAGATCATCACGCGGGTGCGCGCGCTGAGTCTGCGCCTCGCCGCCTTCCTGCTCGCCGCAACGGCGGCTACGGGAGCATGGGCGGCCAATCCAACGGCTACTGTCAGCGAGACATCGGTGACAATTTCCAACGAAGATTCGTCGCAGTCAGCCGACAATGCAACCATCAATAATATGTCAGGTTATTGCGGGAAGAATTTTACCATTCCGGCAGTGACGGGACTTGATAGCGGCACAATTCTCAAGATAACTTCGGTTTCCATTGCCAAGTCAAAGACTCAAGGTCAAGGTTATTATACACCGAAGATCAAACTTGCCGGTGTCCCATCATCCACCGCTGTTGTCACGACTGGTGGCTTTACTGGTGTAGTGGCAGACAAAATAACATATTCGTTTGCCGATGTGGATTGCATTGTCAAAGTTGGCACGGCAACGACAATACGCTTCCTGACCGAAGAAGGCGAGGATTCATCTGGCGCATTTGCCTTTCACTTGAGGCAGAATGCGTACCAGTTTATCGCTGACATTGTTTGGTCTTCGAAGGCTCCGGTTGTCGAGATTCAAGCGGAGATACTTGGGCCTGAGGGACTTGTGAACAGCGGAACGACAGGGTTTGCGCCGACCACCGGGGCAAAATATGTCCTCTGCGGTGCTTCGGGCTGGCTTTCCACGTCTGCGGCCAGCACATCCGAAATTGTGTTGAACGATGGCAGCTACGGGTTTGGCTTCAAGATAAATAATGGCAACAGCACCACGGCTACCGGCAATACGAACGGTTCGCAGTGGTCGAAACTTTCCGGGACTGGAACACTGACGACCGATGCTGGACAGAACAGCGGCGTAAATGGAGTTTTGCAGATTTACGATGTTTCGGATTTCACCGGAGCAATCCAGACTGGTTTTGCCACTGGTCCGCAAATGAGCATCATGCTGCGGAATTCCAGTGAAACGTTGCCGGCTACGCTTTACAACCTCGTCGTGGCCAAGAATCTCGCCTCGATTTATGTTTCGGCCGGCAAGACCGGTGATAATGCAGTGACTATCGCAGCGGGCAAAACCTGGAAAGCCAGCAAGCTGGTAAACTACGGCGAATTGACTATCAACGGCACTTTTGATGGTTTAGTTGAAAATCATGGCACACTTACGGTCAACGGCACAATCAATGGATGCCTGCTCGACTATGGCACTACCACAATGAACGGCACTGTCACAGAGCAGGTTCGTCTTTCGGGAGCGAGTGTCGCTACATACTCGCCCACGGTGCGGGAAGGGGATTCGATCATCCTCATCGGAGAGGAGAGTGTCGCAAACGCAGGGGTAATGCCTGTCACATTCCCTGCGGGAGTCGATGGGGCGAACGTTGACGCAACCATCATTCGTCGCGACGGAGGCTACTGTGCTGCCATCTGGAACGGAACTGACGCCTACACCTACAACAGCACCATCAATGCGGACATCATCGGTGGTGCGAATGGCGCCGATCTCGATTTCACCTTTACGAATACCTACGCAAGAGCGTATTCCGCCGCCACAAAGCCTGGTGCGGTAACTCTCAATTGCAGCGAAGGAACTGTTGCATACAATAACACCTATCGTGACAAGACGACGGCCATGTACGGCTATGCCGTGCCTTGGACTACCGGGGGCGATCTGAGCGGCTGGCTAGCCGATCATTCCGCCGAGATGACGCTCGTCATTGTGGCCACAATGCCATCTACGCCAAACGCCGTCTTCTTCCATATGGGGCGCGATACAACAGATAGTGGCACAAAACGGCCAGGATTGCTGTTCTCCTCTGGAAGCGCAGCGAACGAGGTCGTTATTTCATACAACCTCGGCAATGTCGTCTATCCTGTCACTACGATGAAGGTTCCGAATGCATCTTCTGCTCGTCATGTTTATGCCGTGACAAAGAAGGATAATACGGATACGGGCAAGTCGGTGATTACAGTCTATCTTGACGGCACCAAGTGGAAACAGTTGTCAGTCGATACATTCACCTTCTCTGGAAGTTGCGGCGTACAGGTCGGCTCCACTTTCGGCGGGCAGATTATCTCTGGCGGCGTCGATAAGGACGGTAACAGCGTTAAGGCGAAATTTCAGAAGATTTCTGTCGTTGGCGATACAGCATCGTCTGTAAACGCCATACGCCTTTTTGGTTCGGAACTTCCGGAGGCGACCATCAAGAAGTTCTCGGAGCCCGAGGAGTACCCCTACAATTCCCCCCATGGCAACTCGGTGCGCACGTTCACGGCAGACGGCAGCTGGGTGGAGACGGAATCGACGCCATGGGCCAATACACCGAACGGTGGTGTTGAGACGGCGGCCGGTGCGCCGCTTGCCGGTTCGTCGCTGACGGTCACGGCAGACAATGCAAATGGCGTGACGGTGGCTGTGAACCTTGACGCCGATACCACCTACGAGGCACTTACGCTCAACGGCGATCCTATCGCGTTCGAGTTTGCGGAAGGCAAGTCCGGCGTAATCAAGGCGACCGGTGCAATTACGATAGGAGCCGAGACTACCATCAAGGCCGGCGCTCTCGAAGTCGGCGGCGCTACAACGATTCTCGACAACGGCGTTGCGAAACTCATTTTCGACTATTCCGGCTACGATGCGTCCGGTGTGACGGTCGCGAATCCGCAGACCACGCCGCTCGTTCTCGCTTCGATGGACGAACAGGAAGAGGGGTTGGTCACCTGCACGGTTCCCACCACTCCGCACCGCGTTTATTCCTTCGGCTACGCAAACGGCGGCTACAATCTCAGCATTACTGCAAAGCAGGCTACGCTGACCCGCAGCGGCGTTTCATTTGATGTCGATACATTTGCCGAAATCTTTGCCGATGCGGACAATTATGCCATTGGCGACACGATCGGCATCAACGAAGACGTTACGATTGCGAACCTCGCCGTCGAGAAGAATATTACTCTCGACCTTGGCGCGAACAACCTCACCATCACGGGGTTGATCACCGGCACTGGCGCCATCACTCTTACCGGCACGGGCACGCTCACCGTCCCCGTCGGCACGACGTTCCAAAATATCACCAGCGCCTCGACGAAGATCACCGTCACTGGCACCATCGCCAAGGGCACTACGCTCTTCACTGTCGGCATCGGTGCGTACACTCCCGAGCGTGTCGGAACTTCAACTTACGGCGACGTCCACTATACGCTCAACTCAGAAACGGGTGCGTATGTCGTCGGCAGAACGTATTGGTGGAATAACGGCAATACCTCTATCACGGGTTCTTATTACTATCAGCCGAACTATGCCGCCAACATAGATGAGGCATCCAACTGGGCTGTAGATGAAACGTGTACAGAAACAAGTGCAGACGTTCCGCGCGCATTCGACACGGCGATATTCGCCAAGGCTGGTGTGGTTGTGCCGGTGAAAGGCGATATCGCCTACAGCATCTTGGTAGAAAAGGACGTCACGTTCTTGATGTTCAACCAGGGTGATTGCAACATCGGCTTCAGCGATACCAGCCTCGTTCAGCCGACCTTTACTGTCGAGGAGAATGGCACGGCGACCCTTTCAATCCACTATAACGATAACCAGTATTTTTATTTCTACTCCACGCTTTGCGGCAAGGGGACGTTCGCATGCACCTGCATAAACAACGGTTCGTCCAATAGAGAGCCGAATCGGTCTGGAATCCAAATATTCGGCGATACGTCCAATTTCGAGGGAACCGGCAAAATGGCAGTCTCTGCTGCCGACGAGTGCCATTCCTTCATGGCAGTCAACGCTTTGGATAACAGAAAATCCGTGTGGAACGCATACACGACTGGTGCAATCCCCCATCGTAACGGCAATGCCAGCGGGTATCGCGAATACACGATGTTCCGTCTTGACAACAGCACCTATAAATTTGGCGCTCTCAATGCGAACATTTCTAGATCCTGGAATCACTGGTCAAGCGGGGATGATCCTTGCAACAAGAATATAGTTCTAGAGCTCGGCGAACTGCGTGACGAAGACAGTCGGCTCGGCAATTCGTGGTTTGGCAAAACAGCCTCGTATGGTGGCACTGTGAAGTGGCTTGCCCCCACCGCAACATTTACGCAGGCGGCAACCAACGCCTACAACGTGACGCTAGCGGGTGGCGGCAATGTTTATGTCGAGAAGGACACGACGGAGAACGGTGTGTCCACGACGTACATCCCGACGCAGCTGAACTTCACGGACAATGGCGGTTATCTGACGATCGACGACGACAACGCGGCGATTGCGGCGGATATTCTTGGCGCGATCAACACGACGATGGCTGGAGTAGGCTTGAACATCGCGACGACAGATGCCCTCACTATCGCCGCGCCGTCGGCACTCCAGAGCGGCGTCTCTTTCAATAAGAAGGGTACGGCAGACCTGACGCTCACGGGCGTGACTACAGTTGACACGGTGACGGTTGCAGAAGGCGCAGGTGCAATTATTCTCCCCGCTGGCGTCACGCCAACGCTGGGGACGGATACGCTCATTGATGCCTCCTACGAAGGCGAAGGCGTGAAGGTCGTGAATGCTTCGAGCCTTGCGGCCACCGTATCGGAAAATGGCGGCGCGGCTGTGGGCTATTCGACGCTCGCAAGTGCGGTTTCCGTCGCCACTGCGTCCTCTGCGTCTGCCGTGACCATTACGCTGCTGACCGCATCTGATGCAGCTGTGACTCTCGACGCGAAGACAACGCTCGTCGAAACTTCCACGGCAGCATATTCCGGCGCACTTTCGGGCAACGGCACGTTCGTGGCAGCGACGCTTCGCGGTTCGGCAATGTCGTTCAGCAATTGGACAGGCACGGTGTGGCTCAAAAACATAAGTAGCGGGAATATTGTTCCTGCGAACTATGGTAATGCTAACTCGACAATAAGGTTTACAGGTGTTACTGGCACTATTGCCCAGGATGAGACGTTCACGCCTGCTGTCGAGTTGGTTGACGAAGGAGACACAAAAGCACTTACGATTGACTGCACAACTGGATATGCAGCCAATACTGCGACCTTCAGCGCAATCAAAGGCTCCGGTACATTCGTGACATCTAGTTCGAACGACCAATATCCAAGAACAACATTCAAAGTTCTTGACTGGAGCAGCTTCACAGGTGCGCTCAATATCGATCGAGGCCGCCTTGTGTTTGGCACGGATACGATATCTGCTGATAGCTGGCGGTATATTTACGTTAGTGCCGGTGTGAATGTCACAATTGCATCCGGCAAGACGTGGAATGCGACAGATGGCGTTGTTGTTAAGGGCACGTTGAATATGCCTTCAACAGCCTCGATGACGGTCAATAAGTATTCTGGCGATGGCACTGTAAATATAACGGGGACGCCGGCTAACGATCCGTCGCTTACGTTCAGTTCGTGGACAGGGACGTTTGTGCTGCCGGACTTTACTTCAAACGACAAGTTTAATCTTACTGCATACGGCACCTCTGGCTCGTGGATTAAGCTGAATGACTTCAGACCTGGATGGTTGAAGGTCGGTACGCTGTCAATATCGGCCAACCTTTTGCTTGAAGGTGACTTTATCCTGACGGCGATGAACGGGGGCTCGGCGTTTAGTTTCCAGACGGTATCTGGTTCGGGGAACATAAGGCTCACGTCCAGTGCTGCGCCAGCATCAATTACGATTGCAAATCTGGCGGAATTTACAGGCTCCATCGCCAACAGCAGTGGCGCGTCACTTGTGATCACGAAAAGAACGCTCGCGGAGGCACCATCGGTTGACGATTGCATACTCGTTTCTTCGACGCCAGATAATGTAAGCGTAGAAGGCGTCTATGTCGGCGAGACGCAGCAGGATGTAATCCTGGAGAAGAAGACGGACGGCATATATGTTGCCGCCAAGAAGTCCGTTGACTCGGTTGTCATTGCGGGCGATGATGAACAGACCAGTGTGACGGTGCTTGATACTGGCTCGAACACGGAAATCGATGCGACGGGCGTCAGCGGCAAGGTGGCGATACCGGGGACGGTTGCCCAGATAACGGGTGTCGCGGCTGAAAATCTCCTCTTGAAGGTGATATATACGCCGGACGGCGGAGATTCGACGACTGGCTATTACGCCGGAATTCTCACACTCGACAACAGCGGCAATGTGTCGCTTGACGGCAGTGCCACTGTCGGTGGCGTGAAGGTTCAGCCGACGATTGGCGAGTCGGCGACGGTGATGGTCGGGGATGAAGAAAAGCCAGCTGCCGCGCTTTCCGGCTCTGGTGCACCGTCGTTCGCAATAAAGACGATTCCGGGGCTTTGGTATGTTGTCAAGGAGTCAACGGACGCGACTACCTTCACGGCGGATGAACCCGTGCAGGCAACGAGCGCTGGGACGCTCCTTTCTGCTGATGCACCTTCGTCTGTTGTCAAGTACTACAAGATCGCCGTAGGTGCGTCCAAGGCGGCGTTGCAGTAGTGACTTGGTGATTCACTAAGCCTTGCGGCGGCTTCATTGAAGCCGCCGCTTTTGCATTGTATCTTGTCAAAGCGTCGAACGCCTCCCTACGCATGGCAACAAGATTTCACCCAATGCGTTTTCACTTTTCACCCAATGAAATTCCGTGTATTGAAGCGTATTATTGCTCCGGCAATTAAAGGGTTTGATTTGCATCAGGGAGGGACGGGCTCTGTCCCGTCCGTCATATGTGGCCGCGACGGAGCGCGGCCCTCCCAATGAATCAACCCCATTTGTTGCCGTTTCTATAGCCAAGACGGTCTGAACGGCAGCAACGTCCTCTACTACAAGGCGAAGCTGTTCCGGGGGCGGCGGGGCCGCTGCTGCCGCAGTTGACGCGCGCGCGCGGGGTTTGATATACTATTCTCCAATAACGGGTTTATCCTGAACAAAAAAGGAAACAGAAGAAAATGATGATTCAGAAGGTCGTCGGGCGCGAGATCATCGATTCGCGCGGCAATCCTACGGTTGAAGTCGACGTCGTCCTCGAGGACGGCACCCTCGGTCGCGCGGCCGTCCCCTCGGGCGCGTCCACGGGCGTGAACGAGGCGCTGGAGCTGCGCGACGGCGATCCCAAGCGCTACCTCGGCAAGGGCGTCCAGAAGGCGGTCGACAACGTGAACAAGGTCATCGCCCCCAAGCTCATCGGCAAGTGCGCGTGCGACCAGCGCGGCATCGACCAGCTCATGCTCAAGCTCGACGGCACGCCGACGAAGTCCAAGCTCGGCGCGAACGCGATCCTCGGCGTCTCGCTCGCGGTCGCGAAGGCGGCGGCGAACAGCCTTGGCATGCCGCTCTACCGCTACATCGGCGGCACCAACACCTACACGCTCCCCGTCCCGATGATGAACATCATCAACGGCGGCGCGCATTCCGACGCTCCGATCGCGTTCCAGGAATTCATGATCCGCCCCGTCGGCGCGAAGAGCTTCAAGGAAGGCCTGCGCTGCGGCGCCGAGGTGTTCCACAACCTCAAGAAGGTCCTCAAGGCGCGCGGCCTCTCCACGGCCGTCGGTGACGAGGGCGGCTTCGCCCCGGCGCTCGACTCCATCGAGGATGCGCTCGACTGCATCATCGCCGCCATCAAGAAGGCGGGCTACAAGCCGGGCAAGGACGTGACGATCGCCATGGACTGCGCCTCGAGCGAGTTCTTCAAGGACGGCATCTACGACTACACCTGGAAGGAAGGCAAGAAGGGCAAGAAGCTCACGAGCGCCGAGCAGGTCAAGTACCTCGAGGGCCTCGTCAAGAAGTACCCGATCGATTCGATCGAGGACGGCATGGCCGAAGGCGACTGGGACGGCTGGGTGGCGCTCACCAAGGCCATCGGCGACAAGTGCCAGCTCGTCGGCGACGACCTCTTCGTCACGAACGTCAAGTACCTCGAGAAGGGCATCAAGCTCGGCGCGGCGAACTCCATCCTCATCAAGGTGAACCAGATCGGCTCGCTCTCCGAGACGCTCGACGCCATCGAGATGGCGCACCGCGCGGGCTACACGTCGGTCACCTCGCACCGTTCGGGCGAGACCGAGGACGCGACGATCGCCGACATCGCGGTCGCCACGAACTCCGGGCAGATCAAGACCGGCTCCATGAGCCGCACCGACCGCATCGCCAAGTACAACCAGCTCCTCCGCATCGAAGAGCAGCTGGGCGCGAAGGCGGTCTACGGCTACAAGAAGGTCCGCTAAGGCCTTCCGGCGGCAGCCGTGAAAAAAGGCGGGGCCTCAGCCCCGCCTTTTTTGCTAGGATTCTAGGATTCTATAGAAACGGCAACAAATGGGGTTGATTCATTGGGAGGGCCGCGCTCCGTCGCGGCCACATATGACGGACGGGACAGAGCCCGTCCCTCCCTGATGCAAATCAAACCCTTTAATTGCCGGAGCAATAAACTTTGCCGCGTTCAAAAGTAAACGCACGTTCTGAAAGTAAACGCAAGAAAGTTAACTCCGAGCGTTCGGGCTCTCGCTACCGCTCCGCAGCTTCGCGATGCCTCAACGGCATTTCAAGGCTTTGAATTGTGTTTTGGGCTGCCTTCGGCAGGTTGGGAGTGTACAACTGCCCATCCGTCCAGCCAGGGCAGATTTCCGATCGTTGCTGGAGGACGGCTGGATTGAGATATGTTCGACTGCGACTATATGGACGGTAGATTTGCGAGGTCGAACGTTTCGTACTGTATTTCAGATCGTCCAAAGTTGATCAGCAGCGCATACGGAATCCGCGTGGCGCGGAGATAGTGGATTGCCTGCGCCCATTCGACCTTTGTCAGAGCCCTGATGGCCTTGAGTTCGATGATGTAGCCTCTGTCAAAACACGTGAAGTCGGCCCTGTAGCGCGTCTGCAGCCTGGTGTTCCCGTAATAGATATACACCTCGTCCTCCCGTACATACGGGATGGAGTTCCGCATGAACTCCAGCTCAAGCGCGTCGGCATAGGCAGATTCAAGGAAGCCGTTGCCGAGGGTGTCGTGAACCCGCATGGCACAGCCCATGATAGCGTAGGCTTTTGGATCGGCTTTTAGCCTCATGTCGGCAACAGTATATCAAATCTTGGTTACTATGTGTTGACGTCTGTTGGCGGCCATGTCGGCGCCGTAGAGGAGGTCTGGAGGAAACTTCCTCCAGCTCAAAGATGGAGCGGATCGTCCAGCGGAACGAGAATGTTTGGCGCGAAGCAAATGTGATTCTGCGGAGCGGTAGCGAGAGCCCTGCTGCTCGGAGTTTATGAATCCGCCCAGGGTGGGCTTTCCCAAAAGTAAACGCGCGTTCCCTTCCCGGGGAGGGAGTGATGGATTTACCCTCACCATCAACAATAGCCAATCTTTACGGAGGGTAAACGAACGACAAAAGCGCGTTTACTTCTGGAGGCGGGGGCGTTCAGCGGCGGCGGGTGGTTTGACCTCAAGACGCCGCACGGCTGCGGCGTTTTTTGGTATAATATGCCGAAATGTATCTCAAGCAACTAGACGTCATCGGGTTCAAGAGCTTCGCGGACAAGACGCGGCTGACGTTTGAACCGGGGCTGATCGCCATCGTCGGGCCCAACGGCTGCGGAAAATCGAACGTTTCCGACGCCATCCGCTGGGTGCTCGGCGAGCAGCGCCCGACCGCGCTGCGGTGCTCGAAGCTGGTGGACGTCGTCTTCAACGGCACCGACACGCGCAAGCCCCTCGGCCTCGCGGAAGTCTCAATCACCTTCGCCGACTGCGAAAAGGAGCTGGGCACCGACTACCACGAGGTCACGATCACGCGGCGCGTCTACCGCGACGGCTCGGGCGAATATTTCATCAACAAGCAGCCGAGCCGCCTCAAGGACATCCAGCACCTCTTCATGGGCACGGGCATCGGCACGAGCTCCTATTCGGTGATGGCGCAGGGCCAGATCGACGCGATCCTCTCGTCCAAGCCCGAGGACCGCCGCGCCGTCTTCGAGGAGGCCGCCGGCATCACCAAGTTCAAGGCGGACCGCAAGGAGGCGCTGCGGAAGATCGAGCAGACCGAACAGAACCTGCTGCGCGAGGCGGACGTCCTGCGCGAGATGAAGCGCCAGATCGGCTCGCTCCAGCGCCAGGTCGGCAAGGCCGAGAAGTACAAGGAGCTGCGCGACCAGCTGCGCGGGCTCGACATCTACGTTTCCAAGCAGAAGATCCACGAGTTCGACGAGACGCTGACGGCGAACGCGGCCAACCGCCAGGAGGTCGAGGCGGCGATTGCGGAGGCGAGCGAGGCGGTGGCCGCGGCCGAGGCGTCCCAGCAGCAGCTCCACCGCGAAATCCACGAACTCGAAGAGCGCCTCCAGCAGCTCGCGCAGGAGCAGGCGGCCGCCGACGGCGCCTACCAGCGCGCGAACGAGGTCATCGGCGTCAACGCGCAGCGCATCGAGGAATACCGCATGTTCGCCGAGCGCGACGGGCGCGAGATCGCCGACACGCGCGTGCAGCTCGACGAGATCCAGCTTCAGGTGGAGTCGCTCTCGCAGAAGACGCAGCTGCTGGAGGAGGGCCTTGCGACCGCGCAGGAGGCGCTGGAGGAGGCGGAGGCCGCGTTCAGCGAGTCGCAGAAGCGGATCGACCGCCTGCGCCTCGAGGTGCAGACGTCGCGCACGGAATCGGTGCAGTGCGACCGGCGCGCGGCGGAGATCCGCGACGAGATCGCGCGGCGCGAGGCGGCGGCGCGCGAGGCGATTGTCACGAACGAGCGCCTGGCGGCGGAAGAAGCGCAGCTGAAGACGGCCGCGTCCGCGGCGGCGGCGAGCCTCGCGGAGATCAAGGCGCGCGCGGACGCGGCGCGCGCGGAGGAAGCGCGCTGCGCCGAGGCGCACGCGGCCGCGAAGACGGAGCTCGAGACGCTGCACGCGAAGATCGACGCGGCGCGCGAGCACCTCGGCGACATGCAGAGCGCGGCGGCGGCGAAGGAAGCGCAGCTCGCGATGATGAAGGACGAGGCGAAGGCCAAGATCGTCCTCGAAGGGATTCTGGAATCGGCCGACGGCGACGTGCGCGTCGTGGCGATCGACCAGCGCCGGGCGGGTGCCGCGCTCCAGGCGGGCGACCGGCTCGTCGATCACGTCACGGTGCCCGAGGAGAGCCGCGAGACGGCGGAAGACCTCCTGGGCGATGTCGTGCTGGTCGGCGGCGCGAACGGCGAATATGCGCTGTCGGCCTCCGTCGAATCGTCGTCGGGGCGCAAGTCGCCGATCACCGAGGCGGAACTGACGCTCGCCGAGCTTCAGACGCAGATCGCGGAGGCGCGCGAGACGCTCGCGACGGGCGCGCAGCGCAGCGCGGAGCTGAACGCGCGGCTGGAGGCGAGCGGCGAGCAGCTGGCGGCGGCGCGGCGCGCGGCGGCGCAGGCGGAAGGCGAGGAGTCGATGGTCGCGCGCGACGCGGCGGCGTCCGCGGCGCGGCTCGCGGCCGTGTCGGCGGAGCTGCAGCGCGTCGCGCAGGCGAACGCGGACGACACGGCGCGGCGCGCGGCGCTCGCCGGGGAGCTGGAGGCGACGCTCGCGAAGCGCGACGCGCTCATGGACGCGGTCGGCACGAAGCAGGACGAATTGCGCGCGCTCGAGACGGAAAGCGTCGTCGAGTCGCAGAAGCTGACCGAGCGCCGGATCGCGGCCAGCCGCATGGAGCAGGAGCTGTCGTTCGTCGGCCAGCAGCGCGAAAGTTCGGCGCGGCGGCGCGAGGAACTGCAGCGGGCGATCGACGGGCGCGAGAGCGGCATCCGCGGCTACGAGGATTCCATCCGCCGGCTGACGGAGGAGAGCGGCGAACTGCTCGACAGCCTCGAGGAGCTGAAGGCGCGCGCGGCGGACTGCCACGTGCGGATGGACGAGGAGCGCACGAAGCGCACGGACATGATGGAACGCATCGCGGCCGCCGACGGCGCGGTGGCGACGAAGCGCGCGGGGCTCGACCAGGCGCGCGACTTCCGCGGCAAGCTGGAGGTGCAGGCGGCCGAGGCGACGATGCGGCGGCAGAACATCTACGACCATCTGCAGGACGAATACGGCCTCTTCGCCGACGCCGTGCTGCGCGAGCCCGACCCCGAATGGAAGAAGGGCGTCGTGCCGCCGATGGCCGAGCTGGAGGGGACGGTCAGCCGGCTGCAGGGCGAAATCGCCGCGCTCGGCCCCGTCAACATGGTCGCCATCGAGGAGTGCCGCGAGCTGGAGGAGCGCTACACGAAGGAGAAGGCGCAGGAGGAAGACCTGATCGCCGCGAAGGCGCAGCTGATGGAGCTGATCGGCAACCTGAACCAGACGTCGGGCGAGATGTTCAAGACGACGTTCGAGCAGGCGAACAAAAACTTCCAGACGATGTTCACGAAGCTCTTCGGCGGCGGCGAGGCGCGCCTCGTGCTGCTGGAGGACGAGGAGGATCCGCTCGAATGCGGCATCGACATCATCGCGCGCCCGCCCGGCAAGCGGCCGCAGTCGGTGACGCTCCTCTCCGGCGGCGAGCGCACGATGACGGCGGTCGCGCTGCTCTTCTCCATCTTCATGATCAAGCCCGCGCCGTTCTGCATGCTGGACGAGCTGGACGCCGCGCTGGACGACGCGAACATCGGCCGCTTCGTGGAACAGCTCAAGGCGTTTCTCGTGCAGTCGCAGTTCCTGATCATCACGCACAACCAGCACACGATCGCGGGCAGCGACCTCGTCTACGGCGTCAGCCAGCAGGAGAAGGGCGTCTCGCGGATCATCTCGATGCGCCTGAGCGATCTCGGCGTCAAGGCGAAGAAATAGGACTTTATGAGACAAGCGACACTCGAACGCACCACGAAGGAAACGCAGATCGCGCTTTCGCTCGACCTCGACGGCTCGGGCGAGGGCGTGATCGACACCGGCATCGGGTTCTTCAACCACATGCTGGAGCTGCTGAAGAAGCACGCGCTCATCAATCTGACGGTCAAGGCGACGGGCGACCTGGACGTCGACTACCACCACACGGTGGAGGACACGGGCCTCGTCTTCGGCCAGGCGCTCGATCGGGCGCTGGGCGACCGCAGGGGGCTGACGCGCTACGGCTTCGCCTCGATCCCGATGGACGAGGCGCTCTGCGAAACGTCGCTCGACCTCGGCGGGCGGCCGTTCCTCGTGATGCAGTGCGCGATGAAACACCAGATGGTGCGCGACTTCGAGGTGAAGCTGGTCGAGGAGTTCTTCCGCGCGGTCTCCGTGGAGGCGCGCGCGAACATCCACCTGCGCCAGATCTACGGCGACGAGGCGCACCACGTCTGCGAGGGCCTTTTCAAGTCGTTCGCGCGGGCGCTGCGCGCGGCGAAGGCGATCGACCCGAATGAGAAAGGCGTGCCCTCGTCGAAGGGCGTGATATGATCATTCTCCCTGCCATCGACTTGAAGGACGGCCGCTGCGTGCGTCTGCGGCAGGGCCGCGCGGACGATGTGACGGTCTACGGCGACGATCCCGCC
>Ga0256405_10008897_pt1 | contig 14056 bp, 11 predicted proteins | sample RumenRJG_02DNA_FD_189096 | JGI IMG/M metagenome (GOLD analysis project Ga0256405, IMG submission 189096) | Bovine rumen microbial communities from Lethbridge, Alberta, Canada - RJG_02 | ecosystem: Host-associated > Mammals > Digestive system > Stomach > Rumen | place: Canada: Alberta...
CGACGAAACCGGCGCCATCACGATCCGCTACTCCGAGCCCGAGGGGATGCCCGTCAAGTTCCACTGGGAGACCACCGTCGCCCTCGACGGCTCTTCCACATCGACCCCCATCCAATTCACCGAAACCCTCGAGGAGTCCGGCAACAAGGCGCTCGACAAGACGGCCGGCGGAACGAGTCCCGCCGCCAAGACGATGCAGAACTTCATCCTCGACGCCTCGGGAGCCCAGGAAAACGCCCCCGTCATGGAGAAACTCGGCCGCTTCAACGCCAAACTGCAGGAAGAGACCCGCAAGGACCTCGTCAACACCTTCGCGTTCCTCGTCAACAAGCACCTCGTCAAGAAAGACGGAGACGGCAACCGCACCGAGGACTTCGACTGCGTGCACTACCAGTTCAACCGCGACGTGGTGGCCGGCGGAATGACCGTCAACCTGCCGGGAGGCGGCAAGGTCTCGAACGACAACTACGAAACCGCGCGCGACCAGCTCGTCCAATTCATCACGGGCGACGACAAGGCCACCTACAAGGCCGCCTCGGCCAACGTGAAGAAGCAGACGGGCCTCCTGATGTCGATCGTCACGCAATACGCTCCGACCATGGTCAAGAACGCGTTCGTCTCCACCCTGTCCAATGGCGGACACGAAATGTCGCTCGCGGGCGGACGCATGAAAATCCAAAACCCCTTCGAAAAACCTCTGGTCTGGACGCTCGGCAAGGCGGAGGACGGCTCGATCAAGGCTTCGGTGACCATCACCAGCGGCGTCGGCTTCCTCTTCAGCGCCCAGGGCCAAACGAAACTGGACGACACCGCCAGCTACGAAGAAACCACCCTCGACATCACCATCCCCGCCGGCAACCTCTCCACCCTCGCCGACCAGGACTGGTCGACGTTCGACGAGGGGGCGGTCAACGCCGCCGGCAACAACACCGACGCGCAGCTGTCGGCCATCCCGGAGCAATTCCGCCTCGAAGCGACCGTCAACGCCTCCTACAACCTTCACTTTGACGCCCCGGCCGCCTAGCCAACCCTTCAACTTTTCAACCTTTCAACCTTTCAACAAGGTCGGCAAGTTCCGCAACCAGACCCAGAAGGATCTGAACAACGAGATCCGCACCGCTTTCCGCAACGCCATCATCGACATGTTCGGCGGCCCAGTTCTCCAGGTTCGGCGGAAACGGACCCGGGATTTATGAGCGTTTGAAGTTGAAGGTTGAAAGTTGAAGGTTGAATGGGAGAGACGACCTCACCCCCGATAGGGCATACGCTTCGCGGACAACCTTCGGTTGGTGGATACATATCGGTCGTTGCCCAGTCTTTCGCGGCAGGAGTGCAATCAAGTCAAAAGCGTTGCGCCCTATATTGAAGAAAATCGCTGCGTAGTGAACGTTTATCTGATATAGCGGCGGATTTGTCGCGTGTTCGCTATTGCTCGCAAGTGGTAGGTTTTGGTATAATGTACTTTACCGATTGGGGCAGTCATACATCAAGGATTTCAATGGTAGCGAAAAAAGCAAAAACTGAACAGCGCGGCGTTTCGCATGAAAAATGCGAGGCGTCCAACCGCTTTGTTCTTGTCGGCACATACAAGGGCGACCAGCTGACGAAGTGGCGCGGATGGTACAACTACCCGATTTCGGATGAGGAATTATCTCACGCAGAGACGCAGAGACGCGGAGAAAATGAACTTGTCACAAATTGTGACAAGTCATTGTTTTCAAAGATTAACGAGTTGTGGCTGTTCAATGGCACGAAGGATGAGCGCCGCTATGGGGCAGAGTTTGTCGGCGTCAAGACGCGCAAGGAGTTGATTGACAACTATGGTTATCCGGCCAAGGGCAAGGCTCATGGCGAGAAGTACCTCCTCTTCAAGACTGCTTACAAGTACCGTCACAGCGGTGCTGTTCCTGAAGACGCCGCGCGGGTCATTGTCCGTGCGGCAGATTTCGCAAAGCGCTCTCCCAAAATAGCCAAACAGCTCAAGGCGTATCTCGAATCGCCCGACCGCAACGACCCTGACCTCGCGAAGCGTCTCCCTGAAATAATCACCCGCCTCCGCCCAGAGCAGCTCCGCGTCTGCGAGGCGGCGGTGCAACTGACTTTTTTTTCAATGTTAGAAACCAAGGTGGAGAAGCTTCCGAGTGCATTGAAAGATGATCGTCCTATAGCCATAGACCTCTTCGCGGGATGCGGGGGGTTGTCGCTCGGGTTTGAACAGTCTGGCTTTGATGTTGTAGCTGCAGTTGAAATTGACCCCATACATGCGGCGGTGCATGAGTATAATTTTCCAAATTGCAAAACGATTTGTGCGGACATAAAGAATATCGATGGCAATGATATTCGGCAACTGGCAGGGATTGGAAATCGTGATGTAGATGTGGTCGTCGGAGGCGCTCCATGCCAAGGATTTTCAATGATAGGTAAACGTGCGTTAGACGATCCGCGAAATCAACTGATTAGCCATTACCTTCGCATAGTGAAAGATATCCGCCCAAAGTACTGTGTTCTCGAAAATGTAAAAGGTCTGACGGTCGGAAAGCATGCGCAGTTCTTGGCTGAGTTAATCTCTGAGTTAAAAAAAATACATTACAAAGTTCTTCTTCCTTATCAGGTTCTTAATGCGGCGGATTTTGGCGTGCCGCAAAATCGGGAGAGGCTTTTTCTAATAGCCGCAAGAGATGATCAGGCGTTAGCTAATTATCCAACGGCGTTGGAGCGACGAGTGACCATAGAGGACGCTATATCTGATCTGCCAGATGCGGACAGATATGACTGCCTTTTGTCTGACGATTCTGTTTCAGTGCATTGGAAAACAAGCCGAGCATACGCACAACAGCTTAGAGGCCTGCTTCCTGATGATTCGAATTTTGGTTATGATCGATCATTTGACAGAGATAAGTTGACTTCAAGTCGGCGAACAATTCATGGCGCGGTTAGTATGGCGCGGTTCATGGCGGCACCTCAGGGTGAAACCGAGCCACACAGCCGTTTCTTCAAGCTTGCTTGGGCGGGGCAAGCCAATACTTTGCGCGCTGGAACGGATAGTGCGCGTGGTGGTTTTACATCGCCTCGTCCAATTCATCCAACTTTGCCGCGAGTGATTACTGTTCGAGAAGCGGCTCGTATACATTCTTATCCTGATTGGTTCCGCTTCAACAAGACAAAGTGGCACGGGTTCAGGGAAATAGGCAACAGCGTGCCTCCCAAATTGGCACGTGCTGTTGGAAGTATGGTCATAACCGCACTTGGTGTAACACCGATAAAGCCTACGTCTGCGATAAAGCCGGGGAGCGAGGCTCTTCTGGAATTTGATATGCGAGCAGCAGCGGATCATTTTGGGGTGCCAAGAAATGTGATAGCACAAAGAAAGAGGAAATGTGATGGCAAAAAAAACTGCAAAAACTAGTTCTTATTCCGCGATAGTGAATCGCCTTTTCTTCTTGGGGTATAAGCCTGGTGTCAAGAAGATACCTTTTACGCGCGATGAGATTGCGGCCGTCGCGAACGAGTTAAAAGTGCCGTTGCCAAAAAATCTTGGTGATGTAATGTATTCGTATCGATACAGAAAATCCCTGCCCCCTGATGTAGTGGCCACCCAGCCTAATGGATGTGAATGGATAATTGAAGGCGCAGGCGATGCGAAGTATGTTTTTAAACTGGTTCCGTTCAACAGAATACTTCCCAATCCTAATTTGCTATCTATAAAAATTCCGGACGCGACGCCAGAAATAATTGGACGATATGCATTAGGTGACGAACAGGCTCTTCTCGCGAAGGTGCGCTACAATCGATTGGTGGACATGTTTTTGGGTGTTACCGCCTATTCGCTTCAAAATCATTTAAGGACAAAAGTTCCTGGCATTGGGCAGATAGAGATTGACGAGGTATATATCGCAGTCGACAAGCACGGCAGGCAATTTGCTGTCCCTGTTCAGGCCAAGGGTGGGCACGACCAACATGGTGTAGTTCAGTCATTGCAAGATATCTCATGGTGTAAGCAACGACTCCCAGAACTGATATGCCGGCCAATTTCGGTTCAATTCGTAACTGAAACTAAGATCGCCATGTTTGAACTTTTCGATGATAAAGGAACCGTCAAAATTGCAGAGGAGAAGCACTATGAGCTCGTTCCTTACGAGTCCATTACCGCAGCAGATCTAAGTGCCTATAGGAACATAGCTAACGCTTGATTGGAAGATGACTTCAAAAGGGTAGCATGATAAAACCGTTGCTCTTATCCTTTGAAGTCGAGTTCCGCTGAAAGTTTTATGGTGCGTCAAATTATCCTCTCGCCGGCCGACGCCGCCGATTTCTTTCGCTCCGTGCTGCCGAAAGAGCAGAAGGAAGAACGCGTGTTTGTTCTCCCTCTTGATGCGCACGGAAAGGTTCTTGCCAAGCCGATTCTCGTTTCTGTAGGTAGCGAAGACGGCACGGCAGTGATTGATGCCGGTGCGATTTTCCGCGAAGCGCTGAAAGCGGGGGCAGATGAGATTATCGTCGCCCACAACCATCCATCGGGCGACCTCACTCCCAGCAAGGCCGACATTGCATCGACAAAGGAGCTGAAAGCCCTTGCGTCCCGGCTTGGCGTTCCGCTTGTCGATCACATTATCATGGGCTCTTCAAGTCCTGCCAGCGGCGGAGAGTTCGTCTCGCTTGCAGAATCAGGGAGACTGGACGGCATTTGCGAGGAATGTAAATCCGCGAACATTAAAAGTGGAGGCCGGCGATGAGAAAGTCAACAGTTTCGATGATTCTTTTCTGCGCGATATCCGCGTTTGCGGAGGGCGGTTATACCAACCACGCGGGCAACGTTGTCGCGGGGTGGCCTGTCAAGCTCACGCAAAAGGAGGTCGCCTTGGCCGAGGGCACTACCAACTCTCAACTTTCAACTACCAACTCCCAACCTCAAACATCAAACATCAAACCTCAAACATCAAACTCTCAACTTTCAACTTTCAACTTTCAACTTTCAACTACAAACACCTATCCGCTCTCGATCTTTCCGGAGTCCGAGCAGCGGCGCATCGCGGCGGACTTCGGGCAGCCTCGCGTGCCGGTCGCGGTGAAGCGCGCCATCACGGGGGCGGAGAAGGCTATGGCGCGATCGTGCAAGCGCGCGGAGAAGGGCCTCTGCACGAAGGAGGAGAGCGACGACTTCTGCGCGAAGTCCGCGGCCGCGCTCAAGAGCTATCTCGACAAGCAGGTCAAGGAAGGCGTGATCACGCCCGCCGAGCGAAAGGCTCTTGGGCGTTGACCCCTCGCTGGCTGATACTTACATGGGCTGGGCACACGGTGTCGGCAAAAATGGTATAATACCCTGAAACGGCACAAGCTCTTAAACGGCACAAGCGACAGGGATATGAAAAAAGCATTGGTAACTGGTGGCGCGGGTTTTCTCGGGAGCCATCTATGCAAGCGGCTGCTTGCCGACGGCTACGAGGTGACTGCATTGGACAACCTCTTCACGGGCACGAAGGAGAACATCTACGAACTCCTCGACGACAAGCGCTTCTCGTTCGTCCTGCACGACGTGACGCAGCCGTTCTGGGGGCAGTTCGACGAAATCTACAACCTCGCCTGCCCCGCCTCGCCCATCCACTACCAGAAGAATCCCGTCGAGACGACGAAGAGCTCGGTGCTCGGCACGATGAACATGCTCGAGCTCGCGCTCAAGACAAAGGCGCGCATGCTCCACACCTCGACGAGCGAAATCTACGGCGATCCGCTCGTCCACCCGCAGGTCGAGGAATACTGGGGCAACGTCAACACCATTGGCCTCAGGAGCTGCTATGACGAGGGCAAGCGTGTCGCCGAGACCTTGTGCGCCGACTACCGCAGGCAGTACGGCGTCGACGTTCGCATGGTGCGAATCTTCAACACCTACGGGCCAAAGATGCACCCGAACGACGGCCGCGTCATTTCCAACTTCATCATGCAGGCGCTCGCGAACCGCGACATCACGCTCTTCGGCGACGGCAAGCAGACGCGCTCGTTCCAGTATTGCGACGATCTCGTTGAGGCGTTTCGCCGCTACATGGATCTTTCGCCAAAGAAGCTTGCGGCGTTTTTTGGCGGCAAGAAGGTGAAGGGTCGTATCACGCCCGCCGTTCCCGTCATCAACACCGGCAATCCTGGCGAGTATACGATCAAGGAGCTTGCCGAGGAGACTCTGCGCCAGCTCCCTGGCTCCAAGTCGAAGATCGTCTTCAAGCCGCTGCCCGAAGATGACCCGAAGCGCCGCAAGCCCGACATCACGCTCGCGAAGGCGCTGCTTGGCTGGGAACCGAAAGTCCCGCTCAAAGTCGGCCTTGCAAAGACGATAGAGTATTTTAAGTCAAAGAGGTAGCCCATGTCCGCCATACTCGACAAGATACTGTCCGACCGTGAGAAGTTCGTCTGCACCGTAAAGACGCTCGGTGCCTGCAAGCTGCCGTCGCCCGTCCGCCACCGCAAGTACGTCGCCGACGGAGAGCGGGTCTTCGCCACGGAAAGCGAGTCGCATGCTCGCTTTGCTGAGACGAAGCTCGGGCACATGCCGACATTTGAGAAGGCGGGGCCAAAGGAGATGATTTTCCACGACCCGCGCTGGACGCGTGTCGGCATCGTGACGGCTGGCGGGCTCTGCCCGGGGCTTAACACGGTCATCAAGGGGCTTGTCGAGATCCTCGAGTTCGACTATGGCGTAAAAAAGGTCTTTGGCATCCGTTACGGCTACGCGGGACTAAACCCGAAGTACGGCTACGAGCCGATGTTGCTTAATCCCGATGCGGTGGACACGATCCACGAGGCGGGCGGCACGGTTCTCGGTTCGAGTCGTGGCCAGCAGCCGGCGGACGTGATGGTCGACACCCTTGAGAGAATGAACATCAATGTCCTCTTCTGCATTGGCGGTGACGGGTCGCTCCGCTGCGCGAGCGACATTGCGGCGGAAGTGTTGAAGCGCGGGCTTAAGATTTCTGTCGTCGGCATCCCGAAGACGATTGACAACGACCTTATGTTTGTAGGCCGCAGCTTCGGTTTCGAGAGCGCTGTTGCGCAGGCTGCCGAGGTCATCAGAAGCGCCCATGTCGAGGCGAAGGGAACGCCCCACGGCATCGGCCTCGTAAAACTCATGGGCCGAGACTCCGGTTTTATCGCCGCGTCGGCGACGGTGGCGAATCCCGTCGTGAACTTCTGCCTCGTCCCTGAGGTAAAGTTCGAGCTCGACGGCGAGCGCGGGCTTTTGCGCGCACTTGAACGTCGCTTCGCCGCGGGGAAGTCCCACGTCGTCATCGTCGCCGCCGAGGGCGCGGGGCAGGAGCTGATGGAAGGTGCCGAGGAGCGCGACGCGAGCGGTAACATCCTCAAGAAGGACATCGGAGAGTTTTTGAAGCGCCGCATTTCCGCGCATTTCAAGGAAAAGGGCTTTAATGCGAGCGTAAAGTACATCGACCCGAGCTACATCATCCGCAGCTGCCCTGCGCGCGGCACCGACGCGATACGTTGCTACGAGCTCGCGCGCGCAGCGGTTCACGCCGCGATGGCGGGCCGCACCGACTGCGTCGTGGGCAATATCGGCGAGAGCTTCGCGCTCGTGCCGATCGCGCTCGCCACGATCGAGCGCCAGAAGCTTGATACCGACGGCCAGTCCTGGCGCAGCGTCCTCGACGCGACCGGCCAGGAGTTCTACTTCAACGGCGTTTCGCGCAACCTCTTCGCAGGCGACGCCTTCGCACCGTAAGTAGTTGGAGAAATGAGTTGGAGTTGGAGAGTGGTGGGTTAGGGGTCAGTAGTCAGGAGTTGGAGATGTGAATTGGAGTAGGAGAAGGGAATGTTAAAATTCCACTCTCCAACTCCAACTCAAAACCCCAACTAAAAAATATTTCTTAATTAAAACCTAAAAACAAAAATAGCCATGAAAGACCTGAAGGAAGCATACAAGACGATCGAGGCCGACCACTTCGCGCCCTCGATGGAGATTTCGTTCATCGACGGCGCAAACCGCCAGACCTTCCACTACGAGAAGGTTACGTGGAATATCGGCGGTGAGGAGAAGGGGCTTCGCTACGGCGAGAACCCAGGCCAGGAAGCCGCGCTCTACAAGCTTGTGAACGGCAACCTCGTCCTTGGCGACGTCGAGATGCTTCAGGCAGGCCAGTACCTCGCGTCCGTTCCCGAGCTTCTCCAGTCCGGCAAGCATCCCGGCAAGACGAACGTCACCGACACGGACAATGCGCTCAACATTCTCCGCTACTTGATGGACAAGCCGTGCGCCGTCATCGTCAAGCATAACAACCCGTGCGGCGTCGCGACTGGCTCCACGCTCGCTGAGGCGTACTTCCGCGCGAACAAGGCCGACCGCCTCGCGGCGTTTGGCGGTGCAATCGCGCTGAACCGCGACTGCGACATGGAGACGGCGAAGCTCATCGTCGAGAACTACGCCGAGGTCGTCGTCGCTCCCGATTTTGCGCCCGGCGTTATGGATCTTTTCGCCACGAAGAAGAACCTGCGCGTCTTCCGCATCAAGAACATGTCGCGTCTCACCGACTTTGTCGCAAAGCATGTCGTCGACTTCAAGTCCCTGATCGACGGCGGCATTGTCGCGCAGACGTCGTTCAGCGCGAACGCCCGCAAGCCAGAGGACTTCATGCCCGCCTACTGCAACCGCAAGATCACGAACAAGGCGACGGGCGAAGTGACCTTTGAAGAGCACAAGATCAAGCGCCTTCCGACTGCGAAGGAGTACGAGGATCTCGTATTCGGCTGGCTTGTCGAGGCGGGTGTCACGTCTAATTCAGTCCTCTACGTCAAGGACGGCGCGACGGTCGGCATCGGCACTGGCGAGCAGGATCGCGTTGGCGTCGCGGAGATCGCGCGCGACAAGGCGTACACGAAGCACGCCGACTGGATCGCCTGGGAGAAGTACCAGCTTCCGTTCAACGACCTCCGGCTCAAGTTCGGCGAGGACGACGGCGCGAAGAAGCAGGCGGAGATCATGGAGCAGACGAAAGCCGAGAAGGGCGGGCTCCCTGGCTGCGCGATGGTTTCGGACGCGTTCTTCCCGTTCCGCGACGGACTCGAAGTTGGCATCCGCCAGGGCATTACGTCCGTCGTGCAGCCCGGTGGCGCGATCCGCGACTGGGACGTTATTGACTGCGCGAACGATGCCGGAGTCGCGATGGTATTCACCGGCCAGCGCAGCTTCCGCCACTAAGAGAATTGTGGTATAATCTTAAGCACAATTCACAAGGAGGAGCGACCTATGAAGAAGATTGTTATTTTCGCGATGGCGCTTGTCGCCGCATCGACGCTTTTCGCCAGGGGCCCCGTCCACCGTGGGCCGATACCCCCTCCGATTTACTCGAGCCACCACCACCATCACCACCACGGCAGCGGCGGTGCGATTGCAGCTGGCATCGTTGGCGGCGCGCTTCTCGGCGGGCTTGTCGCAAGCGCGGTTTCGACTCCCGCGCCAGTGGTCGTGACACCCGCGCCTGTCGTCGTGACGCCTGCGCCTGTAGTGGTGCAGCAGCCAGTCGTTGTTCAGCAGCCTGTAGTGGTGCAGCAGCCTGTCTATCAGACGCAGAATGTCTGGGTTGAAGGTCGCTACGTTGATACAGTCCAGCCGAATGGCACGATGGTCCGCACCTGGCAGCCCGGGCACTACGAGCAGCGCACGGTACAGGTGCAGTGAAGCGGCATCTTATCGGCATTGGCGGCGTCGGCATGAGTGCGCTCGCGACGGCGCTTGTCCGTCTCGGCGACGAAGTGACCGGCGCTGATCGCAATCTCGACACCCCGAACATAAGATTTCTCGAAGCTCTCGGCATCCGCTGCTTCCCCGACGACGGCAGCGGAATCGATGCGTCAACCGGTGAGGTGATCGTGTCGACTGCGATTGAGGACACGAATCCAGGGCTAGCGCGTGCCAAGGAATTTGGAATACCGGTGACCCATCGCGCAAAGGCCCTCGCACGCGCGCTCTCCAGCTACAAGCTCGTCGCAGTTGTCGGCACTTGTGGCAAGTCCACTGTCACCGCGATGCTCGGTCACGTGCTTTCGACATGCGGGCACGACCCGATGTGCGTCAATGGCGCGAACGTTCCCGGCTGGCAGGGGGCGGTCAGGTTTGGCAAGGGAGAATATGCCGTTGCAGAGGTCGACGAGAGCGACAAATCTCTCGTCGCGTTCAGCCCATATGCCGCAATCGTGACGAACGTCTCCGCCGACCACTACTCGAAGGAGGAGATGGACGAGGTCTTCGACGCGTTCGTGAAGGATTGCCCAGGTCCTGTCATTGACGCGCGCGGCGAGACCTACCGGCCGCAGGATTTCAACCGCCAGAACGCCTCGCTCGCAGTCCGCATGGCGGTTGCGCTTGGCTGCGACCGCGCCGAAGCGGAGAAGGCGATGGAGAGCTTTGGCGGCGTGGAGCGCCGTCTGCAGAAATATGGCGAGTGTGTCTACGACGACTACGCGCATAACCCCGAGAAGCTGCGCGCCATGTGGCTGACGCTTGCCGAGCGCTATCCTGGTGGACTTTGCGTCGTCTGGCGTCCACATGGCTACGCGCCGCTGCGTAAGATGATGGACGATCTCGCCGCCATGTTTGCCGAAGTGATCCGTCCGCAGGACAAGTTGCTTTTGCTTCCTGTCTACGATGCGGGCGGCACGACCGACCGCTCGATAAACTCCGATGCGCTTGCGGCGAAGCTCGATCCCTCGCGTGTCGAACTCGTCGGGGATCTCGATGCGGCGTTCGATTGGATAGCGGCTCGCCGCGGCAAATACGCCGCGTTTGCGACAGCTGGCGCGCGCGACCCCGGTCTCCCCCAGCTCGCCAAGCGCATTGCAAGTTTATAGATGCTTGTTGTTGTACGCTTCCTGTGTTTCTTTGTGACCTTCGTGTTCTTTGTGGCAAGAATTTAGCGTTAGAATGAACCTTTTGGGAAATAGGGGCGTTTGATTTCTTTGAACAACCTTTGACAACTGGAGGAAGTATGGATGCTCTTAACGCAAGCGGCGTGTGCCGCAAGTACGGCAAGCAGGAAGTCCTCAAGGACTTTTCCATGACGATGGCGCCTGGAAGCTTTGAGGCGTTGATGGGCCCGAGCGGTAGTGGCAAGTCCACATTCCTGCATCTTGCAGCGGGGCTTCTTTCCGCCGACGCTGGCGAGATACTCGTCGGTGGAAGCGACATCGTGAAGATGGGCGACGCTGCCGCTACGAAATTCCGCCGCCGCCACATCGGAGTTGTCTTCCAGTCGTTCAATCTGCTCAACGAGAAGACGGTGCGCGACAATATCGTTCTTCCGCTTCGCCTCGACGGGGCGAAGGTCGACGAAGAGCGGCTTGCATCGCTTGTCGCTGCGCTTGGCATCGCGGACATCCTCTCGAAGAAGCCCGAGGAACTTTCTGGCGGAGAGCGCCAGCGCGTCGCAATAGCCCGTGCGCTCATCGCGTCGCCCGACATTGTGTTTGCGGACGAGCCGACGGGCAACCTCGATGCGAGGGCGTCCAAGGCGATATGCTCGCTTCTCCGCGATCTCAACGGCAAAGAAAAGAGTGCGATTCTCGTCGTCACGCATGATCCGCAGGTTGCTGCGATGGCGAGCAAAGTCCATTTCCTGAAGGACGGCAAGATAGCCGCCTCATACGCGACTGAGGGCGATGCGGAGATGGTGTCGAAGAGGTATTTGGAGACGTATAGGGGTTAGTCAGGGGTCAGTAGTCAGGAGTCAGTGGTAGATGAGAGCAAGACATATATGTGCAGTTCTCGGAATAGCCGCCGCGGCGGGCGCGGTCGTGTTCACGCAGTCGCTTGTAGCGACTAACGACGCCCAGGCGGTTGCAATTGCCGAGCGGCTTATCAAGGCCGTTCCTGTCGACGCCGATGCCCGCACGGTGCAGCTCCAGCTCGACTTCCGTCCAGATGGCCGCGTTTTGCAGGGTCCGCCGATGATGGCGTATGCCGCGACTCGTCCAGGGCTCGACGGCGCTCTCGTCACCAAGGCGCTTTTTGCCCAGCGCCGCGTGAAGAACCTCCCGGCAATAGGCGAAGAGCTTACTCTCGTCGGCCGCAAGGGCGCGTATCGTGTGAAGCTCGCTGGCTACCTCGATTGGGAGCGCCCAGCGCGCGGCTATCCCAATATGTTCCTTCCGCCGTCTGCCGTTGCGGAGATAGACGAGGAATGGCAGGACTTCAAGCCGATTTCTGCCGAGGAATTGTCCCCAATGTTCCTCTCCGACGCAGGGCGCAACATGGATCGCGCAAAGCCGCTTCTCCTTTGGGCAGCCGCGCTTACGGCGCTCTGCCTGCTTGTGAACACACTCTTCCTCACGATCGAATCCCGCCGCATGGAAATCGCTACGCTAAGGATTCTCGGCATGACGCGCGGCGGTGTCGCTAAAATGGTCGTCCGCGAAGCGCTCGCGCTTGTCGCCGCTGGGCTTGCGCTCGGCATAGTCGGCGCAATCGCCGCGCTCTTTGCGTATGTTGCGTGCGACGCAGAGACTTTCCCTGCAGGTGCCGCAATCGGCATGAAGGGCGTAATTGCCGTCATAGCAGTCGCGCCTGTCGTCGCAGTATTCGGCACGCTTTTCGCCCTAAAGCCGGCGTTCGCCGTTCGCCCGCTCGAGGCCGCGTCAGGCCGCGCTCCGCGCAAGAGGCGGCTTGGAATGATTATTGCGTTTGCGTGTGGCTTTGGCGCGTTTGTCGCAGTGGAGACTTGGGGCACATCGCTCACAAAGCCGTTCATACCTTCGCCCGAGTGGCCCGACGCGATAGTCTCGATACTTCCTGGCGGCGTTTCGAGCTTTGACATAGAGCATCTGCGAAATCTCAAGGGGGTGAAGCGCATAGGCGAACTTCAGCCGCTCCAAGTCAACATCTCTCCACTTGAGGAGCTGAAGGGATTCGGCGGCGGCAGTGGGGGTCGCGGTGGACGCGGACCGATGAAGCAGTACAGGAACGCGCTTCTCCTCGCGAGCGCGTGGCTTCCAGACTTCAAGTTTTCGCAGGGCGACCGCGAGTCTGCGGAGAAGGCGCTTGCGGAAGGTGACAACTGCGTCATAACCGAAATGATGTCGCGCGCCCGCAAGCTAAGCGTCGGCGACGAACTTGTGATTGATGCTGGGCGAGGGCTTATTATTCCGCTCAAGGTCGTCGGCGTAGTCGATCTCAACTGGCATATGGTGACGAGCCGCGCGCTTGTGCGAGGGATGAACAGGATGCCGGTCAATACCGACGGGCCTGTCTTCGTTTCGTTCGACACGCTTGCCGCCTGCGACGCGAGGCCGCAGGACTTCGTGAAGATGACGCATGTGTGGCTCGACTATGAGCCGGAGTTCCTCGCCGCAAACGGCGTGTTCCCGGCGGGGCGCATCGTGGAACGCGAGATTGTCGAGGCACTTGGCGGCGCATGGAGCGAGGATTCCGAAGGCGAGATTCACGGCAACACTGTGCGTCTCCATTCGCGCGACGAGATTGCCGACGGAACGCTTGCGCATGGGAGCGACCTCGTGGGCGCGATGGCGCGCGTGCCGTTCATCTTCGTCGCCGTCATCTCGCTCGGCTTCGTCGCGATGCTTGTCGCGTCGTTCGAGTCGCGCCATCGCGAGTTCGCCGTTCTTCGCGCAGTTGGCGCGACGCGGTTCCAGCTTGCGAAGGTGCTTATAGGCGAGGCGCTTGGGGTCGCGATCGTCGGCGTCGCGCTTGGGCTCGCGCTTGGTGCGCCGCTTGGCTGGCTTTGCACGACTGGTACGCGCGCGGCGATGGCGAACTGGGGGCTTCCAGCGACTTTTGTCGTGCCGATGCTGATCATCGCCAAGGGCGCGTTCTTCTCGATTGTTTTTGCCCTTGCCGTCGCCGTTCCCGCCGCCCTTGCCATCGTTCGCCGCTCGATCCATCGCTAATGGCGGATTTGCCGTGCGCTGAACAATTGGGGAGAACAATTGGGGACAAGTATGTATTGCGTCAAGGGTGGAAGTGAAAAAACTTTGCACTGAAGTGCGTGTGGGTACTAGCGCGGATGTATCCATCCGCGCCTTGCGGGGTTCAGGGGGACTCGAGTCC
>Ga0256405_10008899_pt1 | contig 14052 bp, 7 predicted proteins | sample RumenRJG_02DNA_FD_189096 | JGI IMG/M metagenome (GOLD analysis project Ga0256405, IMG submission 189096) | Bovine rumen microbial communities from Lethbridge, Alberta, Canada - RJG_02 | ecosystem: Host-associated > Mammals > Digestive system > Stomach > Rumen | place: Canada: Alberta | collected...
CGTGAAGCAGTTCCCGGCGGAACAGCTCCCATTCCTCCGTTCCGCTCTCACCGAGAAAAGTGATCATGCCCGAAAGACGTTTCACGGGACTGTCATTTTCCGGAACAGTTCCGCGTTCCTCCTGATCCTGCATCCAGACAGATACCCGTTCCAGGAGCGACGCCGAATAATTCCGGAAGGTGACATCATCCATAGTCTGCAGGTACTTTCCAAGAGATATGACGGAAGAAAAACCGCCGGCTCTCAGAAAGAGCTCCCGCTCCTGCTCCGGTGCCCTCTGGATCCTCCAGAAAAACTGCCGCGCCTGCTCCGATGCCCAAAGCGTCATGATGCGGCTTCCGCCGGTGCTCTCCGTGCGGAACAGTTCTCTCTCTGCCCTGAGTATAAGGCTCTCCCCGCCCGCGCTTCCGGCGCTGTCTGTTCCGTCCGCCATGCTGGTTCCGGTCTCCCGGAGCTGAGTCAGAAGCCGGCGCATGTATTGCTCCCTGCCTGCGTTACCCCTGGAAGCAGCCGTCAGGATCCGGAGCAGAAGCAGGCTGTCGTTTTCTTTCAGGGCCGGCGGCACAGCCCCTGACGCTGCGGCGGAAGCTGCTTCTTCCGCGTTCCGGTCCAGTTCCCGGTGGATCTCCCTCAGTTCCCTTATCGCCGCAGGGGATATACCGGATGTAAAGAAGCTCCTGCGGCTCAGATCGTTCAGGATCTGAGTGCACCTGGTGCTGACAGCCAGATAATATCTCTGCAGGATACGCAGGTTCCGGATGTTCATCTGGATGCGGATCCGGTTCAGGACGGTAAGATGCGTAGTAAGCTCGGAAAGCGAGGCTTCCGCGGCGGCTCTCCCTGATTCCGGATACGCAAAATCGGCAGAAGGCAGGTCCTGTTCATCCGAAGCCGTATATTTCGCGATGATCGACTTCGCAAACAGGTTTTCCCCGCCAAGTCTGCCTGGGAGTCCCCGGTATGGAACATGTACCGGCAGCTCGTGGCTTACGCCCAGCTGCCTGGCTGTGATCTCCATTTTCATCTCATACTTACTTTATTTCATGCAGGCCGCTGTGGGTGATCTCCACCGTCTGGTACAGCACGTTCCCCTGCAAGGCGTCAAAATCGGAAATATCCCACTTCGTGACGATCCCCTGGTCAAAGTAATAGGATTTCTTTTTGGAGCCGCGCTGCATCACCATAATGGTCACGGAAGAGACCAGGGTCCCTGGCTTCAGGTCAACAGGTGCTTTCCCGTCGGGATCCGCCAGCAGCCCACGCTCCATCGTAAGCTTCTGCGGGGAGGAATGCTGTTTTGCCAGCGCGTGGACATGCCAGTTGTCTCCTCCCTCCCGGACGGCTTCTGTCTCCAGTACCTCCGAAATGTTTCTGATTCTGGCAAAACTGAAGGTGTTCTGTCCGATGTTCACCAGGAAATTGCTGCTGAGCAGCAGGCTCTCGGGTATGCTCATCCTTTTCCTCTCATGGCAGCAGAAGCGGACTCTCCGGCGTGTCGTTCAGTCTGCGGTTGATCTTCGAGATCTCACCGCACCACCGGATGCGTTCCAGATGACTCAGGCTGAAGATGTCATCTCTGGCCCAGTGCATGTAATAGGCGATAAAGCCCGCCTCTTCATAGATCTTTTCTGCCGGATACGGTTTTACACCCCGGCTTCGGTAAAATTTACGGGGATCTCCACTTCTTTCCCGCAGTGCGGGCAGATCCCCTTGTACACGGGGATCTCCATGGCGTTGATCCTCTGGTAGAGGTCCTGCAGATAGGCAAGATCCGGCGTGAACAGTCCCTCCACGATCCGGGTGTCCACAGCAGGAAGGGTCCCCAGCTTCGTAATGACCCTCGCCAGAATAATGATCGTCAGATATCCTGGATTCTGCTGGACCCGGGGATCTTTCAGCGGAAGGATCTCATCCGCGGCATTCGCCAGGCGCATCACGCCCTCCTTGTGAAGGTTTCCTTCGCGGTCGATGTAGCCCCTGGGAAGGGTAAAAGGAAATTCAGTCTGAAACATTCAAACTCCTCCTCTTTGAAACAAAAGACAGGGCATGTTTTTTATACATGCCCTCCCTTCATTATCTCTGATCAGGAAACTCTGGTCAGTCCTTCGTGGACGATCTCAATCGTCTCAATTGCGATCTCAGACGCCGTAGCGTTGAAGTCGGGTGCTGTGTATTTCGTGGGCCACGCATTAATGACCTGCCAGGACGCAGCCGGCGCCTGGGTGTCGTTCAGCAGCGTGATGGTCAGTGTCTTGCGCTCCACAGCGCCCTGGATCCCTGCGGCGAGCCAGTCGTACATCGCCCTGGAGTCTGCAAGGCCCTGCTTCAGGGTCAGGTTTCCGTACTTCTTCAGACCCGGGACCTTCATGGGAGTTTCAGCAGTCATATCGCCCTCGCGGTACTCGATGGCTTCGATCGAGATATCGCTTCCAGTTACTTCCGTGAAGCCGCCAGCTTCAATTCCGTCAATTTCAACCTTATATCTGAATTTTGCATTAGGATATCCGGCCATTCTTATTCTCCTCTATAAAATTGTATCTGCCTCGTGCTGTTCTCATTCTTCCGGGAGGTCAGGGTGATCAGCCTTCGCCGCCTTCACCGCCGCCCTCTGCCGCGCCGCCGGCTGCGTCAGCGGTCTTCTGGGAGATCCTGAAGATCACGAACTCGGCAGGCTTCACGGGCGCAACGCCGATCACACAGACAAGACGGCCGTTGTCGATGTCGTCCTGGGTCATGGTATCGCGGCCGATGTTCACAAAGAAAGCCTCCTCCGGCGCCGATCCCGCAAGGGAACCGCCTCTCCAGAGGTTCTCCAGGAATACGCTGATGGTTCTCTGGACTCTCACCCAGAGGACTTCGTCGTTCGGCTCAAACACAGCCCAGTTGGTGTTCGCCTTGATGGACTCTTCAATAAAGATAAAGAGACGTCTGACGTTGACGTATCTCCAGCTGGAGTTGCTCGTCGCAGTCCTTGCGCCCCAGACGCGGATGCCCTGGCCCGGGAAGGAACGGATGAGGTTGATGCCTTTCGGGTTCAGGATATCCTGTTCGCCCTTGTTGAACTGGCTGTCGAGGCCGACGCAGCCGCGCACCACTTCGTTCGCCGGAGCCTTGTGCACGCCCCTGGTGGAATCGGTCCTCGCATAGATTCCGAGAACGGAGCCTGACGGCGGGATCGCGATGGTCTTTCTGTCCAGCGGATCGAAGACGTTCAGCCACGGATGATACAGCGCTGCATAAGGAGAATCGAAGATGTCTCTGTGGTTGATCAGGTCCTGGACCTTCTTCGCGTCTCTCGGCATATCCAGTACAGCGAAGCGGCTGCCAAGGTTCTCGCAGTGGGCGACCAGGGTGAGCTGCACGTTGGGATCCGTGATGCCCGGTGCCGCGATGATGGCGACAGTATCATTGTCCAGGAAGGCCTGGATGCCGGTGCGGAGGCCTGCGCCCCTGTCTTCGCCGATGAAATCAGCTGCGGAAATGGAATCCACGCCGCCGTCTTGTCCGCCGGAAAGCACCAGCGTCGCGACTGCCTTTCCTTCTCCCGCGATCATCTCAAAGGGCGGAATGAACTCATCCGGCTCACCTCCGACATAGGAGACATTGACCAGATCGGACTTGGAGAGCTTCTTGTCAACATAGTTCGCGGCATTGATATTGAAGCCCAGATTGTCGTAATATTCGACCACGTCGCCGTAGCGCACGTCAAGGCTGAACTCGCAGGTCGTGATGACCTTGCTGGGAAGCAGCTCCTTGTCCACCACGTCGCCTTCGAACTCTTCCTCAAGGGTAAGGATGTTGCCCTGGTTCTTGAGGATCTTGTTGTACTCGATGGTCTCGCCGTCATTGAAGGCGATGATGTCACCGGCGTTGAATCCGGCGCCATTCTTCACGATATAGCGTTTGCCGGCATCAGTCTCCAGGACCTCCAGGATCTGGGTCTTCGCCTTGCTTGCAGGAGCCGCGACGATCCGGATGTCATCGCCCCATGCACCGGGGTTCTTCGCTTCGATCTTAAGGATCTTGCTGCTGCCCTTTGCGCACTTGGCATCACCGGGAGCAACGCGGACAATAAACGCACGGGAACCGCCGTTCATAAAGAACTGGTCCACCGCGTACGCGAGGAAACGGTAATCTCCGAAAGCATTCTCAGAGAGGTAGCCGCCATAGAGACGCTTGAAATCCGCAGGACTCGTCACCAGCTGCGGGACGCCGCCCACGGGTCCCTTCGCCGCGAGGCCGATAAATCCGGCTGTACTTGTCCCGACGCCTTCCATCGGCTTGGAACCGGATTCAAACTCTTCTACATATACGCCTGGTGATAAGTATTCCGCCATATTTTCTGCTCCTTTCAGCAAGTATCCAAAAAGATACCAAAAAAACATTATCGACAAATATTATAAACCTGCAGTGCATTAAGCCGCAACTTCTCTATTGTACTTTTTTTATGGATAGTCTGGGCTTTTTTTTCAAAAACTGTAACATTTCAACAATCACAATACTGTCACACTGTTTTCAGGAGCTCCATAAACTTTTCAAGAGGAAGAGAACCCTCCGCCAGGGCCAGAACCACAGTGGCATACTTCGCCGCGATCTCATAAGCCTGTTCCATTTCCGCGCTGCATTCCTTGAGCAGGATCTCCTCCTCTGTATCTCCGGGAAGGAACCGCACCGCTTTGTATGCCAGGAGATCCGCGGGTTTGTTCAGCGCGAAGCATCCTGCCTCTATGTAAAAATTCAGCGTACAAAGTGCAAAGGCCAGGTCCGGAACGTTGTCCAGGGGCACGTCGTCCCGCATCGTAAGGACAGAGCAGAAATATCGGGCGCCATCCGGATCTCCCGGCACCGGGCTGAAGAAAAACTCGCCGGTCACTCTGTCCAGATGTTCACCGAAGCGCGTGAATTCTGCAGTCAGGATCTCTACTGTCTCCTCTCCTGCTTCATGGCTCAGGATCTCCGATTCATCGCCGTAGCGGCTGATCTTCTCCTGCAGTGCCTCAAGGATCTTTCTCTCCATCTGCATTCCGCCTTCGCTCAGTGTCTTTCCCATGATTCGCTCTCCTCCGGCCGTTCCCCGGCTGCTTTGTTCTTCACTGTACTTTTTTACAGGAACTGATGAATATTATAACACATTGAGGTTTTTTCCATACCTGTGATCTGCACACAAAAAACCGCCTGTCTTCAGGAATCTCTGAAAACAGGCGGTTTTTTCGAGCTTCTGGCCGGACTCGAACCGGCGACCCACGCATTACGAATGCGTTGCGCTACCAACTGCGCTACAGAAGCTTCTTTACTCTTAAAAAAACAGAACAGATTTTACTCTGTTCTGTTTTCCGTGACCGATCCGGGAATCGAACCCGGGTTTGAGCCGTGAGAGGGCTCCGTCTTGACCGCTTGACCAATCGGCCTTACTGCTATTTCATTATACATCAGCTTTTCTGATTTGTAAACCTGATGTAAGTCGAGGCGACAAGATTCGAACTTGCGGCCTCAGCGTCCCGAACGCTGCGCTCTACCAAACTGAGCCACGCCTCGATCTTTCCGTACCGGGGCTCTCGCCTCAGCACTTCGATAGTATACCCAAAAGGTGTTGGAAAGTCAATAAAAACTTTTAAAAACTTTGAACGGCGGGCGGCTGCCCTGAGGCAGAGCCGCCCGCCGCGTTTCTCATGTTTTTACTTCACAACAAAGTTGATGATCTTGTTCGGGACATAGATCTCCTTGACCAGGGTCTTTCCTGCCAGATAGGACGCCACCTTCTCGTTGGCCTTTGCCAGGGCGAAGGCTTCTTCCTTGGGTGCGCCGGTGGGGATGTCCACGGAAGCGCGGGCCTTGCCGTTGATCTGCACGCCGACAGCAACGGTCTCGTCCACGGTCTTCGCCTCGTCGTACTCCGGCCATGCGGAAACGGTCAGGAAGCCCTCTCCGCCGATCTGCTCATAGATCTCCTCGGTGATGTGCGGCGCGAAGGGAGAAAGGAGCTTCAGGAAAATGATCAGCTGCTCTCTTCCGATCTTTCCGACTTTGCCGATGTCGTTGATCAGCGTCATCAGGCAGGCGATGGCAGTGTTGAACTTCATCTCCTCGATGTCGGAGGACACTTTCTTGATAGCCTTGTGAATGCCGGACTCCAGTTCCTTCACCGGTTCTTCCGTCATGATGTCCTTCAGCGCGAAGACTCTCTCCAGGAAGCGGCGGCAGCCCTTCACGGAGCTGTCATTCCACGGAGCAGCGCTGCCGTAGTCGCCCATGAACATGACGTAGACTCTCAGGGTATCTGCGCCGTAATCCTTCACAATATCCAGCGGATCCACCACGTTGCCCCTGGACTTGGACATCTTCTCGCCGTCAGAGCCGAGGATCAGGCCCTGGTAGCTTCTCTTCGCGTAGGGCTCCGGTGTGGAGACCTCGCCGATGTCGTACAGGAAGTGATGCCAGAAGCGGGAATAGATAAGATGTCTCGTGACATGCTCCATACCGCCGTTGTACCAGTCGACCGGCATCCAGTATTTGATCTTCTCCGGATCCGCAAATGCCTTGTCATTGTGCGGGTCGCAGTAACGGAGGAAATACCAGGAGGAACCTGCCCACTGGGGCATGGTATCAGTCTCTCTCTTCGCGTCGCCGCCGCACTTCGGGCACTTGCAGTTCACAAAGGACTCTACTTTTGCGAGGGGAGACTGTCCGTCTTCGCCCGGGCGGAAGTTTTCCATCTCCGGAAGACGGAGCGGCAGCTCCTCGTAGGGAACGCCTACCACGCCGCACTTCGGGCAGTGGATCAGCGGAATGGGCTCGCCCCAGTAGCGCTGGCGGTTGAAAGCCCAGTCCTTCATCTTGTACTGCACGCCCTTGGTGCCAAGGCCCTTCTCCTCCAGCCAGTCGATCATCGCCTGGATGGAATCCTTCTTGTTGTCATAGGCATTCAGGAATTCGGAATTGATCATCTTCCCGTCGCCGGTGTAGGCTTCTTTGGAGATGTCGCCGCCCTCGATGACCTGGATGATGTCCACGCCGAACTTCTTCGCGAAATCATAGTCTCTCTGGTCGTGGGCCGGGACAGCCATGATCGCGCCGGTGCCGTAGCCCATCATGACATAGTCCGCGATAAAGATCGGGACTTCCTTGCCGTTCACGGGATTGATCGCGGTGAGGCCTTCGATCTTCAGACCGGTCTTGTCCTTCACAAGCTGGGTGCGCTCAAACTCCGTCTTCTTCGCGCACTCTTCCCTGTAAGCCTTGACAGCGTCCATGTTGGAGATGCGGTCCGCAAACTGATCGATCAGCGGGTGCTCCGGCGCAAAGACCATGAAGGTCACGCCGAACAGCGTATCCGGTCTGGTGGTGTAGATCTCCACCTTCTCATCGGTATCCTTCAGCGGGAATTTCACGAAGGCGCCGGTGGAACGGCCGATCCAGTTGACCTCCTGCTGCTTGATGTTGTCAGGATAGTCCACGTCGTCCAGTCCGAACAGCAGCTTGTCAGCGTAATCGGTGATCTTCAGATACCACACGTCCTTCGGCAGCTGGATGACGTCGCTGTGGCAGATATCGCACTTGCCGCCCTGGGAATCCTCGTTGGAAAGAACAACTTTACAGGACGGGCAGTAGTTCACCAGCGTCTTGTTCCTGAACACCAGGCCGTGGTCAAACAGCTTCAGGAAGATCCACTGGGTCCACTTGTAGTAATCCTCCTTGGAAGTATCCACGGTGCGCGTCCAGTCAAAGGAAAAGCCAACGCTCTTCAGCTGGTTGGAGAACTTCTCAATATTCGCGTCCGTGATGACGCGCGGATGCGTGTTCGTCTTGATGGCGTAGTTCTCTGTCGGAAGACCGAACGCGTCATATCCGAGCGGATTCAGGACGTTGTAGCCCTGCATTCTCCGCTTTCTGGAGATCACCTCAATGCTGGAATATGCCTTGATATGGCCCACATGCATGCCGGCGCCGCTGGGATACGGGAACTCCACCAGTCCGTAAAACTTCGGCTTCTTTGAGAAATCCTCGGCGTGGAACAGTCCAGCCTCTTCCCACTTCGCCTGCCACTTCGGCTCGATCTTCTTGTAATTATATTCCATGTTCTTCACCTTTCTGTGACGCTGTAATTCTCATCTCTGCCGGGATGCCGGCTAAACATAAATTGTAAATTCTGCGCATGTATTTGTCAACCAAAGTACCGTCCCAGCGCAGGGGCTGCACGGCAGGGTACAGTGCCAGTTATGCTGTCCGACCCTGGTACAGCTGAAAAGCTTTCATGAATAGAAGTGGTCACGAAACGAATCATTTTGAAAAAAATGAACACACTATTTGATCGATATTGATTCCCCATGCGTAATCATGATCTTATTTGATCTGAATTGGAGCCCATCTTTCAGGCGCCTCTCTATCCGGGTCAGATTTAGCCAACATTTACATCGAAAATGTCTATTTAGCGACTCTGAAGATTATACTTGTTCAAATCTGGAGGTTCCAAAATGTGTTCACATTTTCCATAACAGATAAAACGTGACCATCCCGCCTGATCCGCCACCATTCTGCACACAGTACAGTCTTACACCCTGCTGCGCAGCTTCCGCGGTCCTGCGAACATTCTGGATCAGCTGCCTTCTGACCCTTGGGCCCTTACATTATATCGAAAATGGACAGCTGGTTCGACTCGGGCAGGTTCTTAAGGATCCCCAGTCTGCAGAGCAGGTCGCAGGTCGTCTGGCCCGTCCCGGTACGCGTTTTGAAATCATCCTTGGAGATGAAGGCGCCCCGGGCTGCCGCTGCCACGATCTGCTGCGCGGCGGACTCCCCGAGTCCGTCGATGGAGGTCAGAGACGGCATGATCTTCCCGTCGATGATGGAGAAGTGCGTGGCCTTCACCCGGTAGATGTCGATGGGCAGGAACTCGAAGCCCCGGGCGTACATCTCCTGCACGATGCGGCCGTCCTTCACCATGTCCTCTTCCTTCGGGGAAAGCTTCTCTTCCTTGCTTCCGGAATTCTGCCGCCGCTTCAGTTCCGCGAGGAAATGCTCCAGCTTCGCCCTGCCCCCGCACATGATCTCGTAGGAGAAACCGGTGGCGCGGATGGTGAAATACGCGGTGTAATACTCCAGCGGATAAAAGATCTTGCAGTAGCCGATGCGCCAGGCCATCATGACATAGGCCGCGGCGTGGGCCTTCGGGAACATGTACTTGATCTTCTTGCAGGACCAGATGTACCAGTCCGGCACATCGTGTTCCTTCATATGGGCTTCCCAGTCGCCGTTCAGGCCCTTGCCCTTTCGGACGGACTCCATGATCTTGAAGGACTCCTGCGGATCCATGCCTTTCTTGATCAGGAACAGCATGATGTCGTCACGGGTGCAGATGGCGGTCTGGATGGTGGCGGTCCCTTCGCTGATCAGCTTCTCCGCGTTGCCCTGCCAGACATCTGTCCCGTGGGACAGTCCTGAGATGCGGACCAGGTCGGAAAAGCCCTTCGGCTTCGCCTGGATGACCATGTTCATGGCGAAGTCCGTGCCAAACTCGGGAATACCCAGGGCTCCGAGTTTGCAGCCCAGGATGTCGTCCGGCGTCACCTTCAGGGCCGAGGTGTTCTGGAACAGGCTCATCACTTCTTTGGAATCCAGCGGAATGTCCTTAACGGGGTCGATGCCCGTCAGATCCTGCAGCATGCGGATCATGGTGGGATCCTGGTGTCCCAGGATGTCGAGCTTCAGGAGATTGTGGTCGATAGCGTGATACTCGAAATGCGTCGTGATGATCGGCGTCGTCATATCATTGGCCGGGTGCTGCAGCGGCGTGAAGGAGTAGATGTTCTCTCCTTTCGGAAGCACGACGATGCCTCCCGGGTGCTGCCCGGTGGTCCGCCGGACGCCGACGCAGCCTTTGACCAGACGGTTGATCTCGCAGTATCTCTTCCGCTCCCCGTGCTCCTCGAAATAATTCTTTACGTAGCCGAAAGCTGTCTTGTCCGCCAGGGTGCCCACGGTTCCGGCCCGGAAGGTCTGCCCTTTGCCGAAGATCACCTCGGTGTAGGCGTGGGCGGAGGACTGGTTCTCACCCGAGAAGTTCAGGTCGATATCCGGCTCCTTGTCCCCCTTGAATCCCAGGAAAGTCTCGAAGGGAATGTCAAACCCGTCTTTTTTCAGCTTCGCGCCGCACTTCGGGCACACCGCGTCCGGCATGTCACAGCCCGCCGTGCCGGCATAGCTCTTCGGGATCTCGGAATCAAAATCCGAGTACTGGCACTCCGGGCAGAAGTAATGCGGCGGCAGCGGGTTCACCTCCGTGATCCCCGCAGTGTAGGCCACGAAGGAAGATCCCACGGATCCGCGGGAGCCAACCAGATATCCTTCGGAGTTGGAATGCAGCACCAGCTCCCGGGCGATGATGTACATGACAGCGAAGCCGTTTTTTATGATGGATCCAAGCTCCTTCTCCAGCCGGTTCTGAACGATCTCCGGCAGCGGCTTGCCGTACTGCTCGTAGGCCTTTTCATAACAGAAATGTGTCAGCTTCTTGTCGGAATCCGCGATGACGGGCGGACACTTGTCCGGCCGCACCGGGGAGATGTTCTCCACCATGGCGGCGATGCGGCGGGTGTTGGTGATCACCACCTCTTCGCACTTGTCCGGGCCGAGATACTCGAATTCCTTCAGCATCTCCTCCGTGGTCCGGAGGTAGAGTGGAGGCTGGTTATCCGCATCCGGGTACTTGTTGCCGAAGAAGATCATCCGCCGGTAGATCTCGTCCTCCGGGTTCATAAAATGGACGTCACAGGTGGCGACCACCGGCTTCATCAGCTCTTCTCCCAGCCGCACGACACGGCAGTTCAGCTCCTTCAGATCGTCCTCGGAGTCCACGGCGTAGTGGTCGTCCCCGATCATAAAGAGATTGTTGCCGAGGGGCTGGATCTCCAGATAATCGTAGAAGGAGGCGATGCGGTTCACTTCGTCCGGGCTTTCGTCCCGGAGCAGCGCCTGGTACAGTTCACCCGCTTCACAGGCACTTCCGATCAGCAGTCCTTCGCGGTATTTCTGCAGCTCGCTCTTCGGGATCCTGGGTCTTCGGTTGAAATACTTCAAGTTCGAATCGGAGACCAGGCGGTAAAGGTTCACGCGGCCGATCTCGTTCCGGACAAGGATGATGACATGGTACGTGTTCATCTTCCGCACCAGGTCCGGGTTGGTCTCACCCAGAGCGCTGACCTCCTTCAAGGTGGAGATCCCGCGCTCCCGGAGCATTTTTACGAAGCACATGAAGATGTCCGCCGTGCAGGCAGCATCGTCCACGGCCCTGTGATGATGATTCAGGGAGACGCCCAGCTCCTTAGCCACCGTGTCCAGCTTGAACCGGTTCAGCCGCGGCAGAAGAATGTGCGCCAGGCTGACAGTATCCAGGATGGCCGGATGATACGGCAGTCCCAGGCGCTTCGCGTTCTCCCGGATAAAGCCGGTGTCAAAGGAGGCGTTGTGGGCCACCACAGCGCATCCCTCGCAGAATTTCAGGAATTCCGGAAGCACCGTTTCGATCCCCGGGGCGTCCGCCACCATGGCGTCGTTGATGGTGGTCAGTTCCTCAATGCGGAACGGGATCGGCACATGCGGGTTCACAAAGGTGGAAAACCGGTCTGTCACCACACCGTTTTCGATCTTTACCGCACCGATCTCAATGATCTGGTTCTTCACCGCCGAGAAGCCGGTGGTCTCGATATCGAACACCACGAAGGAGGAGTCCAGCGTCAGGTCTCCCGGATTGACCACCAGCTCTTTCAGGTCGTCCACCAGATAGCCTTCGACGCCGTAGATGATCTTCGGCATCTCTCCCTGCTTTCCCTGGACAGCGTGCCATGCCTCCGGGAAGGCCTGCAGGTTGCCGTGGTCTGTGATGGCGATGGCGTCCATCCCCCACTTTTTTGCCTGCTTGATCAGGTCCTTCGCGGAGGTGACTGCGTCGAGGTCGCTCATCTTTGTGTGGCAGTGGAGCTCCACACGCTTCAGCGGGGCTTTGTCCTTCCGGTCGTTCAGCGTGAACGGGTCGCATTTCCGGATGCCCCGCACAGATCCGATGGTCAATTCTCCGTCCCGGGGGTCGATATTCGTGGTCCCCCTCAGGCGGATGAAGTTTCCATCCTTGATCACAGCCTTGAACTGGTCCAGCTCCTCTCCTTCTCCCCGGAAAAAGAGCTTTACCATGATGGAGTCCGTGAAATCCGTCAGAGAAAAAATGAACAGAGTGCTCTGGCTCTTCTCGATGAACCGCATGTCCGTGTCAAAGATCTGTCCCCGGATCGTCACTTCACCCATGACGTTCACGATATCCCTGATCGGGATGAACTGGTCGTCAAAATCCCTTCCGTACAGAACGTCAGGGTTTTCCGGCTTCCGCTGGCTGCTCCATCCGTTCTTCCGCTCCTGCCAGGATCTGCCGGCGCGGTTCTTCTCTCTGGCAGGACGTTTTGCTTCTGCGCCGGAACCGTTCTTTCCGCGGTTCCCGTTCGTCTTCTCCTTCCCGGTGCCGGCGCTCTTTGCTGTTTTTTCAGCGGCGGCATCCCGGGCCCCTGTTTCCGGGGCGGCGCCCTGGGCTGCGGGATCGATCAGGAACGCCTCTTCCTTTTCCTCCCTGACTCTTCCGGGCGCCTCCGCCACCTCGGGCTCATCATTTCTCTCCGGCAGTATATACGGAACGAACCGGGTGCGGACGGTGAGCTCTGTCCCGCACCGGTCCCGGAAGATCTCCTCCTTGAGGAAGCGCTTCAGATCGTCCAGGACAGTGCGGTTCAGGGACATGTCCTCCACCGGGAACTCCATCACATCCGGTTCGGGGAAACTGATCTCCGCCCGGTGAAGAATACGGTAGGCGATCAGGTTCCTGTGCTGCAGTTCTGACAGGATACTTTCTTTATACGCATCAAAAAGAGTCTCCGGCGTGAAGCTGCCGGAGAGCACGAAATGTTCTTTTATTTTTACTTTCAGATTCTTGCCGGGGAACATCTGCCTCGTCATCCCCTGTTCCATCTCCCGGAACATACTGCTCTGCACGAGCCTGGGGCATTCCAGATAAATGGTCAGGCTGGAATAATCGTCCGCTACCGTGACCCGCTCCACCTGCAGAAGATCCGCCAGCGCAGCCAGATGTCCCTCCGGACTGTACTGGGGGAATACCTCATGAAACTGTTTCATTGCTTCTCCCTTCGGGCCCTCTCCAGCTCTTCCTTCAGAGCCGGCAGAAGTTCCTTTTCGGGCAGTGTCCGGACCACCTCACCCTTCCGGATGAGCAGACCCGTTCCTTTGCCTCCGGCGATGCCGAAGTCCGCCTCCTTCGCCTCACCCGGGCCGTTCACCACGCAGCCCATCACAGCTACGGTGAGATCCAGGTCGTCGTAGGCAGCCACCAGCTTTTCCGCCTTCTCCGCGAGACCGATGAGGTCGATCTGGGTCCGTCCGCAGGTGGGACAGGAAACAAGCTCGATCCCGCCCTTTCTGAGGCCCAGGGTCTTCAGGATCTGTTTGGCGCAGCGCACCTCTTCCGCCGGATCCCCGGTCAGAGAGACGCGCACAGTGTCTCCGATCCCCTCATGGAGGATGATGCCGAGACCCACTGAGGACTTGATGGTGCCGCGCTTTACCGTCCCGGCTTCTGTGATCCCCACGTGCAGCGGGTGGTCCGTCTGTTCTGCGATCAGCTCGTGGGCCCGGATGCACATTCCCACATCCGAAGATTTGATGCTGATCACCAGGTTGTCATAGCCGAAGCGCTCTATGATCCGCACCTTGTCCATGGCGGATTCCACCAGACCTTCCGCCGTCACGCCGCCGTACTTTTCCACCAGTTCCTTTTCGAGGGAGCCGGAATTCACGCCCACGCGGATGGGAATGTCACGCTGCTTCGCACATTCCACCACAGCCCGGATCCGGTCCTCGCTGCCGATGTTGCCGGGGTTGATCCGGATCTTGTCCGCCCCGTTTTCCATGGCGGCAATAGCGAGGCGGTAATCAAAGTGGATGTCCGCCACCAGGGGGATGGAGATCCCGTTCCGGATCTCCCGGATCGACCGGGCTGCC
>Ga0256405_10008902_pt1 | contig 14052 bp, 14 predicted proteins | sample RumenRJG_02DNA_FD_189096 | JGI IMG/M metagenome (GOLD analysis project Ga0256405, IMG submission 189096) | Bovine rumen microbial communities from Lethbridge, Alberta, Canada - RJG_02 | ecosystem: Host-associated > Mammals > Digestive system > Stomach > Rumen | place: Canada: Alberta...
AGCGTTTCATAAATCTAATTGTTACTTATTGAGATATTTACGATAAGATTGACGTTTACATCTTAAGGTCTTAGCCATACCTTGCCATGTATTAAGCATCTTTAAGTTTGTGGTAAGGGTTGGATCTAAGAAGATATCATCAAGTTTGTCTTTTTTCGCGTTTTGAATGAATTTAGTCGCCACTAAAGCGTGAACTCCAGTGTTACGATATTCAGGGTCAACACCAATAAGAGCAAGTTCAACTTTTCTTGGGTTGCTCTTTGCCTTTAAGATTCCAGGGACAGCAAGGATAAGATTACCTCTTGCTTTTCTAATCGCGTCTCCTACATATGGTAGACCAACTCCAAAGGCCACTACTTTGCCTTCTTTATTTGTAATAACAGAGAAATATTTTCTATTAATTAAAGTTGCAAATGTTGAGATGATAGATTTTTCTCTTTTTTCATCAACTGGAATAAAGTTATCTAAATCAGCGTAAGCCTTGTTATAACATTCAAAGAATCCTTTTGCGTATTTTTTAACAACTTGAGAAGGAGTGTATTTCTTTGTTAAGTCTGTATATCCACGGTTTTGGAGCATTTCTGCAACTTTTTCAAATCTTGGGTCAGTGTTTTCTGGATCTAAACGATATTCTAACCATTCGCTTTCTTTTTCATATCCACCAATCTTTTCTAAATGCTCGTGGTAGTAAGGGAACGAGTATGCAGTTGCATAAGAAGAGAATTCATCAAATCCATGAGTGAGCATTCCTTCTCGATCTGCATCATCAAATCCCCATGGTCCTTGAATAAATTCAAGTCCTTTCTCTCTACCATAGTCTTCAACCGCTTTTAACAAAGCTTTTGTGACTTCGATATCATTAATCATATCAATACGAGAAAAGCGGATTGCTTTTTCATTATTCTTCTCGTTTGAGTGATGGCATATAATGCCACATATTCTTCCAGCGAGTTTTCCATCTTTATACGCTAAAAAGCATTTCACTTCACTAGTGCCTAAAGAAAGGTTTTTCTTTGGATTAGTAATATTAATCTCATCTTGAGTTAAAGATGGGACATAGTTTTTGTTTTTACGATAAAGCTTAAGTGGGAATTTAACAAAATCCAACATCTGCTTTTTTGTTTTAGCTTCTACTATTTCTATCATGTTTCTTTCCATTCATTTCCTAAAATATAATAGACTTTTTTGAGAATTATACAAATTTTATTTGTCTAGACCTTCGATTGCAGCCTTAAAATATTGGCTCCAAGATTTCTCGTTATGCTCTTTAGTTGGATCATTCACAAATAGGACATCATCTTTAGAAAAACCATGTTCTAAGAAGTATTTATATGTTTCTATTGTTGTTTTAACAAAGACTCCTTCAAAGCCCACTCCCCCAACAAAGAAATATTGTTTTGGTAAATCTAAAGAAAAGTGACTATCTAAATATTTTTTAAACGATGAAGCAGTAAATAAGAAAAAGGCTGGAGAGAAGTTAAGACAATATTTAAAGACTTGAGGGTATTCAAGTCCCATATAAAAAGACATAATCCCTCCCATAGAAGATCCGCCTATTCCGGTATATTCTCTTTCTTTTAATGTATAAAAAGTGTTATCAATATCAGGTTTAACTATGTTAACCACAAAATTAGCGAGTAAAGATGCATATCCTTTTGGTGCTAATCTTCTTTTTGGTTTTAAAGAGTCTGGAGACATCTCTAAAGTTCTAGCGACATCTTCATTAGGCGCATCAATTCCTATAACGATATATCCATCTTTCCCTTCTTCAATAAGGGATTCCACGATTTCATCAATTTTCCATTCACCAACAAAGGAAGTGTAATCATCAAAAAGGTTTTTGCCATCAAACATGTAAAGAGTTTTAAATCTCTTATTTGGATTATCAAAATCATATGTTGATGGAAGGTAGACTCTAACTAATCTATCTTTAAATTCATTATTTGTTTCAAAATGAAAAACCTTAGTGAAAAGTTTTCCTTTTTCTGAAACTGTATTAGGGGTTTTATCCCAAAGCGTGTAACCGTTCATGTAGTTATTATTGCATAAATCTTTTATCAGTTATAACGATATCCATCTTTATATCAAAAGAATCGATTGGGATTTCTTTATGGAGATGTTCGTCAAACGCTAGGCCGACCTTATAGCATTCATGTTTAGATAAATATCTATCGTAATAACCTTTTCCGTAACCAATCCTATTTTTAGCTATATCAAAGGCTATTCCTGGCACTATCATAATCTCTATATTATTAACTATTTCACTAGAAAATAGAGGCTCTCTTATATGGTATTTGTTAAGTTCTGTGTCTTTTAATGACTCTAATTTATGGAACACTAGTTCGTTATCTTCTATTCTAGGAGCCGCTACTACTTTGCCTTGCTTTAGAAGTTCGATAATTATTCCATCAGTCTCTACTTCGTTAGGGGTAGATAAATAAATCCCAATAACTTTATAAGGAAAACAAAGTTCAATAACTCTTTTAGCAATTAGCTTATTCTTTTCTTCTCTATTAGGGATATCGACTAGTTTTTCTTTTTTTCTAAATTCTTTTTTGTTCATAGCTATATTGTAGCAAAAGAAAAGAACACTTTGTGTGCTCTATTCTACAGTAACACTTTTAGCAAGGTTACGTGGCTTATCAACGTTATATCCTTTTGCCAAAGAAACATAATACGCTAAATAGAAGGCAATAGATGATACTGCAACTCCAGATAAGTAATAAGCATAATCATCTACTACTAAACTATCAGTGCTCTTAGATAACTCTTTTGTGGAGATAACATAGACTTTTGCTCCACGAGACTTCACTTCTTCGATATTACTTCTCATACTGCTCGCAGTAATCGGATCAGTAATAAAGACAATAACTGGTAGTCCTTCATTCACTAAAGCAATTGGACCATGTTTAAGTTCTCCTCCAGGAATAGCTTCCGAATGGATATAGCTGATTTCTTTAAGTTTTAAAGATGCTTCCATTGATAAGAAGTAATCAAAGCTTCTTCCTAAATAGAAGACATTTTCATGATCTTTAATCTCTTCGGCAATTGCTTTTATTTTGCCTTTGAATTGATTTTGAATATATTCAATGACTCGGATTGTTCCTTTTAAGTCTTCCACTACTTTGGAATCGTTATTAATCGCTCCAGAAAGTAACGCTAATAAAGCTACTTGAGCAGCATAAGCTTTAGTAGAGGCCACTGAAACTTCCACTCCAGCGTGAATTAATAATGTATATGTTGCACCTCTAGATAAAGTGCTTCCGGGAGTGTTAGTGATTAATAATGTTTTTAATCCTTTTTCTTGGATAATCTTTTGACAGTGAATTAAATCAGCGGTCTCTCCAGATTGAGATATTAAAACAACAAATGGTTTTGCTCCTGGAAATGTTGGGTGGAATGCCCATTCACTAGCGATATATTTTGTAGTGGAAATATTATTGAAATTCTCAAATAATCGACCACCCACTAAAGAGGCATGATAAGAAGTACCACATCCTAAGAAAATGATATGGTCAGAACTCTTAAGATCGTTTAATAAATCTTCATCAAACTGATATTTATTATCTCGATAATAAGCAGTGATAAGTTTCTTAATAACTGTATCAATTTCTTCAATCTCTTTAAGCATGTAATGAGGATAGCCTTTTAAGTCATGAGAAAAAGTTTCCATATCTTTGATTGCGATTTTTTTATCCACTAACTCGTTGTCTTTGTTGAACACTTTAATATCAGTTTTTGTGATATATCCATGTTCATAATCATCTAATTCAATGAATTCATTCGTATAGCTCACCATTGGGGAGGCGTCACTAGCAATAAGATTGAAGCCTTTGCCTTTTCCCACTAATAAAGGTGAGGTTTTTCTCATCATAAATAAAGTATCTGGATAATCTTCATTAATAATCGCACAAGCGTAGCTTCCATCTAATTGATTCTTAGTCTCTTCTAACGCTTTTAACATGTCTTTACTCTGAAGATAGTAATATTCAAGCATGTTAGCGATTATCTCGGTATCAGTCTGAGAATAGAATTTATATCCTTTTGAGATTAAGAAATTTCTTAATTCCACAAAGTTATCAATTAATCCATTATGAACTAAAGAGATTTTCTTATTCATTGATAAATGAGGATGAGAATTATCTTTAGATGGCACTCCATGAGTGGCCCATCTTGTATGAGAAATAATGACATCAGTGTTGATATCTTTAGGTAATATCTCATCTAGATGAGCAGGAGACCCAACATCTTTATAGATTTTAATTCCGTCACTTAAAAAGCCAACACCTGCTGAGTCATATCCACGGTATTCAAGCATCTTTAAGCCGTTTAAAGCATACTGTCGAGGGGCTTTTACCCCTACTGCTCCTACTATTCCGCACATATTAACGACCTAAATACTTTCTGAGTTCAAACTCACTGACTGTGGTGTGATACTCTTTCCATTCTTTTTCTTTCGCGTCGATATATTTGAAGAATAAATGATCTCCTAAGGTATCTCTCATAAGTTCACTCTTTTTGAATTCTTTAACAGCAGAGTGGAGAGTTTCTGGAAGATGTTTAATACCTTTTCTATCAATTTCATCATCAGTTAAATCAAATAAGTTATCTTTAACTGGCTTGATTAAATCTTTTTCATCAACTGTCTTAATACCTTCTAGGCCTGCCGCTAAAATGCCTGCTAAAGCAAGATAAGGGTTAGCGCATGGATCAACATTTCTTAATTCGGTTCTTGTTGCATTTCCTCTAATAGCAGGAATTCTAATCAAAGAACTTCTATTCGCGTCACTCCAGCAAGCATAAATTGGAGCTTCGTATCCACTTACTAAACGCTTATAGGAATTAACGATTGGATTAGTTAATAAGGCTAAGTCTCTCGCGTGATTTAAAATACCAGTAATCCATTTCTTACAGAGTAAGGATAATTCCATTTCTGCATCTTTATCGTAGAAAAGATCACCTTTTTCACTATCGAACAAAGAACAATTTGTGTGCATACCGTTACCCGCTTGTTTATTAAGTGGTTTTGGCATAAAGGAAGCAAGATAACCATGCTTTCTAGCAATAACTTTTACTACTTGTTTAAATGTTTGAACTTTATCACAAGAAGAAAGAACATCATCGTATTTAAATGTAATTTCATTTTGTCCTGGACCAACTTCGTGGTGAGAAGCTTGGATGTTAAATCCCATTCTTTCTAATGTTAGAGCGATTTCTCTTCTAATATCTTCTCCTCCATCAAATGGTGATAAATCAAAATAGGAAGCATTATCACTTCTAGAAGTAGATAATTCTTTGCCATCCATCTTAAAGAGATAGAATTCTGGTTCAAATCCAACGCATAAACGTTCAATTCCCATATCATTCATCTTTTTGATTTGTTTCTTTAAGATGAAACGTGGATCTCCAATAAATGGCTTTCCATCAGGAGTGTGAACATCGCAAATAAATCTTGCGACTCCTCCATATGTATTATCTTCAAAAGGAAGGACTAAGAATGTATCAACATCAGGGTATAAATACATATCTGCTTCTTTAATACGAACAAATCCTTCAATAGAAGAACCATCAAACATAATTTTATTATCTAGTGCATCCTCTAATTTAGAAATAGGGATTTCCACTGCTTTAATATCACCAAGCATGTCAGTGAACTGTAATCTAAGATAACGGATATCGTTCTCTTTTATAATCTTTTCAATGTCTTCGCGTTTCATAATTTTTGACCTCGATTTAAAACACGGATTTAATGATAATTTTCAAAAAGGATATGTGTCAATAAAAACATATGTCAACTTTTGTTTACATATATGATTTTCTAACACTTTTAACTATGTTAACTATCTAAAATATTTTTATGTAAATTTTTATTAACAATTGCCATTTTTGCATTTTTTGACATTTAAAAAAAGACTGATGACATCATTCACCAGTCTTTAGCAATCAATTTGGCGGAAATTAAGGAATTAAATCATTTTGTTTTAACAAGAACATCCTTTAATGGAAATAGATTTTTTGTCGCTACTTCGTACACTATTGTATAATCTGTTTTGCCGTATTCGTGGACTATACCATTTCTGAAGCCCATAATCTTACCCCAAGGGATTTGTGGATTATTATTTTTAAATTCCGAGGATATGTTTTTAATATTTTCTATCATTTGCACCAATCTAAACATTACAGCGTCAATTAGTTGGCCATCGTTTAGAAACTCTTCATAAGATTTGCCATTGATATACTTTTCTATTATGTCAATTTGTTCAATTGCTTTTTCAGCATAATAAGTATCATTCTTTTTATTATCCATATATCTTAATGCCGTCCTTCATTATTTCGTTGATAAGTTCTAAGTTGTTATTAAGGGTGTCAAATCTAACTAAGTCAATTTTTTTATGTAGCACACGTCTTATATCTTCGCTTAATCCAACAAAGTCTAATCCGGTTAAAGAAGTGGCTATACATAAATCAACATCGCTTTTTTCAGTCGCATATCCTTTGGCATAACTACCAAATAGATAACAAAATTTCACCACTCCCTTATACTCATTATCAAATAAAAGAGTAATCTCTTTTTTTATTATTTCAGAAGTAAGTAATCCTTTATTTTCGGTGATTTCATATCTGTCATTGATAATTTGAATCATCGTTTTTCTTTTTAACTCACTACCATAATTATCATCTTGCTCATATCTAATATATGTCCTAATAGGTACACCTAAAAGATTAGCTACTTCAATTTGAGATACGTTGTATTGTTTTCTAGCTTCTAATAAAGTCATATCTTCCTCCACATATACAATACATTATTTGGCATATCATTTCAATTACAATATGCCATTTTGTCACTATAATTGCTTGTAATACTGCCATTTTGTCATTTATTTAGTTAGTAGAGAATGAGTTTATAAACTTATAACAATTAAAAAAGACCGATGACATCATTCACCAGTCTTTAGCAATCAATTTGGCGGAGATTTAGGGATTTGAACCCTAGCGGGGCTTGCACCCCCTATCGGTTTTCAAGACCGACCCCTTCAACCACTTGGGTAAATCTCCATTTGTTTGGTGGACCCAGTAGATCCCGACACTACAACAACTCCGTTATGAGCGGAGGGCTCTTCCTTTGAGCTATGGGTCCAACGCAAATGCAGTAATGATTATAACAAAATGCGATAAAAAATAAAGATTTTTATCAATTATTTAGAAAGCAAACCATTCTATAAGACTGGCAACATATCCAAAGATAATTGATGAAGCAAAGCATATTCCAATGATAAGGAATGTATACTTTAAGGTTCTTCTATTTTTTAATAAGACCATCATTCCAATTCCAGCGTTCATTAATAGGCCTGCTAATAATGCACCAAAAGGAAGAGAACTACTGATGTATAACTCAGAAATAAGAACACTACTAACACAGTTAGGAATCATGCCAATAATCGTTGCAAATAAGGTGATAAGTAGCGATTAGAGACAATAAAGTCTGCAAAAGCATCTTCTCCTACGTGAGCGATTAATAAGCCTAAGCTTAAGTTAATAACAAAGACGAAGGCAAAAATCTCTAAGGAGTGGATTAATGGATGAAGCAAATGTTTATGAATCTTCACGTGTTCATGATGATGTGGTTCACATGTCACATCGTGAAGTTCTTCTTTTGGTTCATTGATTTCTTGCTTCTTAAAGACTAAGTCTACTAAGAAACCAATCGCGAAACCAATCACAAATTTTGAAGCAATTAATGGTAGAACCATTATTGTCTTCTCGCTTGGTCTTGTTAAAAGAATGATTAACGCTTCATCACTACAGCTAAGAAAGACTGCGATTAATGTTCCAATTGTGATGTATTTGCCAATATATAAATCCGCGGCAAGAACGCTTGTCCCACATTGAGGAATAATTCCAAAGATTGATCCAAATAATGGAGCAGCTTTTCTATTCTTGGTTAAGAACTTAGAAAGCTTATCTTCAATGAAAGATAAAAGAACATGGAATACAAAAACGAAGGCTAATACAAGTCCACTATCTTTTAAAGCATCTAACAATACATCAACAACTGTTTCCCAAGTCATACCTACACTATTTTATTTATTTTTGTGATTTTGTCGAGTGAAATGATTAATAACCGTATTTCTTTTTATTAATTAAAAGAAAGCCAACACACATTAAGAAGGACATAATCTCCCCTGTAACAATCGCCCACCATAAACTATCGCTTGAGAAAATAAGTGGCAAAATAAAGGCAAAAGCAACTTGGAAGATAAGAGTTCTTGAAATAGAACAAACCGCTGAGATTGTTCCATTATTTAAAGCAGTAAAGAAGCTAGAAATATAAATAGAGAAGCCGACTACTAAGTAGACAATCGAATACACTCTAATCGCATATAGGGTTAAATCCGCCAAAGACTCATCTCCATTAGAGAATAATCTAGATAAAGGTACTGCAGTAACAATTGAGATAATAATCATGATGATACTAGTAATGCCAATAACCATCATGCTCTTAGTCAAAATGTTATGAAGTTCTTCTTTGTTTTTTGCACCATAGTTATAGCCAACTGCAGGAGCCATTCCTAAAGAATAACCAATAAAGATTGATAAGAAGACAAAGGAGACATACATAATGACTCCATAAGCGATGATTCCATTTTGTCCATAAGCTTTTAATAATTGAGCGTTATAGACAATAGAGACAACACTCATAGAGATATTGCCAATAAATTCACTCATTCCGTTATAAGCGGATCGACCAATAATCTTAAAATCAACATTGGTTTTACCAAGGCAAATAATTCCGTCTCTTTTGAAGATGAAATATAGCAAAGGACCTACTCCACCGACAACATATCCCATGACGGTGGCAATTGCTGCCCCAGTTACTCCCATTCTTAATCCAGCGATTAACAAAGCGTCTAAAACCATATTGGTGACACCTGCAGAAACCGTAAAGAGAAAGCCTAATTTCCCTTTTTCCGCTACTAAAAAGAAAGACTGGAAAACATTTTGAAGCATAAACACTACTTGGCCACTGATAAGGATTTTTCCATATAAAATCGCATCAGAAATCATTTTTTCAGTTGCATCAATAGAGATACTTGCCATTGCTTTTACAATTGGTTCGATTAGGAAATAACCACCAATAGAGAAAATGACACCTAAGGCAATAGTTGCATAAACAATCAAAGAGAATGACTTATTTGCTTTCACGTGGTTCTTTTCTCCTAATAGTTTAGAAACATAGGCTGTTCCTCCAGTGCCCATCATGAATCCGATAGAACCGATAATCATGATAAATGGAAAAACGAGGTTAACAGCGGCAAAAGCATCTCCACCTTCAGTGAAGTTAGCGATAAAAACTCCATCGACAATTGAATAGAGAGATATAAAAACCATCATGACAATTGGAAACGCTGTCATTCTTAATATTTTTGAATATGTAAAGTGATCGCTAATATGAACTTTCATACTTACGAGATTATACACACATATAATGTGAATATAAATACATTTATGCGTATGTATTTGTATGTAAGAATTAATCAAAGGTGGTTAAAAATATGAAAACATTCGGAAACATTCTCTGGCTCATTTTTGGTGGGTTTATTGCTGGAATAGCAGCCTTTATTGAAGGTATACTTCTTTGTTGCACTATTATCTTTATTCCAGTCGGCTTACAAATGTTCAAAATTGGCAAGTTCTTCTTCTGGCCAATGGGTAAACAAGTTGTTGCAGTTAACCCAAGTGGATTTAAAACATTCATTAATATTCTTTGGGCTATCTTCTTCGGCTGGGAACATTTCTTAGCCTACGCCGTTGTTGGCTTAATCTTATGCATCACTATTATTGGTATCCCATTTGGAAAACAATACTTCAAGTTAGCGATGTTTATCATCACTCCATTAGGACACGATTTACAATAATCTCCATACAAAATAAAAAATGGCATCACTATAAGTGATGTCTTTTTTTGTTATTCTTTGTTTCTAAGTTTTTTAATTCTTAGATGTAATTCTTTCTTAAAGTCTTCAAATCGTAAATCTTGAAGCTCTTTAAATTCTTTTAATCTAGTCGCTAAATGGATAGAGTAAGCAAAATCAACAATCATCATTCCAACTACCGCTCCAATGAAATAAGTGTAGATGAGGTTTTCACTGATCCAACTAATTCCCTGAACGAGGAATGGATTAACAAAGAAATAATATAAAGAACCAACTAAAACCCAAATCAAAGAATATAGAGGGCAGATAATACCCATGATATTGCCTTTTTGATTTGAATAGTCCCATAGCTTAACCTTGAATCCTTTAATGAAAATAAGGCCAGCAATAAATTCGATTAAAGTCATTCCTACTCCAATAAAGGCAATACGGGTAACAATATCCCAAACTTGTGAATTTATTCCTAAAGGAATATTGCTAACTCCATAAAGTACGACCACTCCACTTCCGTATATAGGAAGATATGGACCAGTAAGGAAACCAGGATTCATCCATTTCTTTTGAGAAATAAATCTTCGAAAGAATAATTCAATTACCCATCCCACTAAGGATCCGATAACAAATAATGTAGAAATAATAACTAAGTACGTCATAGGCACACCTTTAATATTATACTCCGATATTTTGAAATGGGTTCTTTTTAGTGTGGCACTTTTGTTGCACACACGTGTGTATTATATTTCCGAAAGTGAGGAAACAATAAATGAAGAAAACTAAGTTTTTACTTATGCCTATTTTATTTGGAATGTTTTTAAGTGGCTGTTCTAACGGAGGAAATAGTTCGCCAAAATACGCTTCAATTAAAATAGAAGAAAATCAATATATGACTACTTCTTTACAAGAAGGAAAATATGAACTTAATAAAGCAATTGAATTTACAGTTAACGCAATTAATGAAGAATATAGAGTCACTTCTGTTAAATTCGATAATTCAGAATTAACTCCGATCAATAATGGAAAATATTCATTTACCCCTACTGAAGAAAAAACATATACCCTAACAGTGGCCACTAGTGAAGATAAAAACAAAATTGTTTTCACCTTTAACGGATACACAGCAGAAGATTATGTTCAAAAGTTAACTAGAAAAGGCGTTAGAGTTAACGTCGATAACGCAGATTGCGATTTTGAAGATTTATTCAAAAACAACAATCTTGTGTTCAAAAACAATCAAAAACTCGTCTTCTTATGTAACGAAATTAGCTTTGGAAACGTAAGAGTGATGATTAGAAAGATTGAATTCACTTTTGTGGACAATAAAAACAATCTCGAATTCCAAGTTGATCCAACTTTATACTCAAATGGAGTGTGGACTTCTAAAGACACCGAAGGAGATGAAGGAGATACCACTCTTGTGTTTAACACTACAGGTGAAGTTGTTATTTCTAAAATTGTCATCACCACTAGTGATTATGTACCAGGTTTACTCACAGTCTCATTTACCAATTTAGGAGAAGGTGAAATAGTTTATTACTCAAATGGCCCAACTTTTGAAGATTGGCAACAGAAGAAACCTGTAGAAGCAGACACTAAATTTTTTAACGGACAAGATTTCTACTTATACGTTGAATGGAACCAATATCACAAAGATTTCTGTGACAATCTTTCCCTTTACTACAAAGAAGAAAGTTTAAGAACTCATACATTCGTTCCAAGTGATGAATCAGGTTTACCAAAAAACGAAATCACTGTCTACGAATATCGCCCTGTTAAAGAAGAAAGTAAAACAAACGTCATTAATCTTGGCTGGGCAAGAAAAGAAGCAGGAGAATTTATTAACATTGACACTACTTCTGCAAATAAATACGTTAAGAGATTTATGGAAACTGATCCACTTGCCTCTTTAGGCATTATCGGTCTTAAGTTTGGAGATGAAGCAAAGCTTGATCTCAGAGCAAAAAGAGGATATAACAGCCTAAAACTCATTGTTAACGAAGTAACAGTTGAAGGAGACGAAGATAGCGGAGTGTTCAAATTTACTGTTCCATTTGCTAAACCAATTAACATTTCCTTTACCGCTAAAGAAGGAGACGAAGATTTAGACGGCAAAGAAGTCATTGCCTTAACTGGGGAAAACGCTGATAAAGGCTCATTAGCAGGCGTTATCAAAGATGAACAGCTATATCTTACTTTCTTAGCAGATGAAAACCATCCAACTGCAAAAGTTACTTCGTTATCATTTAATGGAAGCCCACTTCAAGTTCGAGTTTTTGAAGATGAAAATCGTGAATATTATCTTTTAGATAAAGACCAAACAAGAATCTACACTTCTAGTAGCGATAAGTCATCTCTATTTGTGGCAACTATCACCGAAAGCTTAACTTATAATTCTTTAATCTCATTTAATAAAGGTAACTTCAAAGTTGAAATTACAGGTAAGACTCCTAACGAAGAAGAAACTGAAACTGTATATGAAGTTGGTGGAAAGAGTTTAATAACAGTAAAGATTACTCCAAATCAATATCTTGATATTCACTCTGTTGAATTTAATGATAGAAGATTAAAGGACACTGAATACACATATAATCAAGAAGATAACTCAATTAGTTATTTCTTCACCGCAACGATGGCTAAATATGAATTCTTAATTCAAACTAAGGCCCAAACAGTGAAACTAGAATTAGATGGTGAATCCACTACTGGATATAACATCAAAGATTTACCTGCTAACCCAGTTGAATGCGGTAAAGAAATTATTCTTACTCTTGGAGTCACTAACGAAAACGATTACTTCTTATTTGGTAAGAAAATCACCGTTACATATAATGGACAAGAAGTTACAGTAAACGAAGAAAACTTCACATTCGCAATCGTCCCAATAAAAGGTGAAACAAAAATAAAAGTAACCGTTACTGATAAGGCTTAATACTCATAAAAAACATCTAGGAAAGAAATCTTAGATGTTTTTATTTTTGACTTTAGTCAAAGATGAAGTTTGTTTTGGTGACCCCTTCTCCATAAATGGTTTTGAAGTCATCTTTCATAGAAATGATATTGTAATTAGCGTCTTACTTTTAAAAAGTGCACTTTTATCTACCACCGAGGAATCTATAAACAGAGTGAGCAAACTTCTTAAGTAGATAAGTAATTCCAATATCTATAATAAACGAAATAACAAACACCAAGAAGAAAAGTAATACGCAGTTATAGTTAGAATCTAAAGCGATTCCTAATTGTAATAATTCCTTAACACCGCTAACGACAAATAGATGCGTAAAGAATATAAAGGCTGATGTTTTAAAAATATCTCGAACACTTTCTTTTTCAAATAACGAGGTCAATATGTCTAAAGAAAGCCACACTAAAATAGGAGAAACAAATCGATAGCAATAATAAGAATAATCTTCATACTGAGTGTGCATAAACGCAAACACTATCGCTAAAGAGATGAAGACTACCATAGTAATGATAGAAATTAATCTAGGATGATATTTGTTCATGATTGGAATATTAAAATATGCTAGATATGAACCGATAAAGAACATAGGTATCCAAATTAATATCCCGCCATATTCTGGTCTAAAAAACATATAGACAAAGAAGAGAATAACAGGGATGAATATTGACCACTTTTTTAAATATTTAAAAACATAATAAAGTAAAGGTGAACAAATAAAGAACACGAGTAGAGGTCTAATAAACCATAAATGCGGACATTCGTTAGCGAGCAAAATATCAACGATCGCGGATTTAAAAGTAATTTCAATTGCTTCTCCTTTAATTAACGGATAAAAGACCTGCATTATAACAAAGGCTAATAAACTCCAAAACAAATATGGAATAACCAAAGAAAAGAGCTTTTTCAAAAGCATTCTCGGATAATCTTTTAATGTAAATTTAGAAAATAATAAGAAACCTGATATAACAAAGAAAGTTGGAACTGCGGCCTCTCCAATCACAAGAAATATTCTTTGAATAACATATGAAAAGTCATAGCCGATTAATTCTGGATTAAGTTGCTCTACATATGATGAATGAAGAACAATAACAAAAACCGCCAAAACAAAAGTCACATAATAAATCTTGTTAGACAAAACTTTATTCATTTATATAAATT
>Ga0256405_10008903_pt1 | contig 14050 bp, 13 predicted proteins | sample RumenRJG_02DNA_FD_189096 | JGI IMG/M metagenome (GOLD analysis project Ga0256405, IMG submission 189096) | Bovine rumen microbial communities from Lethbridge, Alberta, Canada - RJG_02 | ecosystem: Host-associated > Mammals > Digestive system > Stomach > Rumen | place: Canada: Alberta...
ATATCGAGAAGTTCCTTGATCACAACTTAATATTGAAACCCGATGACCAATATGAAGTCATCGAAATCAACGAAGACTAAGGCTTTCTCCTAAGAACGGGAGAGGGCCTTTTTCTTATGCGCGCATACCGTGAGTCAGTCGACGGGCTTACGGACAACAGTAACTAACAAACAATCATTTTAATTGTTGAGTCGTGTGCCAAAAGTACCTTTTGTCACACGCTTTGACGCACGGATTGCTACGTTGCTTCGCAACTCTCGCACTTGCGTCAAATTTGTTTAAACTTTATCAGAAATGAGGCAAAAGAAAAAGGGGATCCCGCCTGAGCAGAATCCCCGTACCGTTTGTAAAAGCCGCTTAAGTTACCCGGCCACCTGTGTGTACAGCATCGGATTGACATAGAGAACGCTGTCGTGACTCTCGACTCTCCTGGTGACCAGCCTCGGGACCGCAGGTCCGGTGGACTTCCTCACGATCAGCTGCGGCCGCAGAAGACTGCGGTTAAGACTTACCTGGTCAAGCATAGCATGCAACGTATAGAAGCATGCACGGCCCGTCCCGATCAGGTCCTGATGGATCGTCGTGAGCGGCGGATCCATCCTGGCAGCCATCGGAATATCATCGTAGCCGATGACACTGACATCCTCGGGAACCCGGAAGCCCAGCTTCCTGATACTCCTGATTGCTCCGAGTGCGAGCAGGTCATTGCCGCAGATGATCGCGGTCGCGCCAAGGTCCAGGATTCCCGGAACATGATGCCTTGCCGCATCCTCGACGAAATAAGCGTAGATCGCCATGTTCGGATCAATCGGCAGATGATGCTTCTTCATGGAAGTCAGATAGCCCTTCATGCGCTGGTCAGAGACATAGGAATGGGCAGAGCCATCCAGGAACGCGATCTTTTCATGACCCAGTTCGATCAAATGGGAAACAGCCATCTCCATGGCTTCCCCGGAATCCGTCCCGACCGAACCGACATTCTTGTTGACAGGGATAAAGTTATCCAGGAGGACAACAGGGACCGTGAGAGAATCCATCTGGGACATCCACGGATCTTCCAGGGCAAGTCCAAGCATACAGGCTGCCGTGATATGTCTTTCTACCATATAGATCTGAAGCGGATGCTCCTGCTGGAACTCCGGTGTGATATTGACGATCTCCACATCCGAGCCGCCTTTAAACGCTGCCTGGCGGAAACCCAGAATGATATCATACCCGAATTCCCCGGAGTTTTCATATTGCATATTTTCAATAAAGATGACAAACGTCTGATTGTCGGCCTTGCGGGTACGCTTCGATTCATATCCCATCTCAACGGCTTTTTCCAGAATCTGGGCCCGAAGAGATTCGGAGATATCACTTCCCCCGTTCAGACCTTTTGAGACGGTACTGGCCGCAACACCAAGTTCACGGGCAATATCTTTTATGGTAACCATGTACTGGCAGACCCTCTTTTCTATCCCACAAGAAGATAAATGATCTATCTCAATGCACAAAAGCAAACAGATATAATGCATATCTATCATATGGGTAAATATTTCGAATCTGTTTCAAACACAGTATAAAGGAAGGTAGTTTCGAAAACAAGAAGCTGCGAATAGTTTCGAAAAGATTCGTGAAAACTGCACAAAATGGGATTTCAGAAGTGTGGAAATTGCCGAAATGACCATTTCCGAAAGAAAACGCATTGACATTTTCGAAAAAAGACGGTACCTTGTAACCATCAAGCGAAACTTAACGAAACATTTTGCGAAACATCCTGGAGGGTATTCAAACATGAAAAAGAAAGTTGTTTCCGTATTAGTTGCCTCCGCTCTTGCAGTCAGCTGCGCGCCGGCTGCATTTGCAGGCGAGACCGAAGCTTCCACCGAGGCTTCTGTTTCCTTCGAGATCCCGTCATCCGCAGATTTCGAGGATGCTTATGATGAGAGCTTTGACTACGGCTCAGGCGACATCAAGATCTGGGTTGCCGAGAACGTTGTCGACTTCACCAAGCAGGTTGCTGAAGAGTACATCGCAAGCCACAGCGCACTTTCCGGATACACCGTAACCGTTGAGCCGGTCGGCGAGGGCGATGCAGCTACCAACATGATCACCGACGTTGAAGCAGGCGCTGATATCTACGGATTCGCTCAGGACCAGCTGGCAAGACTTGTTGCAGCAGGCGCTCTTGAGGAAGTTGCACCGGACAACGTTGATGCCATCAAGGAAGCAAACGATGAGGGCTCTGTAGCAGCAGCTACTGTCGGCGATACTCTTTATGCTTATCCGGAGACCTCCGATAACGGATATTTCCTGTACTATGATAAGAGTGTTGTAACAGACCCGACCAGCCTTGAGAAGATCGTAGAGGACTGTGAGAAGGCAGGCAAGAGCTTCTACTTCGAGATCAACTCCGGATGGTATCAGCCGGCATTCTTCTTCGGCGCAGGATGCACCCTCAAGTATGATACCGATACGGACGGAAACTTCACGACTGCTACCGTAGATTACGCGAACGAGAAGGGTGTTGCAGCTATGAAGGCTATGATCAAGCTTCATCAGTCAGCTGCATTCCAGAACGGATCTTCCGCTTCTGATGCTACCAACTACGCAGCAATCGTTGACGGTACCTGGGACGCAGCAACTGTTCAGGAAGCATTCGGCGACAACTACGCTTGCGCTAAGCTGCCTTCCTACACCACCGAGGACGGAACTGCCGTTCAGCTTGGCGGATTCTCCGGTTACAAGCTGATGGGCGAGAAGCCGCAGGAAGACGAAGCAAAGCTTGCAGCATGCGACCTTCTGATCAACTACCTGACCTCTGAGCCGGTACAGCTTGCACGTTACAATGCAGTTCAGTGGGGCCCGTCCAACAAGAACGCACAGGCTGACGACGCTGTTAAGTCCAATGCAGCTCTTGCAGCTCTGAACGAGCAGATGGCATTCGATATCCCGCAGGGACAGTATCCGGGCGACTACTGGTCACTGGCTACCGGCCTTGGCGATTCCATCATCGGCGGCGACTATGACAACGCAAGCGATGATGATCTGATGGCTGCTCTGACCGACTTCCAGACCACCTGCCAGGGATACGCAGCAGGCGTAGCTGAGACTGAGGCTGAGTAATCAGAAATCAAAACGGATGATTCCGGCCGGGTTCCGGAAGGAAGCATTCACAACATGAGAAAAAGATGAGGCAGGCCGGCCGAGTTGGCCTGCCTCATTTCTTAAGGGAAGGGAAGAAGTATGAGCGCTGCAGCGAAAAAGAAGAATCCTGGATTCTTCAAAGCAGTGGGCATGAATTTTGCCGAGATCGGCACTACCTTTGCTCACGGCGACTGGAAGACCAGACTGTCCTATATCATATTAGGATTCGGCGAGCTCCTCCGCGGCCAGATCGCGAAGGGAATCGCATTTCTTGCATCTGAAGTATTGTTCATCTGGTACATGTGCCAGTTTGGAGTCCGCTATCTGGAAAAGTTCTCCACCCTGGGTACCGTTGAGACCACGAAAGTACACCGCAAGACGGTCTACGGAGACAATAGTTTCCTGATCCTGCTGTACTCTCTGCTGACAATCTGCATCATCGTCTTCTTCATCTTCCTGTGGAGACTCAACATCCGTGAGAACCTGAAAGAAGAGCTGATCCTGAAATCCGGCAAGCAGCTTCCTTCCAATAAGAAGGTTCTGTCGTCCCTGCTGGATGGCAACTTCGACAAGACCCTGCTGACCCTTCCCATGATCGGAATCTTCCTTTTCACAGTCCTTCCGATCATCTTCATGGTCTGCATCGCCTTCACCAACTACGATAAGACCCATCAGTCTCCGACCCACCTCTTCACATGGGTAGGCTTTGATAACTTCAAAGAGCTGTTCGCAACATCCGGGGCAGGCCTTGGCGGGACCTTCGGGACCGTCCTTCTCTGGACCCTGCTGTGGGCACTGGCGGCAACCTTCATCGATTACTTCCTTGGACTCGGCGTTGCGATGCTGATCAACAAGAAGGGAATCAAGTTCAAGAAACTCTGGAGAACGATCCTGGTCATCACCATCGCAGTTCCTCAGATTGTTTCCTTACTGTATATTTCGAAAATGTTTGCCGCGGATGGCATCATCAACCAGACACTCCTCAAGTGGGGATGGATCTCCAAAGCAATTCCTTTCTGGACGAATCCGGTCCTTGCGAGAGTCATGATCGTTGTCATCAACATCTGGGTAGGTATCCCTTACATGATGCTGATCGCGACCGGCCTTCTGATGAATATCCCGCCGGATCTGTATGAGTCTGCATCCCTCGACGGAGCAAACCACAGACAGATGTTCCGCTACATCACGCTTCCTTACATTATGTTTGTCACCGGACCGTTCCTTCTGACTCAGTTCACAGGTAACCTGAATAACTTCAACGTTATCTTCCTTCTGACCCAGGGCGGACCGCAGTCGACAAAGCTGGCCGGCAACGCAGGCTACACCGACCTGCTGATCACCTGGCTCTACAAGATGACAGTCAACGATACCAACTATCGAATGGCAGCAGTCATCGGTATCATGGTATTCATTGTGACGGCAGTAATTTCTCTTGTTGTTTACAACATGCTTCCGTCAGTCAAGGATGAGGAGGCCTTCCAGTAATGGCGAAGAATACAGAAAAAAAGTACGCTTCCATGAAGGGGAAGAGAAGAGCAAGCCTCACGGCAACTTATATCCTGCTGATCGTGATCAGCATCATCTGGCTGATTCCGTTTATCGGCCTGATCCTTCAGAGTTTCCGTTCCTTTGATCCGGCAATCGAGCCGGGACAGAACGGTGGTATGGTAAGCTACATCATACCGAAGACATTCTCACTCGACAACTACAAGTTCATCCTGTCAGACGCGACCAACTTCCCAAAATGGTATCTCAATACCGTCATCATCGCGATCTTTGTTGCAATCGGACAGACACTGAACGTACTCGGCGTATCTTACGCCCTCTCCAGAATGCGTTTCGCCGGAAGAACTCTTCTGATGAGATTCTGGCTGGTTCTGGGAATGTTCCCCGGATTCCTTACCATGATCTGCCTGTATTTCCTGCTGAAGCAGTTCGGACTGACGCAGGCAGGTGCCGTACCAGGATTGATCCTGGTTTCCATCGCTTCTTCCGGTATGGGCTATTACGTCTGTAAAGGCTATTTTGATACCATCCCGAAGGCACTTGACGAGGCGATGATGATCGATGGTGCATCCCGTGCAAGAATCTTCTTCACGATGATCATCCCGATGTCCAAGCCGATCATCATCTACACCGCACTGGTTGCATTCATGGCACCATGGTGCGACTACGTATTCGCATCCTACGTTGCGTTCGGCAACGACAAGTCCTACAACGTGGCAGTCGGACTTCAGCGCTGGCTGGTCAATGCCGACTATCAGGGCTACTTCACAAGGTTCTGCGCAGGCGGCGTTCTGGTCGCGATCCCGGTCACCCTCCTGTTCATGTTCCTGCAGAAGTACTACGTCGAAGGTGTCACCGGCGGCGCAGTCAAGGGCTGATTGCCCGGTGCACGCGCTTTGACGGAGCAAAGTTCCGGCTTTTGCAATATCGATCCGGTAAATTGTCCCGGACATGGGCTTTTCCCATGCCCGGGACTTTTTCGACCGGGTGATACGCCATATCAGCTTGATTTCCTGAAACCTGACAAACGGTGCAGTGAACGGGCGGTTCCCGGATAACCAGGAGAAAAAAGATGATCGATTACAGGAAACATAAAGTTCTGGCAGTACTCCTTGCCCTTACAACATCGCTGGGCATGATATCCCCGGCTGGTGCGGAAGAGACGGAACCTGCCGCAGAAGCCTCAGGATCCGCTGTGATGTCTTCTTCAGAAAGGGTTCAGCCTCCTCACACCACCTATGAGATCTTTACAGGCTCCTTCGCTGACAGCAACGGGGACGGAATCGGGGACCTGAACGGAATCAGGGAGCATCTGGACTACATCAATGATGGCAATCCTGCGACAAGTGAGGATCTGGGCTGTGATGGAATCTGGCTGACACCCATCTTTCCGTCTCCGACCTACCACAAGTATGATGCGAAAGATTACATGAGCATCGATCCGGACTTCGGGACGCTCGATGACTTCGATGCACTGCTGAAGGACTGCCACCAGAGGGGAATACGGCTTTATCTTGATCTCGCGGTGAACCATACTTCCGTAAAGCATCCATGGTTTCAGGAGGCGGCAGCCTACCTGAAGAAGCATGGCGCAAATCCGGAAAGCCAGACGGTCCCGGGAGCATACGGAATTACATTTCCTAAGGAGAAGCAAAGTGAGTGCCCCTATCTATGCTACTACAACTTTGTCACGGAGCCGAGGGAGGGCTACACCCAGCTTGCGGGCACGGACTACTATTACGAATCCCGCTTCTGGGAGGGTATGCCGGACCTGAATCTCGATTCCGATGCGGTGAAGGAGGAGATTTCGAAGATCACGAAGTTCTGGCTCGACCGGGGCGTCGATGGCTTCCGTCTGGATGCCGTTACGTCCTACTACACGGACGACAAGAAAAAGAGCATTGAGTTTCTTTCATGGCTGACCGATACGATCAAGTCACAGAAAGCGGACGCCTATATTGTCGGAGAGTGCTGGGCTGACGAGAAGACGATCGCCGACTTTTCAAAGAGCGGAATCGATTCTCTGTTTGACTTCCCATTTGCAGACCAGGATGGGACAATCGCGAATACGGTCCGAAGCGAGAACGGTGCCTTGACGTGGGGCAATCAGATGGAACATGCCGAGCAGCTTTATGCTGCCGCAAATCCGGACTTCGTCGATGCGCCTTTCTACACCAATCACGACATGGCACGCAGCGCCGGATATTATTCTTATGACGATGGCACAAAGGCTAAGCTCGCCGGGGGCATGAATCTTCTTATGAAGGGCAATGCTTTTGTCTACTATGGCGAGGAAGCCGGGCTGAAAGGCTCCGGAAAAGATGAAAACAAGAGGGCTCCGATGCCATGGGCAGAAGAGGATGCATCTGTGACTGCCGGTCCTCCTTCCATGGACAAAACTGACCTCAAGTACGGCACCGTAGCAGATCAGATCGGTGATCCGGATTCTATCCTTTCTTACTATCGTGAGGCGATTCAGCTGAGAAGTACCTATCCCGCGATCGCGGAAGGAGCAACGAAAGTTCTCACAAACCTTAGTAATGCGAAGGTCTGCGTCTTTACCAGAACCACGGATGACGGGGCGACCCTTATAGCGGTCAACGTAGGAGGGGAGAAAGCAGAGATCGATCTGTCAGATGATCCGGAGGCAGACGCATTCAGAAATCTTGCAGCCAGCCTGAACGCCCAGAGTGAAGAGAGTGCCAGGGCTGCCATAGAAAGCGGCAGCGGATCCGGCAGAGGGAGGCGCAAGGGCAGAGGGAGAAGGAGTCAGGATCCGGAAACTGAAACTGAGACCGCCAGGGTAGCAGAGAGTATGGTGCTGACCAGTCATCTGGAGGGGGATACGCTGACCCTTCCTGCATATGGCATAGCGATTCTGGCTCAGGATAGCACCAGATAAAGATCTGAAACAAGTGTCTGAAAAAAAGAGGCAGTGCCCATGAAGGGTACTGCCTCTTTCTGCACTCAGTCTGTCTGTTTAGCGCACTAGTGCAAATGACTGCGCCCCCAGCTTCAGGGTCCTGCCGTCCGCCTCTGCGTCTCCGATCCTGTAGATGACTTCTTTTGCCGGTGCTGCCAGCTTGAAGCTCTTTGCCTCTCCGCTGACATTGATCGCTACAGTCAGGCTGCCGCGTCTGTAGACGAAAGGCTGGTCTTTCTTGTCGCAGAGTACTTCGAAGTCTGCGTCTGCCTGGAGATCTTCCTGGCTGTGACGAAGGGCGATCAGCTCCCTGACGGTGTGCAGGAGAGAGGACGGATCCTTCTCCTCCGCCTCGATGGTCGGGGCATCTGCTCTGAAATCGACCGGGAGGTAGATCTTATCCGGGTCAGCATCCGAGAAGCCAAGGTTCTTTCCGGAGCTCCACTGCATCGGAGTCCTGGTCCCGGTCCTGGTGTAGCCGCCTTCCTTGGTCGGCTGATCAGCGATATAGCGCATTCCGATCTCGTCGCCGTAGTAGATGAAAGGCACGCCCGGCATAGTCAGCAGGAACGCATCGAAGAGACGGATCTCTTCCGAAGTGAGCCGGCCGGAGATACGGGGAGTGTCATGGTTGCAGGTCAGCATGCTGATGTAGCCATTCTTTTTCGTAGCAGTGTAGCGGACCAGGTACTCGTCGAGAAATCTCCGGATGTCTCCGCCGGCATCCTTCTTGAAGTAGCTATGATCGTCACCGTCGGTCTCGTTATCGCGGACAAGGGAATTATAGCCGTTCCCACGCCAGTTGAGATAGAAGTCCATGTCGAAGTGGGCTCCATTTAACGACTGCTGAGGATTGTTCCATTCGGAAACGAATGCGCAGTCCGGATATTCCTTCTTTACTTTGCCGAGGATGTAGCGCCAGACTTCGCAGGTGCCGGACTTGTTCTCGTCATCGTCCTTGACGAGGGAATCAGCCATGTCCACGCGGAAGCCGTCAGCGCCTTTCGCAAGCCAGAAAGTGCAGATATCGACGATCGCGTCCCTGGTTGCCATCGGGCCCGGAGCGTTGATCGGCATCTGCCAGTCTTCCGACGGATGCTTAAAGCCGTAGTTGAGAGCAGGCTGGCACTTGAAGAAGTTCAGCATGTAAGCGCCGTCGCGCTCAGCCTCACCTGCGATATAAGGATGTCCGGCCATTCCCTGAATCCAGAAATTGGACCAGATGTAGCGGTCAGAATATTCATTCTTCTCAGGCCTTGCGCTCGCTTTGAACCATTCATGCTCCTCAGAAGTGTGACCAGGAACCAGGTCGAGAAGAACATGGATCCCGCGCTTGTGGGCCTCCTCAAAAAGCCTTACCAGGTCGTCGTTGGTGCCGTAGCGCGGAGCCACTTTCTTGTAGTCGCGGACATCGTAGCCTGCATCCTTGAAGGGAGAGTCGTAGCAGGGATTGATCCAGAGAGCGTTGCATCCGAGCGAGCGGATGTAGTCAAGCTTCTCGATGATTCCCTGAAAATCGCCGATCCCGTCCCCGTTCGTATCGTTGAAGGACTGCGGATAAATCTCATAAAATACTGTGTCTTTGAGCCAGGCTGGCATAGGGTTTCCTCCTTTTTATAGATCAAGCAGATCGCGGATCTTTCCGGACCTGATTACTTCCGTCTTTCCTCCCGGGTATTCTTGCTTCAGCCGGTCGAAGCGCTTGTCAATCTCCTCATCGGAAAGATGATAGGTATTGAGCAGACAGCCGGTCACGCCGGAAGCGAGGGCGACTCTGACATCGCTCTCTGTGTCGTTGCCGACCATCATGCAGTCGCCCGGGTCCAGCCCCTGCTCATCGAGCAGCAGCTTCATGAATTCCGGCTGGGGCTTCTTCATCCCCCACTCCGAGGAAATGTATATCGCGTCCAGTACCTGGTCAACTCCTGTCATGGCAAGCTCAGGTCTCGTGAAGATGCTCTGGGCGTTGGAGAGCAGAAAGACCTTCTTCCCGCGGGCTTTCAGATCCCTGAGAGTGGCCAGGGTGTCCGGATATAACCCAAAGCGGCGCATGGACATGGAGCGGAAGGCATTCGCAATCATGTACATCCACTGCGGGTCGTCCGACAGAGATTCGGAAAAACTGCCGGATGCGCCAATGAAGCCTGTGACAGCTTTACCGGAAGGGATGTCCTGCTCTGTATGCTTCGGAGCTTCCAGAAGCAGTCTGCGGAAGACCTTCGTGAGGTCGATCTCGGGGTACAAAAGCCCGGATTCTTCCCTCAGCTTCCGCTGTTCCTCGTCGACCATGCGGAGATAGGCATCCTGAAGCTGGCGGGGCCGATAGATCGCGCCGCATCTTGCATAGAGCTGCGCCATACCCGTCCAGAGGAGCTTCGAACCTTCATCCGTGCGGATGTCGAAAAGGGTCTCGTAGAGATCAAAGATATAATTGTGCTTCTTCATAGAAATCCTTTCAGGACAGATTTCAGCCGGAGTTCTGATTTGTATATTATAGCAAATCTGGCGCGCTGCACGCGACAGAATCTTAACAAAAACAGAGTAGTGTCAGCCTTCCTGCTCGAATAGCTCGTTGAGGTAGATGCTGTAGGCATCGGCGGAAGCCATCTGCCAGAGAAGGGCATAGGCCTCAGACGGAGTGATGTCAGCTGGTGAATACCCTTCATCCGCAGCAGAATCCTCGCCTCCCCCGACTTGCTCGGAAACCTTCGGAGCACCTTCTCCCGGAACAAGCGCGGATGGCTGCATGTAGAGCATGACGTCCTTGCCGTCCATCACTTTCTGGTTCCACACGATATCGAGAAGATAGTCAAAATCCGCCTTGAAGGCAGTGTAGGCATCCTCAGTGGAGAGTACTGCTTTCTGCATCCGGAAAAACTTGCCGATGTTGTCCATGGAAAGCACCTGCTTGCTGACCGCAATGAACAGAAGCGATGCAATCTGCTCCCGGTCATACTGCTTTTTGACCGGTCTCTTCAGGTAGCCGAGGGAAGGTGATAAGATTATGTATTTCCAACATGCCGATATCAATAAAGTTATCTTTAAGGGATATACGGATGGTGAAAATGATCTGATGGTACATAACATCCAACTGCAATATGAAAAATTGGGATTGACCCATGTTGATACTATTAAAGTAAAGAATAGGATGGAGAAAACCGATGAGTGAGGTCGATGTCCAAGAATTAGAGAATCAGCGCAGTAGAAATGAAGGACAGCAGTCAGACATTCAGGATGATATTGATGATATCGATGAAAGAATTGACGCACTGAAAGCGGCATATAAAATACTAGATGATGAGAAAGAGAAGGCAAGAGACTATAAGAAAATTGTAAACGGTATGCCAGGTGTATACAGCGATATGTGGAAGGGTGAAAAAGCCAATCAAGTTTACGATACATGTGAAAATGATGGAGCGCTCTCTAACACGTATAAGGAGTATATAGATGCTATTGATTCAATTGAGGACTCCATTAATGATGAAATCACTAGGTTAAAGAATTCTCGTAGCGATAAGTGGGGAATTCTGCAAGGTTTGATTGAAGCTTGGCGCAACTTAACGAATAGAATTCACAATGCTGTAAATTAATGAACCGTAGGAGACCAGTTATGGGTAATAATGGTGTAAAAGAGATAAAGGTAGATGAGGGTATTATCGCCTCAAGAGTTGGTGCAATTAGAGATGAAGTTGAAAAACTTTGTCTTAAAAAAATAAGTTCAGGCTCTAGTAGGTCAGAAGCGTTAAGTAAAATAGTAGAAGTATATGGGGAGTTAGGCGATGTGTTATCAGAATATAGTTCAAAACTGAATCAAGATCTTACAACTATAACCAAAGCGGTTTCAACGATGGCTGATACAGATAGTAATCTTTCCGATAGTGTACATTTAAATTAATGCTAAGGACAGTGCAATGAACGATGATTTCTTATTAAAATATAGTGATCTCTATAAAGTTGAAAAGGTCCTAAAGGATAGTATAGATGCGTTGATTATCAATATTGATAGCTGTAGTAATGCCATCAACGCTTTAATCGATGAAGAAACATTTTCAGGAAAAACAGCAACTTCAATAAAAGATTATTTAAATGATGTTCATATGACATTATTAAAGAGCCTCAGATCTGCTGCTCAAAATCTTCAAGATAATTTTGCTGCTTATAAACTGGATTATTATTCAGTGGATAATTCCACCTCTTTCATTCTTGATAAGATTGTAATTGATGCATATCAAGGAAAAATGGAAGAACAGTTAAAAGGTGTTCTGCAGACTAGCCCTATAATTAATAGTGCTTTGGATGAAATTAATGGTATTTTTCCATGTAAAAAACCAAGTACAGCAGATATTTCTAGTTCACATGAAGACGTAAATACTACTATTCAAACTCTTTTAGAGAATGTTGAAACAGTAGAAAACCAAACAGTTACAAGCATACAGAATTCGACCGAACCTCTAGTTACTTTAATTAGATCGAATCTTTCTTCTGCAGGAAAACCAGCTTCAGAAATTGAGACCTACCTCCCAAATGCTTTCTTTATGAATGTTAGTGCTTGCTATATGTGCGATATTAGCCAAGCATGCGATAAAGGCCATGAACAAAGTTCTTCTGAACTAGACCAATTTTGGGCAGTGGAAGAACAAAAGGCAAAAGAAGCAGATGAGAAAAAGACCAAGGGAATTTGGAAGACAGCCTCGAGCATTGGTTTGATAGTCGGCGGTGGTGTATGTATATTTTTTACAGCTGGCGCAGCAACTCCAATTGTTGTTTATGGAGGTGCAGTTGCTGGGGGTGGGACAGTTGTTTTTGGATTATCAGATGCGGTAGAAGGTACTGAAGAAATAGTAAATGGTATTAATGGTGATAGAGATTCTACGGCAACTAATCCTATACGTGATAACTTATTTGCTGGCAATGAAAAGGCATATCAAATCGAGGCTTCTGGCATGATTGTGGGTGCCATACCCTGCCTCTGACTACAATTAGATATTGAAAAAGCCATCCTGGCTCCTGTAAAGTATCAGCGACCAAACCTTTACTCTGCAAGGATAAACCAAGATGGCTTCTGCTGATACATTATGTAAGAAACTGCTCAATGTCAAGAACGCTGTTGTAGAATCCCACGATATTTACAAGGATCAGGATGGCGTGACCCATATCCGCATCAAGGCCCGTCCGAACGTCTGGCATAAAAATGACTGCCCCTTCTGTGGCAGACACTGTCAGGGATATGACCAGCCAACGAAAAAGCCAAAGGTGTGGAGAGGACTGGACTGGGGAGGCATTCTGGTAGAGATTGAATGCTCTACACACAGAGTCTGTTGTCCAAAGCATGGCGTTGTCACGGCTGCAGTTCCGTGGGCTTACCCCGGAAGCAGCTTTACAAAAGAGTTTGACCTGACCGTCACCTGGCTCGCGAAATACCTGCCCAGAAGCGCCGTGGCAAACTTCATGCGCATCGACTGGCAGACAGTCGGAAGCTGTATCTCCAGAAGTCTGCATGACCTTGAACCGGAACGTTCCAAACGGCTGGATGGCCTTGTCCGCATCGGTGTCGATGAGACCAGCTACCGCAAGGGGCATAAGTACATCACCGTCATCGTTAACCACGACACCAATACCGTGGTCTGGGTGGCTGACGGCCACGGCAGGTCTGTTCTCGAGCAGTTCTACAAGGCTCTGACGGACGAGCAGCTGGCCAGTATCAAGGTCGTCACCGGCGACGGTGCACGCTGGATCACCGACTGTGTAAACGAGTTTACTCCGGACTGCGAGCGCTGCGTTGATCCTTTCCATGTGGTTGAATGGGCCATGGAAGCTCTGGACGAGGTCCGCAGGGATCGCTGGCGCGCTGCTTATGAGAAGGCTAAGCAGCTTGCTGCAGAAAACCCGCAGAAACGCGGCCGTCCGAAAACTGATGATGAGACGGCCGCCAAGGTTCAGGAGGCTAAGGTCAAGGCATCCGAGATCAAGAACTCAAGCTACACGCTTGGCAAAGCTCCGGAACATCTGACCGAAAATCAACGGATCCGGCTGGATATGATCCAGGCGAATGATCCTCAGCTATACAGGGCTTACTGCCTGAAGGAATCGCTGCGGCTTCTGTTAAAATCAACTGATGTTGAGCAGGCGGAAGCTGATTTGAAGCATTGGCTCTGGTGGGCAAGCCATAGCAGAATCCCCGCTTTCAGGGATCTTTACGAAAAAATCAAGCGTCACAAGGAGCATATTCTTAACACGATCCGCCTCGGTCTGAGCAACGCAAGGATTGAAGCAACCAACAACAAGATCAAACTGATTATCCGCAAAGCATATGGGTTTCGGAATATACAGAACATGATGGATATGGTGTATCTGGTATGCTCAAAAATCCAGGTTCCACTCCCTAACCGAAAATCTAAACCTGCGAAAACGAGTTAATTACGGGGAAAAGCGGCATTTCTTACCCACAGGGATGCCTGAAGAGCCTTTTTTCTCAGTATTTCTTTTCCATTT
>Ga0256405_10008905_pt1 | contig 14048 bp, 10 predicted proteins | sample RumenRJG_02DNA_FD_189096 | JGI IMG/M metagenome (GOLD analysis project Ga0256405, IMG submission 189096) | Bovine rumen microbial communities from Lethbridge, Alberta, Canada - RJG_02 | ecosystem: Host-associated > Mammals > Digestive system > Stomach > Rumen | place: Canada: Alberta...
GACGATCCCGAGTGCGCCGTCGCCACCCTGCCGTCTGGCGCGGATTTTGAGTGTATAATCCCGTCCGGCGACAAGCCATGGTGCAGCTTCATAACCACCGGACAAAAACATCTCTGTTTTCCCCCCTGCGGAAAGTTTGTATTCCCCGGAATAAAGCATGACTTCCTGACAAGCCGTATCTTTCCGGCAGTTCCAGCCGATCGGCCGCTGGTTTATCTGCGCGGCGAAATTATAGTTCGGCAGCAAATTCAGACGGAATCCCGGATTGTCATGCCAGCAAAAACGGGATTCCGAGTGTTGGTCACTGAACTTTATTTCCGCCCAGGTATCAGGATTATGATAGTTCATGTGGTCCAATACCGCATAACTGCTGGGAACGGGTTTGTCCCCCGGCACATCTGCATTCTGGCGAGTAACGTTGAAACGCAATTTCAGGTCTGCCAGTTTCTTCCCCGACAACCCGATGCAGTCCAAAGGGATCACGATATTGGCGGCAAAAATATTCCTGGATAAATCCTGAAAGAACACTTTGATTTTTGTTCCCGGCTGTTTCATGCCGGCATTTGCAAAATAAACCGATGCCTTTCTCGCAACCGCAATATGATAATACCTTTTGTCGGCGCTGTTTTCTTTGAGAAAGATCTCGAAATTGTTGCCCTTCCAAAGTCCGCCAGTCTCCTGTTTTTTTGCCCATGCCGGTTCTTGGCGAGCGCGAATCGAAATATAAAGATTTGTCTGGTCGTAGAGAAGGCGGACATCGGTTTGTTTGACTGCCACCGTGGCTTTTTGCGGAATGCTGAACCGTCCGAGAATATCCGCTTTTTTCCAGACCGCTGAAATCAGTTTCCCCTGCGGGGTGAAGGGAGCTGAATCTGCCTGTCGGACAGATGGAAGCTGTTCTTCCGCCGCCAGTTGCAATAATCCTGACAGCAGAAATAATACCAAGTTTGTTTTCTTCATGTTTTATCTCCTTTTTTTGAAGTTATATTGTGAAATCGTAATAAATGGTCCGATCACTCATTAAGTCACGCCTCAACTTCACAGATCGTTATATATGCCGCCTTCGGATTTACGTCCGCCACTGACATAACGGCACCAGAATCCCGGGTCAAGGATACCGGATGCAGAATAGAGGGCTTCGGAACTCATGCCAGGAAACCCTTTTACAGAGGTGATGTTTCCAGCCAAAGTTGCAAAATTCATGCTTCCGTTGTGACGGAAAGCCGTTCCCCCTGGAGTTGTATTTCCCGAAAACAGACCAGTCAGACAGCCTGTGCCGCGGAAATAACCATATGTGCCGCATCCGGTATTTCCGTTGTCACAATCACCGCAATCGGCAAATGTCATAACGACCGATGGAGAGGGATTTTTATTCCCGCTGCCGCGAAAATTTTTGAGAGAAACCGGGATGTGGGTGCTGTCTCCTCCGAGAAATCCAGAATATCGAATACTAAGCCATTCGAACTCGGCTTTTCTTTTGAAAGTTGCTGCCGGACAGGAAAAAATATTCTTAATTTTTTCCGGTGAAAGCTTTAAATAGTGTCTATAAGGCATTTTGATGGAATCGAGTCGTATATCTGCCCAATAAGTGCCAGGAAACCATTCCGGATTGTCGGAAGCATACAGCATGGCAACATTATAAAGCTGCTTTATCGAATTTGTACACTGGATGCTTTTTGCTTTTTCTCGGACTTTTTGGAGCGCGGGTAAGAGCATCCCTGCGAGAATTGCGATGATCGCGATCACCACGAGGAGTTCTATAAGGGTAAAATTTCTGTGCGACAATGCTTCATGTTTCATAGGGCACCTCCATATAAATTTTATATTGGTTATCAATTCCACGGGTAAACAATTTGTTTGAGCGCACCGTTTTCGCGGGCGGATTCGGCTGCGAAAATGCCGGGCAGCGTCATAGCGAGAGCATCTCGGATATTAACTGGCGATACCTTGCCGTTCAAAACAGCATCGGCAAAATCACGCATCATAGCGATATCCGAACCATTGTGACCGTAATTGGCTTGTCTGAACAATTCTTCATCAATGATTTTCATGCCCTTCGGACGATCCGACCCATTCGGCGTGAATGGGATTTCAAAAAAATCATTTTTAGCGGAAAATTCGTTCAGGTCAGTCAGCCAAAGACGTGCTTTTTCATTGTACAGTTCGACAATTCCCTTTTCACAGTAAATTTTGGTTGTGTGATGCGGTCCATGCTGGGGCATGCTGAATGCGGTAAGAAAACGCACCACAACATTGTTTTTCGTACGAAGCAGTGCGCTCATTGCGTTATGAGAATATCCGCAGTGGAAATGATCCCCAGTGCTCATGCAGGAGACCGAGACGAATTCATCGCCTTCAAGCAGTTTCAGAACGGGACCTAACGAATGTGTACAGTAACGGCATGATTCATATGCCTTGCGCCATTCATCTTTCACTGTCCGGACATCGTGCATGTATTCCGTTTCAATATAGGCAATGTTGCCGAGCAGTCCCATTTCGCGGAGACGTATGATGAATGCGGTTTTTGCGCGATAATTCGGATTCGAGCCACACATGTAAAGCGCTTTGGATGCATTGACTTTTTCCCACAGCAACCTGCCTTCTTCGATGGAGTTTACCGCGGGGATCTCTCCTAGGACATGAAGCCCGCGTTCAAGGGCTTTGACCACGTATTCGGTATGAACGGACGGAGGGATTTCAGTGATGACTGCATCCACAGTCCCAGATTCAAGCAAGGCGTCCGATGATGAATAGAGCTTGACTTCAGGAAATACCGCCTGGGTCAAATTCAAGGCATTATCATCGCTGTCGCTCATCGCGGTCAGTTGGCAGTATTCCGGAAGAAGTTTAGTAATTCCAGCCATCTGCCTTCCTCGCGAGCCACATCCCAGAATACCGATTTTCAGTTTCTTTTTTTGTGACATTTTCAATTACTCCCACTTGAATAATTTTATCTCAATAGTATATTATAACCTAGAAAATGAAATCTTGCAATATGTAAAACTAGGCATTATTATGCAAAACTGGGCAAAACCCATAAATTATTTCGACGATCTTGAAGTTAAATCGGTTTCTTTAGCCAAAAGTCGCGTCAATGGTTCGACATATTCAGTTAAGGATTTTTACGGTTTGGGATTGATTTTGGGAAACGGTTCAGTGAAACGGTTTGAATCAGGAAAGGAATATCATCTCGCAATGCCGTTTCTTTATTTGATTTACCCGGGAATCAACGGATCATGGGGCGTGCTGGACGGGGTAGAGCGGGAAAACCGCTGGTTCATCCTTTCCGGTGCACGGGCGGAACGAATTGTAAATTCATTGAAAACGAATCGTACTTCGGATTGTCCCACAATCAGGCTTTACGATGCCCGGGAACTGGTCGAGATTCATCAGAAGATGTTGCGGCTTTATCGTTGCAGCACGCCATCTACCGCATATCGTTTGGCTGTTTGCGTTGAAGAGTTTGTTGGAACGTTCTATGATACACTAATGGAAGCCAAGTGGGATACGCAAGTGGCTCGTTTGATTTCGAAAACCATCAGTGAGATCGCCGCCAATCCTGGAGCAATGTACAATTTTGCGGATCTCGCCCGCAGAAACAATATTTCTTACGATCATTTCCGGCGCTGTTTTCAGAAATACACGGGTAAACCAATCCATGCGTTTCTGCTTCAGAAGCGGCAGGATCTCGCGGTTTCTCTTTTGCAGGAATCCAGAGATAATATCAAAGAAATTTCATTCCGCTGCGGCTTCCAGCTACAGTCGGATTTTGCCCGTTTCATCAAATCACGAACGGGAATGACTCCGTCCGAACTGCGCCAACGTCCTGTGCTGGACAGTTTTTTCGACAAATAAAAATCCAACAGGGAAACCAGCGGAACTCATACGGATGAAACTTTTGACCGGTTCTTTCCCTGTCGGTTTGAATAAATTCATTTATCATGGCACGATAACCAACTGTTTTCATTGATTGTCAGTGAGTGGGAATTTTATTCTCCTTGGGTTCAATACCCCGCTGCTTGCGGCGAGTCCGCATAGAGCAATTTTTGCGTCCGGTTCGCATCGTGAACCATGTGAGGTCCGGCGTAATACCCCGTCGCTTGCGGCGGGGCTAGCTTGACCGGAAGCAAAAATTTTATTCTAGGATACTAGGAACCTTTTCATCGATATGCAGTTCGAAAGGATTCTCAATATGCATGTAATCGACAAAATGTTACACATCCGTCTTATCTGATTTATTCACTCGTCCATCATCGCTGAAATCGTCATGTTTGGCCGCCAGAGATTTGAACAGACGGCGCAAATCAAGCGTCCCGCCAATGGAGAACCAGATGGTGGAAACGATTGCAACGATACAGGGGATCAGCACTGCGGTGATATGGAATTTGATCGCCCACCAATGAGCCGGCCAAGGGTAGATGGCATTCCAAATAATGATGCCGATAAAGCACAGAATGAATCCGTAACCGAAACTCCAGAAGAAGACCGACCATGCCAAGAGCCGGTCGCCTTTGGTATAATTCGCATCGATGCCGATGATCTTGGAGAAAGCGGACTTGAAACTCCACGGGATCCGCGGCTTGGTTTCGCTGTCCGCATAGATGCCGCGGTGCAGCATGCGTTCGATATTGAACGGCTTACGGCAGGTGATCAGGGAAACGGTCACATACAACGTAACGGCAACCAGCATGGAAATGAAATAGATTTCCTGTGAATTGACAGGGAACCGTTCCGGAGTCACTTTCCAGATGATGTAGGGGTTGAACGGTTTGGAAACAGATTCGAAGAACCAGCTGAAACTGCCGACCAGATCATATTTTTCCAGTGTGGGATATAGATATTTGGCCCAAGTCTGCTGGCAGATGATTCCGCCGACCGCCAGGAAAGAACCCGCGCCGAGTGCGGCAAAAGCACCTGCTGTGGTGCCGCGTTTCCAGTATAGTCCCAGCACGATAGTCGGTCCGGCGCCGCCCAGCCAGATGGCTCCGGTGATCGCGAAGAACATCAGTATGTAATCCATCTGAGCAAAGAAGAAGCTGAAGAGAAAGGCAAACACGGCCACGCCGGCGATGATGCAACGCAGCAGATTCAACTGCTGTTTCGGCGTGAATGGTTTTTTGCGGAACGGCAAGATGATATCCTGCACGATGATGCTACCCCAGGAATGCATGTAAGTTGTATCGGTGGAAACCATCAGGAAAATCATCAATGCGCATAACACGCCGGTAATGCCTATCGGAAGCATTTCCCGAATCGCCACGGGGACCAGCATCTGGTTGTAAATCGTCCCCAGGGTCCCGGCTTTTGCCTTGTCCACGGTAGCAATTGCGGCTTTGGCTGCTTCCTTGTATTGAGATGGTTCTAAGGGATTGCTGAGATCGAATTTCCCGCTTTTACGTAGGATCATACTCATTTTCGGAGTGATCTCTCCTTTGTCCACCATCGTTTTGATTTCCGGTCGGATCGCGTCAAAACGCTTGCCATCGGCAATTTCTTCTACCGTTTTTGCGGCGAGCTGGCAATGGACTTTGTCGGCATCATTCCGGAAATCGGCATGATTCATATAGGTAAAAGCCGCTACTGCCAACAGTAAATACATGGTAAAAGCAAAACCGCTGCGCCAGGTCCCGAGCAATGCGCCCATCTTCTGTTCGTGAGCATTCTTTGCTGCTGCATTGTAGCCTTGGGCACCGCTCCAGGCCATCCGGTTGAACACATTGGAAAATATTCCGACGAAAACATAGAACAAATTGAACGTGCTTAGCTGGCTCACATCATAAGGATTGAGCATGCTTTTGCCCGGCGGACGGTTCATCAGTGCGGGTATGATTTCCCCATCCCAGGAGAACCGGTAAATGATATACGCTACAATGATCGCATAGAAAGGATAGGAAAGTAGTCCCTGCACACAGTCGGTCACCATGATCGTGATCTGTCCGCCCATGGTGACGATCCAGACCGCGATACTGAGGAAGATGACCATCAGTAGTCCGAAAGTGGAAAATTTCCAGCCGCCGATGTAGAAATGAACCGGCAGATCAAGAAAATACATTAAACACCGGGCGCCGACGGCAGGGAAAATAGCATAATTGATCACGCCTGAACATGTCTGGAGGATCGCCGCGAAAATCCTGAAAGACCGGTTATAACGCATTTCGAAAAACTGGCCCATCGTCATGGCACGGGTTTCGCGGAACCTGTATGTGCAGTAGCCGGTCAAAGCCATGAGCAGTCCTAATGGGGCATCAATATTTCCCCAGAAACTGATGGCAAATCCCACCATGTAGTATTTTTCCCAAATTGCCACCAGGGAGACCAGCCCCATCCCGGCTTCGCCGCTGGCCACGCAGATCACATACCGACCTGCCACCCGACCTGCGGCAAGAAAGTCCGCTACACTTTTAACATATTTCTGCGATTTCAGCCCGATCATCAATACGATCAGCAGCGGGATGATTACGATGCACCAATCCAACCAGCACATTGATTCCTATCCTTTCAATTTGACTTGCTGTTATTATAATGATTCATTTGAATCCTTGAAAAATGGCAACTTTTTCCTGGAACTGGTCCAGTCACCGGATGCTCTTATAAGGATCAGATTTTCAGTTTCGCATTGTCTGCATGATCGATCCGTTTGCCGGCCTTGCGGGCTTTGTCAGCATCCTTGATCGCCTTTCCGATCTCCTTTGTCGCATTCTTCAGGAATTCGGCTTCGATCTTGGCGCCGAGCGCGGCATTGGCGCGTTCCGGATAACCCATCACGCCTATTTTGACATCTTCACGCTGTGAGGTCTGCACCACTTCCTGCTTGAGCGTGGTGAAGCTGACCCGTTTCTGATAGCTGTCCGGATCGTTTCGCAGACGTTCCGCCACTGCGGGTTTGTCCATAACGATTTTCTTTCGGACTACTTCCGGACACCAGTGAAGCATTAGCGAGGTCTCGGCTTCGGATGCATGATAATCACGGGTCTGGAAGAGTTTGGTCCAGGTCGGAGAGAAATCCCAGATCGGGCAGAGCATAATCAGATCGTCGGCCAGCGCGGGGTTCAGCCATTTCTGGATCCGTAGCGATTCTTTCAGGTGCAGCATACTTTCACTGCCGCCGTGGCCCGGGATGATGATGAAATTGCGGAATCCCTGGAGGGTCAGCGATTCGATAATCTCTCCGACCAGATTCGAGAATGTGTTCGGTTTGATGTTGATCGTGCCCGGCAGCATACCTCCGGAAAAAGTATAATTCAGAACGGGAGCCACGATGCAGTCCAGTTTTTCAGCCAGGACGGCGGAGCTGTATTCCGCATTGCGGATATCCGTGTCCAGCGGCAAATGATACCCGTGCTGTTCGCACAGTGCATACGGCAGAATGATGGTTCGATTCATCTTCAGATACGCCTGGACTTCTTCCACGGTCATCAGACGCATTTGGCGGTTTTTCGCTTTTTTCATGACAATCCTCCTGATACAGGTTATCTTGTTATTTGACTCCTGCTCGGCAATATGCTGCAGGATAAATTCTAAAACCCATTTGGGAAATCCAATCGGAATAGACCTGAAAACTCATGACAGCACCATTATATCAATGCCAGTAACCCAAATTGACTGATGATATGAAAATCTGCAATTTTTATGGGTGGAACAGTACTGAGTTCCTTGTATGGCAGCCAGCGGGAATAATTTTGCCGCGCCACCAGAAATTGCCAGGCATGCCCCGGACGGAAACTTGCACCATATTGCTCAAAAGTTTTCAACGGCAGTTTGAATTCGATACTCCACCCATGATCTCTGATTTGCCAGTTATTGAATTCTCCGTCAATATGGGATTTTACTTCAAATTCCGGCAATGGTGCCGCACTGTCCGGCAGAAACGCATATGAACGGGATGGATAGAAAAATGTAGTTTTTAGCTCGTTTGGGGTGCCATACATTTCCCAATAGTAAGTATCGTCAGCAGGTTTGAAAAAAAGCTCAACCGTATCGCCCATTGAATAAAGATGAGTTTGATGCCGAGTTCCCTGCTGGACTACATCTGAATCCTCCATAACCAGTCCAACATAAAGATAACTTGAACTATAAAGCATGCGAACTTCTCCCTTTTCATTGAGTTCCGGTCCGAGTTCTTCAGGCCGTTCTTCAATTCGGTTCAGATGCCATAAATCCGCCTTCTGCCATTCCTGTGAACTCAGATGTCCATCCAACTCGAAATCATTGCATTTTCTGATTTGAAATACCATAAGCCAATCTTTCCAACAGTTATATTCAGCGTTTATCCTTTTTCTTCTCTAGTTTCAATATGGAGCAATCCGTTTTCATAACGAATTTCCGCACCATGAAATACAGTGCCGTCTTCCAGAAACATTTTTACTGCGCAACCCAATCCCAGCGGCATATTCCACTGTCCATCATTGATTACGTTCATGCAGTCTATCAGCCCATGTTCAGTCAGTTCCAGCTTGCGTTTCAATGTAAACGAAAATGGGAACCTTGACCGCAGTTACTTTCATAAAAACCTCCTTAGGATTTTTCAGACTCCGAAACATATTGTATATAAATTGTCAGATCATGAGAGGATTTGATTGTATAATTGTCAATAATTATCTCCATTCTTCACAGGACTTCAAAAATGATGGAATCTCCAGTTAATTCCCGCTGTTGTTCAGCACAGAGGCTCTTTTTTGACAGGTTCCCCGGTTGAAAACAACCTCTTTTCTGGTTTCGATTTTTATATAACCGTATTTTTTCAGATACTCTAATTCGTCAACAGTGGTTCTGAACTGCTCCGCTGAAAAAACGGTGTTTTTTTCATATTCATACTGTTTGACAGCTTCGAAAACGGAGCGTTTACCGTCAAACAGGATATACAGTACATCAGGGATTTCAACATTGTGCCGCTCCGGCTGAGGGATACGTGCCATCGACAACAAAGTTCCGGGAACAATTCTCTTGACAACAATCCGGTCCGCAGCAGCCTGAATGCCGGAGAGGATACGTCCCTCCTTCGGGACGCAAAAACTTTTAATGGCGGACCGGGTTAATGCATTAATTCCCTTTATCGTCTCTTGTGAAACTTTTCCAGAGTCATATTGACTAATAGATGAAAGTTGTTTCAACAGCTGCTTTTTGTGATGCTTTACCTTTCCCGCGGCATCAAAACAAGAGATTTTTCCTTCTTCAAGTTCATTCCGTATGATGGCACATTTGTTTTTCATCGTTTCAAGAGCAATTTCTCCACATTTCCTGCGAATATTTCGGAATTCCTTTTGATTCCCCGTCGCCAACTGAGCCAGCAAGACTCCCATGACTGCTGCAATATCATACGCCAAATCCCAATCTGCATACATAAATGCCGGACTAAAGTTATGGTGATAGCGAGGAATCCCGTTATGCAGCCACAAAGATGGAATACCGATAAAATCATCGGAACAGAACGTATCATCGGAAAGAGTTCCGGATACTGTGCAAACACGTCTTTTCGGCAGAAATTTATGCATCAGAAACGGCAGATATAAATCCAGAAATGTGGGATTGAACATGGAGGAACGATTGATTTTTATTGGTGACAGATTTCTGCCGGAGATGTGACAGCAGCTGTCAAAACTGAAAACAATCAAGGTCCTTTGATTCCGTTGTTTATTTAGATAATATTGAGCGTATCCATACCTCTCCATGGAAAGCACGACCCGTAATGTTTTTTTGAAGGATGGCAAAATTTTTTGAGAAACCAGAGATTTCATACTGCGGCCAATCTCAGCAATAATAGCCCCACCCGCAGCATCATCCGGAAGAAATGGCTCATACAAATGGGCTATCATGGTGATTTCTTCTTTGCTTTCTCCGGGAATAATCCCGGTCACCGTGTAGACTTCCCCATCATAGATTCTGCATTTTGCCTCTGCATGCGCCGTGACTTTTTTCTGCATTAAAAGATTGCGGAGAAAAGCACACCGGCGGGGTGTAACAGAGAAAACCGGAATCCGTTTGTCTTCTGCGGTCAGATACCAGCCAGTATATCCGATGCCGTTGCACCAGCAACAATGATCCGGGTATTCTTCACCGACCTCGGAATCAGAAACAATTACCCCCGCACTCCCGCTCAATGCCGCAAATTTATATTGATCTTGCGTAAAGCCGTCCAGTAATACAAGCTTTCCTCTGACCGCTTCAGGATCGTTGCCTGTGATGCGGATATCGACGATTTCACAATCGATTCCGCCTTCCGGAGTCGGAGCACTCCATACGCCGATATTAAAAGGATCTTTTTCCGTGTCCGCGATCATTCTTTCTTCCATGGTCAGACTTTCATCCTCAATACGAAGGAATGAACGTCCGGCAGTGTCCCACGCCTGAGGCATGATACAGTCATAATAGACAGTTTTCCCGTCCGCAGGCAATGAGATCCGTTCCACCTGTTCAAAACCTGCATCCTTCAGTAATTCCAGACAATAGTCCGTCGATTTCTTATAGTTGCAGAAAGATTCATCCCCCTCAAGACGATGAATCTCTTCTGCATGGCGTTTGATGCGCTCTTTCGATACAGTTTGATGCAATAAAGCAAAAAGTTTATCCTTCATGGAAAATGCCTCCTGAAAAACGTTTTTGGGGAATTTCAGTCAAAAAACAGTTGAAAAATATCTCCTCAAGATGAACCTGAAGCAGCCGACCTATGGCAAGCTCAAATAAAGGCACTCATTTTCAGCAAATTCGGCCATTACGGAAAGGTGTAACTCTTCCGGTACCTTATCCCAAAAATAGAAATGCGATACCGGGATTTCATATTGATCAGGCATCTTTCAATTTCCGATCATTGAATTCAAAGACAAGATCCCCGTCCCGATCCGGAAGAATTTCACCCTGGGAACCATAATAATGAGGGAACACCGCAGAACGATTCAGCATGATCCGGCATGGTTTTTCCTGAAATCCGAAACGAATCAAAGCATGTTTTCCGGTAACGCGGATTTTGATTTCCGCCCGATCCCGGATCCATTCTGCGGAAATCACATACAGATCCATCCACGATTCGAGCCAGATTTTCTGTTCCTTCATCTTGTTCCAAAGTCGAAGTTGAACCTCAAGAAAGTTTTCCGGGAGCCTGCGGCTGAAAATATGGATTCCCCGCCAACGGTTCATCAGCAAATCTTTGCTCTTTATCTGATCAAGTTCGTCTTCAAAAGTTTTTTGGCCGCATGACGGGTCCAAAGCAAGGCTCATCAGGTAAAATGCCGCAGATTGAACATCGCACCATCCGTGAGGAGTTTCTTTGGAAAAAGTCCTGAGCATAATTCCCAGCTTTTCCCGGACTTGTTTCCATTCATCCGGGCAGGTTTCATAAAGTCCTGCAAGAAGTTCGGGATACAATCCTTCCGTTGTCATTTTGTAGATGCAGTCCGGGCGGAAACGCTCTTTCGTCAAATCATCGGGCACGCAGAGATATTGTCCGGAAATTTGCGCACATTCCCTTAAAGCTCCGGAGATATACCAGGGTTCCACTCCGAAAAATGAATGATAGTATTGCTGAGAAGAATGGAAAATCGCCAGACGCAGTGCAAATTGTTTGGCGGCCAGATAGCGGGCACGTTCCATGGTCTCCGGATCATCCGCCATTTCTGCCAAATGCTGGAATGCCGTAAACGCGCCATAGTTAGCTCCTTCAACCCAGGTGATCCCGTTTTCACTGTAACCTGATCCCATACATGCCCAGTCATGCATCAGCTCGAAGAAACGGAATCCGTTTTTCAGCAGGTCCCAATTCCGGCCGATCACCGAACGGTCCCCGCAGGCTTCCGCCGCCAGATAAATGTAATACATGGTCAGCCCCAGGCCCCAGTCATTTTCGATCAGCGGGATGTTCAAATTCCGGATTTCCTCCGGCGAGCCGGTTTTCAGCATCCCATCGAAAAAATAATAGACATTCAAATAGCAAATATGATATTCCTCTCCGGTAAAGGGCTCTCTCCGTATGTTCCAGAGCCGCATTTTCCTGTGCTTCATTTCCGGATCATTGTAGATCGAAAACAGTTGTTCGTCTTCAGGATTTTTTTTCATCATGAAACTGAAATCGATCACCGGGTAATCGCAAACTGCCTCCGGATCACACGCCCGTTCCAAGGCTTTTTGCAAGGCTGTACGGATCGTTTCCTGATCGGTATTGTCCAGCAGAGTCAGCAGCGTAGAAGCAAAGGCATACGGTTCCAGCAGTGCCCCTGCGTAGGGATAGGCAACCATCGGAAATGAGAAAGAAGACAAAAAAGACAAATATTTTTTGATTCCCTGATCCAGCAGCTTTTTCGACTGTCGATCTGAGGGATCATGCAGCGGAAATTTCCGTTCGGCCGGCATCCATGGCAGCGTGTAGGAAGAACATGTTCCGAATGAACCTTTCAGATGCCCGAACAAGGAGGGAAACTTGAAATCTTCCATGCAGCTGCTTTCCAGTGTCCCGCACAGCGTTGCTGCGGGCGGCAGCGGCGCCAATTCCAGGGGTTTTGTTCCCCAGTCATCCTGAATATAGCGATAAGTAAATTGCTGAACGATGACAGTTTTTCGCTCAGCCGGGTCATTTTTATAAAATTCCCGGCATCGGACCGGATATGCCAGCAGCGCACGGCTCCAGAAACGACTGACCTGCATCGCTCTTTCAAGGAAAAACTCATCCTCCGGCGACAACGGGGCAAATGATTCCAGACCAAATGGTGTCGCCGTGATCAGCAAAGGGCAATTGGTGAAGACGATCGAACTGAGCCGGCCGGATTTCGGATGAAATTCAATGCCTATGCTCTGCGGTCGCTTCTGGAATACCAGGAACAACGGGATGTCTGGAAATTCCGTACACCCGAAAAGCAGCAGGAAGTTTGCCCCTGTTTTCAGTTCATGCAGAGACCGGAGAGAAATGATTTCACATTGTCCGGCCTCATTTTCAAACATGGCATATTGATAATTTCCGGCATATTCCAAATCCGAAAGACGGATCATGCCGTCTGCAGATTCCGTGATGATCCCCGGCGATCCCAGGGAATAGGTGCAGGAATAAGCGGTATTTTTATATTCTGTTCCCCATTTTACGGACAAATGATTGATCTTGACCGTGTCATTTTCGATCCCGGTAAAAGCCGGACTCCGGCTGCCATGATGCGGCATCCCCTTCGGCAAGGTGGAATAATGCCATATAAATGGTTTATTGTATTGAGGATGTCCGTTCATAAAAATCTTGCAGACCGTTCCAAGGGTCATCATGGCCCCGTCCAGCATCCCGTCCCCTTTTGTAAAGCCGAAACGTCCGGGGGAGGGTGTACAGCCGATTCCCTCCCGGAATCCTGTCAAATCATATTCTTTGCATTCTGCAGATTGATTTTTCCTTTCTGAAAATGCCCGGATTTTCCGGTAAGACGGTGTCGTTTCAACAGTCGGCAATGGTTTCGCAATGGAGACTTGAAGGAATTGGTTCAGCGCTTCTGCATCACCGCATCCGGCCAGCGTAAGTTCATTATGCTCTTTCAGCTGGATCTCAAGCGCGGTCCTTCCGCTTTTTTTCCCGATAAAGTAGGGGATCCCGACTGAGGCAAAATCGTATTCCCGGCCATTCAGGGATACCTGAAGCACCCTGGGCTGATTTTCCTCCGGCATCCCCGGCTGATCGGAAATCAGCAGGAGAAAATCCCCGCAGCGGAAATCAAATTCGGTGCGGACCTTGAATGATTTCGGGCCGGAAGGGAGTTTTTTCCAGTCATTCAGCGGCTGTTCCAAACTGAAATCATAATAGATTACTCTGTCGCTCATCAGAAACATCCTCCAAAATTCATGTTTGAAATCGTAATGTTGATATTTCAGATCATGCCTTTTTCCTGAAGGCGTTTTCTTCGTAATGTGCACGGTTCGCAGTTCGGATCATGACACAGCATGACATCCGGCTGTTTCCGGATCGCCTTGCAGATATAGTCCACCATTGCAGGTGAGTCGATAATAAAACTGTTTTCCCCGAGTTTTTCCGCAAAGCCTTCCCGGACGAAAATATCATCGAATTTGGAAAAATCCTCGCTGCAGGCGGGATA
>Ga0256405_10008906_pt1 | contig 14047 bp, 10 predicted proteins | sample RumenRJG_02DNA_FD_189096 | JGI IMG/M metagenome (GOLD analysis project Ga0256405, IMG submission 189096) | Bovine rumen microbial communities from Lethbridge, Alberta, Canada - RJG_02 | ecosystem: Host-associated > Mammals > Digestive system > Stomach > Rumen | place: Canada: Alberta...
CCGTTTGTTGGTCGCGGGTGAGGGCAGGGGCCTCCGAGGTCAGCGTGTCCAGCAAAACGGTAGCCGTCAGTTCATAGTCGTCATAATCGGGGAAGGTCATGGTGACCTCAGCAAAGCGGAAACCATAGAGCTCCTCCACACGACGCACCCGACGAACCACCGCGCGATCGCCATTAGCCAGAAAGGCAGGAGCTGTCTCCTCTTCGCCATGTGTCCAGTAATAGTTGTTCTTCACAATCATCAGCAGGTCGCCCGAACAGAGCTCGTCCTCACGTCCCAGCACCATATTGCGAATGCCTTGGTTGTAGATGTTCGCCCGTTTGTTGGAGCGGGTGATGACCATCGTCTCGTCCATGCCTGCACGACTATAGCTTGTGGCCAATTGCTCAATCAGCTCATCGCCAGGAACCACGTGGATATCGCTGAAACCCTCAAACCTCACCTTGGGCAACTGGCATGTGCCATCATCCATCAGTCTTCTCACCTCGGTGGCATTCCACAGAATACCCGACTCTTGACTCTGACGTAACACTTCGTTCAGGTTGCACTCGTGGACATGCAGTCCATAGCTACGCATCACCTCCGTCTGCAAGGCAGGACTCTCCGTCTCGCCCACAGGAGGCAGCTGGGCACTGTCGCCAATGAACATCATCCGACAATTACGCCCGTTGTACACATACTGGATAAGGTCATCCAACAGCTGTCCGTTGGCAAAGGGCGTGTCGCTATAGCTAGAAGCATTGGCCACCATCGAGGCCTCGTCTATTATAAATAAGGTGTCCTGCTGATTGTTGTAGTTTAGCCCGAAAGCACCCTCCAACGATTTCTGACGATAGATGCGCCGATGAATGGTCGAGGCAGCATAGTCGGCATAGAGTGAGAACACCTTCGCAGCACGCCCCGTAGGTGCCAACAGCACTATCTTCTGCTGCAGCGACAGCAGTCCCTTCACGATGGCAGCAGCCAGCGTGGTCTTACCCGTACCGGCAGAGCCTCGCAGTATCATCAGCGCCTGCTCATGACGGTCGGTCATGAACTGCGTGAACACCTCGATAGCTTGTTCCTGCTCCGTGGTTGGTGTGAAAGCGAAAGCATTCCTGATGCGATATTTCAGTTCGTCAGTAATCATTGCGGGTACAAAAATAAATAATATTTATGAAATATGGATAGAAGAATATAGATTATTTTTATTAATTTTGCAGCCGTAATGACAAGTATCGGTAAGACAAATATAATTCTCGCGGTGGTAGCGCTGGCACTGGCTGTGCTCTGCGTCCTGAGCATTGTGGGGTAAACGATAAAGAAATAAGGTAAAGCACATGAGTGATATCGCAACCAACTCAACACGAAGACTGGTGATAAGAATCAGCAGGAACAGTCTGTCGTTCTCAACGACGGACGGAGCGCAGGTAATCTATGAACCCTATGCCCTGAAAAGTAGTATATCGATGGCTGCCAATCTGCGTGAGGCATTGCGCACCGTGCCCATGCTGAGCGAAAGGTATGGCAGGGTGCTGGTCATGGTCGATTCGCCCGTGCTGCAGGTGCCTGCCGATGAGTTCAAGGAGGATTTGGCAGAGACCTACTATAACCACAGCTTTACCAGCCAGCAGCAACAGAAGGTGCTGTACACCGTATTGCCAGAGCTGAAGTGCGTAGTCGTGTTTACCCTGCACAAGGACTTGTTTACCGTGATTACCGATGCTTGGGATAGCGTGCGCATTGTACCTGCCTTGACCTCCGTCTGGAACCATCTGAACCAGCGCAGCTATACGGGAGCACACAGCAAGTTGTATAGCTATTTCCACGAACATCAGTTAGAGGTGTTCAGCTTTGCCCAGAACCGTTTCAAGTTCTGCAATTCTTTCACGGTCACTACCCCTGAAGATGCCATCTACTACATCCTGGCATCCTGGAAGCAACTGGGATTGGTTCCTGAACACGATGAATTGTTCCTGGTAGGTGATGTCCTGGAGCGCGACCATACGAAGGAAGAACTGGAGAAATATATCAAGCGCGTGTTCGTGGTCAACCCCATTGGCGAGTTCAATCGGGCAAGCGTAGCCCAGATACCGGGCATTCCCTACGACTTGATGGCTTTATATGTTAAGGGACTATGAGAATCATCACAGGCATATATAAAGGAAGGCATTTCGACATTCCGCGCACGTTCAAGGCAAGACCCACCACGGACTTTGCCAAGGAGAACATCTTCAACGTGCTGACGGGCTATATCGACTTCGAGGGTGCTACCGCCTTAGACCTCTTCTCGGGTACGGGCAGCATCTCGCTGGAACTCTTGTCGAGAGGCTGCAAGCAGGTGGTAAGCGTGGAACTGGACCGTGACCATCACCGCTTTATCCAGGAGTGTGTCAAAAAACTAGCAGCTAGTAACAGCAATATCATCCCCCTCCGCGCCGATGTCTTCCGCTTCCTGAAGTCCTGCAAACAGCAGTACGACTTCATCTTTGCCGACCCCCCATACGCCCTGAAGGAACTGCCCCAGATTCCCGACCTTATCTTCGAGAAGCAGTTGCTAACCGCAGAGGGCATCTTTGTCTTCGAACATGGCAAAGACTACGATTTCTCCAATCATCCTCATTTTCTGGAGCATCGCAGCTATGGCAGCGTAAATTTCTCGCTGTTTAAAGCATAGCCTTATACTCTTGTCACACCGTGCATGGCATCTTATTATTATATTAATCCCTGAGCTGTGAGGCCCAGGGATTTTTTTTGTCTAATTGGATAGATTTACTTCAGCCACTCTTTCACCGTATTGACGATGTAATCCCTATCCTGGGCCGTATAGTAGGAGGGGTAGGTGAGCCAGGCATTGTGCGTACCGTTGGGCACCACATACTTTTTCACGTAGGGGTCGTCCTTATCCGGATCAGGGATAGCAGCTCCAGTCCAGGGGTCGTTGCCGCCATAGACAAACAGCATCTTACACTTATCCTTGTGGCGGTTGTTCTTGACAAAGTCAAGGAACCCTTTCATCATCTTACCACCGTCATACTCCACTTCATACCATTTGTTATATCTCGTGACGGTTTGTTGGTTTATCATCCACTTCATCAGGCTTTCAGACATACTGTTCTCCGGCAGTATCGACCAGTCATAGAGGAAATAACCTAACTCTTTGGCTGCATGTACGAAATAAATCGTATTCAAGAAGCCGCTGAACGTCAACGTCCAAGAACCAGCCCTTCGTTTGGATTGCGATTCTGTGTCTTCGTTAAAATCCCAGTCCTCTTCATTCTCATAGTCGTCATAGGTTTCGTTCTCGTATTCATCGTTTTCCTTTATTTCCTTCTCATCCCATAGAATACGGAGATTATTCAGCCTTGTCCAGTAATCCTTTCTCCCCAATGTAATAAAGCCATAATAGAGTTCAGCATTACAGCCTTCTCGAGGTATCACACCGTCCCACTCGTTGGTTGGGTGATAGCAGAAGTTATGGAACATATTCTTCATATAGTTATATATCAGCACACACATGGCCGTCGGAACGGAATATTTCTGGATAGCTTTATCATTACCATATTCTTCCTTATAAAGCTTTGTCAGTTCTTCACGCAGCGTCTGGTCGGTCGATATTCGTCTAAGCACATTCCAAACATCCTGCTGAAGTGCCGTTCCCTTACCGCCACTCTCTTGGGTCAGCCACTGTCCGATGCCCGACGTCTCCAGACCATCGCAGAAAGGAGCACAGAAGGGCACATAGACATTCACATCGTTGGGATAGAAATAAGCATAGAGAGCGGTCAGAATACCGTTCTTGCTCACGCCCGAGCTCACCCATTTGCCGTTGAAACTACCCGATTTCTTCATGGCTGTCACAATGTCGTGCAGGTCGGCAGTCGATTGCTCGGCGGTATTATACTGCCAGTAATCACCTTTCACCCTATCAGAAGGAATCTTATCCGTATCAACATCATCCAAGCCGATGGTTGAGTAATAGTAATAACGATGCTCTACCTCCAGATAGTTGGCGTCGAGAAGCTTTGCCAAATCCATTTGGCGCACCTTCTCTTTTTCCGACGTGGTGATAGAATAACCCTGCGTATGCAAAAAGGTGATGTTCTTGGGGCCCTTATAATGCAACACGCAGTACTGAGAAAATTTACCTGCTGCAGGATTTTTATGGTCGACGGGCTGTTCAAAAAAGAACTTGATGATGTCATTACCATCCACATCCTTATCATCATCGATAATCGTCACGCCCTTTATCTCCGACAGCACTTCTCTGGCCGTCTTGACCACCTCTTCGGATTCTTCTTCCGGAGGCACTATATTATCTTTGGTACATCCTGTCAGGAAGCTTGCACACGACACTAACAAGGCAAGCGTCAGTGTCATCAAAAATCTACTTTTCATCATATCTTTTCCTTTCTTTTTTATCTTTGCGTGTAAAGATACGGTTTTTTAAGAGAATATTTAGGAAGTTTATGTGGAAATCTTAAAAAAAAGTTCGTAAACCTTTACTTCGCTGAAAGAATCGGGTCGTTCGTTGAAGTTATTTGGCGAAAGCCCCGATAATCTTTATCTTTGCAACATCATTATAAACTACTAAGCGATATGAAGAAAATCATTTTATTCATGACCATGATGGTAGGGGTTCTGACAGCACACGCTGACAGCTATACCTTCCTAACTTTTGAGACGACGGATGGGGCAAAGGCTTCGGTGTCCGTTTCTGACTTGATGCTGACCATCAGCGGGACTACACTGATAGCGGGAACGCAGTCGTTCACCCTGACGAACCTGAGCAAGATGTACTTCTCGACATCGGATGAAACAACAACCGGCATTAGCGAAGTGATGAAGGCTGACTTGGACGAGGCCACTGACATCTACGACCTTCAGGGCCACAAGGTCACGATGGCTCAGATGCGCCGTGGCGTGTATATCGTGAAAACAAAAAGCAGGACTTATAAAATGGTGGTAAGATGAAACGTACATTATTATCTATGATAGCCCTTGTGCTGACGATAGCAGCCGGGGCACAGACGCTGAACGTGAAGGTGGGCAGTGTTACTTATCAGTTTCCAGCCTCGCAGACGGGTGAGATGACCTACGCCAATGGCGAGACGGTTACCATCATGGGCAAGACGTTTACGCTCACCGACATCACTGCGATGACGGTGGACGAAACGAGCGTCACCGACGGCACGATTGCCGTAAGTTACGACGGCTCGACAGCATCTGTAACGGTGGCGGGCAACGTGGCACAGTACGTCACACCAACCATCAGCGGGGCTCATGTATCAATAGCCCAGAGCGACGAGCTGGCCGAGGAAATCACCTACACGCTGAGCGGCACATCGACCGACGGCGAGTTCTATATGTCAGGTTCGTATAAGGCCACCTTGGAACTGAACGGACTGACGCTGACAAACGCAACCCCAGTCTATAGTGGTGCTGCCATACACATCCAGAATGGTAAGCGCATCAAGGTGAAACCCATTACCGGCACCACCAGCACGCTGGTCGATGCTGCCAGCGGTTCGCAGAAGGGCTGTCTCTATATCAAGGGCCATGCCGAGTTTGCGCAGAAGGGTACGCTGAACGTCGTGGGCAACGTGAAGCACGGCATCAAGACGGGCGAGTACTTCACCATCAAAAATGCCACCATCAACGTGACATCGGCCGCAGGCGACGGCATCAACTGTGCCCAGTATTTCCTCATGGAGAGCGGTACGATTAACATCAGCGGTACGCAGGACGACGGTATTCAGTGCGACATTGACGGTGACGCCTCGACGGGTGAGACTACAGACCACGAAGAGGAAGACTCAGGCAATATCTACATCAGTGGCGGAACGATCAACATCACCGTTACCGCCGATGCCGCCAAGGGCATCAAGGGCGAGGGCGACATGAATATCAGCGGTGGCGACATCACCGTGAAGACCACAGGTGGTGGCGTATGGGACAGCACGAAGGTGAAGACCAAGGCCTCTGCTTGTCTCGGTGCTGACGGCAACATGACCATCAGTGGTGGTACGATGAACCTGACCAGCACGGGTGCTGGTGGCAAGGGCATCAATGGTGACGGCACCTTCACAGCTTCGGGCGGTACTATCATCATCAAGACTTCGGGCAATGCCGTGGTAGCATCATCGAACGGCACGCTCTCAACAGTCAGCAACTCATCGCAGCTCGACCATTATAACAGCGACTACAAGTCATCACCCAAGGGCATTAAGATCGACGGTGCCATCGTCATCAGCGACCAGGCCGTCATCAGCGTCACTACGACAGGTGCTGGCGGTGAGGGCATCGAGAGCAAGACCACTATCGACATCACGGGCGGACAAGTGACCATCAATGCATCAGACGATGCCATCAATGCCTCGTATAACGACGACACCAAGAGCCTGAGCAATGCCGGCGACCTGACCATCAGCGGTGGTTACGTTTATGCCCGCTCCACCGGCAACGACGGCATCGACACCAACGGCAACTGCTATATCAAGGGTGGCGTGGTTTATGCTATCGGTGCTTCGTCGCCTGAGGTGGCCATCGACGCCAACAGCGAGGAACAGAAGAAACTCTACGTGCAGGGCGGAACGCTGGTAGCCATCGGTGGTTTGGAGAGTGGCGCCAGCCTGACACAGTCGTGCTACTCCACGAACTCGTGGAACAAGAACACTTGGTATGCCCTGACCGTAGGCAGCGACGTGTTTGCCTTCAAAACCCCGTCAAGCGGAGGTAGCACGATGGTTGTCAGCGGAGCTTCGCAGCCCACGCTCAAGAGTGGTGTTACCGTCAGCGGCGGCACCAGCATTTTCGACGGCGTGGCCTATACCGGAGCCACATTTACCGATGGTTCCAACGTTTCCCTCTCGTCCTATACAGGAGGCGGTGGAGGTCCTGGCGGTGGAGGTCCTGGTGGCCCAGGCGGACATTGATTCCAATAAAAGTTAAATCCCAAAGCATTTTCAACCTGCTTTGGGATTTTTTTGTATATTTGCAACAAGATATTATTAACTGAACACAATACGATTATGAAGGTTCTGATTTTACAGGGCTCTCCGAGAGCTAATGGAAACACCGCTTGGATGGCGGAGGAGTACAAGAAGGCTGCCGAGGCAGCAGGTCATGAGGTGACGCTGGTGAATGTCGCCAGAAAGAAGATTGCGGGGTGTCTGGCTTGCGAGTACTGTCACGGTAAAGGCAATGGTGCTTGCATCCAAAAGGACGATATGCAGGAACTATACCCGCTGATGAATGAGGCCGAGGTGCTGGTAATAGCTGCGCCCATCTACTACTTCACGCTCTGCGCACAGATTCAGGCTCCCATCCAGCGTATGTACTGCGTGAACAAGCCGGCCAACGTGAAGAAGATGGCGCTGCTGATGTCGTCCTATTCTCTTGGTGTATATGATGGTGCCACTGCCGAGTTCCGCGATATCTGCAACTACTGGGAGGTAGAAAATATGGGCTTTGTCTCTGCTAAGATTGACGAACAGAAGACCGAGGATACGAAGCAGAAAGTGATAGAACTCGTTGGAAAACTGTAGTTTTGTTGTATTTTCCGTAATTCTGGTAATTCTTTCCAAGATTTTGGTAGTGCCTCCTTGGCGAAATCATCGTAACTTTGCCGACGAAATTCAAAACGTAATGAAGATGAAGCAAATTATGATGTTACTAGCAGCAATGCTGCTGACCGCTTGTTCAAAGAACAGCGAAGTGAAGGCACAGACTATGACACAAAAAATGTATATCACTATCGACGGACAGACACAGCCAGTGACGCTTGTGGATAATGCTGCCACTCAGGAGTTGGTTTCTAAGTTGCAACAAGGGGCAGTCAACGTTACTCTGAACAGCAGCGGTGGCTTTGAGATTTGGGGAGCACTGGGCTTCTCATTGCCCACAAACAACGAGCAGATTAATGCGCAGCCGGGTGACGTGATTCTCTACAGCGGTTCAAACATCTGTATCTTCTACGGCACGAACTCGTGGAGCTATACTCGTTTGGGCAAGATTGACGGCTTGTCGGAAAGTCAGCTTCGCACGTTCCTCAAGGCTGGCGAGAGCAATATCAGCGTTACGCTGTCGCTCAGCAATATAACTAGCATCAGCAGCGTTCGCTCTGACAAGGAAAGTGGTGCTTACTATTCGCTGAACGGTCAAAGAGTAGAAAATCCAAGGAAAGGTTTATTCATTAAAAACGGAAAGAAGATAGTATTATGAAAAAGGTATTAGCCGCAATGCTGATGGGCATAACGCTCACGGCTTGCACGAACAAACAAACTACAAACGAAGATATGAATACAACATTACAACTGACTCAGGAGTGGGACAAGGTGTTCCCCAAGAGCGACAAGGTGACTCACGAGAAGGTGACGTTCAAGAACCGCTTCGGCATCGAACTCGCAGCCGATTTGTATAAGCCGATTAATGCCGATGGCAAACTGCCGGCCATCGCTTGCAGCGGTCCCTTCGGCGCCGTGAAGGAACAGTCGAGCGGTCTCTACGCGCAGACGCTGGCCGAGCACGGATTCCTGACCATCGCCTTCGACCCCAGCTACACAGGTGAGTCGGGTGGCGAACCTCGCTATGTGTCCTCTCCCGACATCAACACGGAGGATTTCTCTGCAGCGATTGATTACCTTATGACGCGCGACGATGTGAACCCTGACCGCGTGGGGATTCTCGGCGTGTGTGGATGGGGAGGCATAGCCCTCAACGCAGCGGCGCTCGATCCGCGTATCAAAGCCACCGTGGCAACGACGATGTACGACATGAGCCGCGTGTCGCAGAACGGCTACAACGACGAGGGCGACAGCAAAGAGGCGCGTGACGAGATGCGCAAAGCCCTGGCCGAGCAGCGCCTGAAGGACTACCGGGGCGGTTCCTACGAGCGTGCAGGCGGCGTGGTGGAAGATACGACCAACATGCCGTGGTTCGTTCAGCAGTACCATGCCTACTACAAGACCCCGCGCGGCTACCACGAGCGCAGCCTCAATTCCAACGAGGGCTGGAACAAGACATCCATCCTGCCATGGCTCAATGCCGGTTTCCTCAAGTTCACCAACGAGATTGACAATGCCGTCATGATTCTTCACGGCGAGAAGGCCCACAGCCGCTATTTCGGCATCACTGCCTACGAAAACATGACCGGTGCGAAGGTCGATTTGCAAGGTCAGGACGCGAACCTGCAGCCGCTGAACAAGCCTCTCGCCGAGCCGTTCGTCGTCACTCGCGGAAACAAGCAACTCTACATCGTCCCCGGTGCCACCCACTGCGACCTCTACGACGGCGGCGAGAAAAGCTATATTCCTTTCGACAAACTGGAGGAGTTCTATAAGGCAAATCTGAAATAATATGGTAGAAAGAATCATTCAGGATGCCGTCATCGAGCGTTCGAAGCAGCTCCTCATCGAGACCCGCCTGCCCGTCAGTGAAATCGCCTGTCAACTCGGCTTCGAATACCCGCAACACTTCTCGCGCTTGTTTAAGTCGCGCACCGGTATGACACCAAATGAGTATAGATTAACAGCATAAAGACAATTGTTCTGATGATGGTGCTCGATGTGGTGATGGGGTAATTTAAGAAAATATTATGGATAGAAGTCAAGAAATCATTCGTACCAGTTGGATTGGCATTGCCGCCAATGTGCTGTTGGCAGGCTTCAAGGCCGCAGTAGGTATTCTGGCCAGCAGTGTGGCCATTGTGATGGATGCCGTGAACAACCTGAGCGATGCGCTGTCGAGTGTTATCACCATCGTAGGCACGAAACTCTCCCAGCGCCCAGCCGATAGGAAACATCCCTTCGGCTTTGGGCGCATCGAGTATTTCAGCGCCATCATCATCGCCGTCATTGTGTTGTCGGCGGGTATCACCTCGCTCATCGAGTCGGTGAAGAAAATTTTCGACCCTACGGAGCCTTCGTACACCACAACTACGCTGGTGGTTATCGTGGTGGCTATTGTGGTAAAACTCATCCTTGGCCAATATGTGAAGAAGAAGGGCGAGCAACTGAAGAGCGACGCACTGATAGCCTCTGGCTCTGATGCGCTGTTTGATGCCGTTATCACACTGGCCACGCTCATTTCTGCAGGTGTTATGCTGCTATGGGGTGTATCGCTTGATGGTATCTTGGGCGCACTGATTTCCCTCGTCATCATCAAAGCTGGTATCGAGATGCTGGCCTCGCCCGTCAACGAACTGCTGGGTACGAGCATTTCGGCCGACTATGCCAAGCAGATTCAGAAGGAGGTCTTAGACTTTGAGGGCGTACATGGTGTCTTCGACCTGATACTGCACAACTACGGCCCTGACGTGAAGATTGGTTCGCTGCACATCAACGTCTATGACACCATGTCGGCATATGACATTCACGGTCTGACGCGACGCATTTCCACGCAGATGTACGAACGTCACGGCATCATCATGACCGTTGGCGTCTATGCCGTGGCTACAGGCGATAACCGTCGTGCTGAGTTGCAGTCGAAGGTGATGCAGACCCTTGCCGCTCACAAGGATATCGTGCAGGTACATGGCTTCTACTATTCAGAGAAGAACAAATACCTCTCCGTCGATGTCGTGCCTGATATCTCCGTTCACGACGATAATGCTTTTGTCAGTCAGCTTACAAGTGAGATTCAATCGTTAGTTCCAAAAACGCAGATTGTCGTCGTAGTGGATCATAACTATAGCGAATAAATGATGCTATGATACCTGCGTCATCAAGACTGTTTAGAGCAAAGGAGAAAGCAGTCGGGTAAGACTTTCCCACAATCTTTGTAAGAACTTGGGATTCAAGCGCTGAGGCAATTCACTCAGCGGAATGCTTTGTGCCTGATCGTCCAGGAACACTTTCTTGAAACGCAGGGCGGTGCCTTGGTCGTAGAGGAACACATTGGCCTCGAAATTATTCTCGAAGGAACGGAAATCGACATTGGCAGAACCACAGGAGGACAGGGAGTCGTCGCACACCATCAACTTGGAATGCAGGAATCCGGCCTTGTAGAGATAGATTTGCGCGCCCGCCTGATGCAGTTCACGAAGATAGGAGCGTGAGGCCCAGTCGGTAAAGCGGGCATCGGAATGCAGGGGACAGAGTATGCGCACGTCGACACCACCCACGGCGGCGGTCTTCAGGGCAAAGAGCACGGGGTCGTTGGGCAGGAAGTAAGGTGTCTCGATATAGATATAACGGCGTGCAGCCAGAATGGAGCGCACCATGCCCTGCATGATTTCCGGATAGTCGGAAATGGGGCCGCTGGTCACCACCTGCGCCAAGCATTCGTTGCTCTGGTCTGTAACGAGGGGAGGGTAGTAGGTACGCTTCGTAATCAGCGTGCGATCTACGAAATACCAGTCTATCAGGAAGGCACGTTGCAGGGCATATACCGCACCGCCCGTCAGCCTTAACATGGTGTCGCGCCAAGGCTGTTCCGTGGTACCCTTGACATAGCGAACGGCAATGTTCATACCTCCGATATAACCCGTCAATCCATCGATGACTATGATTTTGCGGTGATTACGATAGTTGGCCTTGCTGGTGAACACAGGGAAGTGGACGGGCAGGAAAGGCACCACATCGATACCCGCCATGCGCATGCGCTCGAAGAAGCTATGCTGCACCTTCCAACAACCCACATCGTCGTAGATGACACGCACCTCAACACCCTGGCGAGCCTTGGCTATCAGGGCATCGGAAACGAGAAATCCCAGGGCGTCGTCCTCGAAGATGTACATATCGACATGGATATGGTGCTTGGCCTTGGCAATGTCCTTCAGCAGTTCCGGGAAGAAGGCATAGCCATCCGTCATGATGTCCACGAAATTGTCCTTGAAGGGTAGCGAGAGACTCTGGTTCACAAAGAGGTCCACCATCTGCTTATGCGTCTCAGGCACTTTCAAGTTCTGTTGCTCTACGAAGGTCAGCATGGAGCGCTTCGACAATTGGTCCAGCGACCGCTGACTGACCAGTCGCTCCCTGCGATGGTTCACTCCGAAGAAGAAATAGAAGATGATGCCGATAACAGGTACGAAGAGGATAATCAGCGCCCATGCCATCGTCTTGGCGGGTTGCCGATTGTCCAGAATGACGTGGATAAGAGTCAGTGCAATGATGATCCACGACAGGACGACACCTATTATATATATGTAGTGCATGTGCTAAACAATAACGTCGGAACCCAGCTGGCGGGCCAATGCATTACGCAGGTTCTGGGCTTCCTGAAAGGCCGTCATCAGTTCCTTGATGCGTGCCATATCCGACCCCGCCTCTTTCATCTGGCGTTTCAGGTCGTCCAACTGCTGACTGACAATGTCCATGCGGAAGTCCAGGATGAGGTGGTTGATGTGCTGCTGAAGGTCTGATTCACTCATCTTTTTATCAAAACTACGACTCAGCTGATGCTTGGCAATGCCCAGTTTGGCTGCCAACTGACTGATTTCAGGATTGGGGTGTTGCATGAAGTAACGCTCCGCCTTGAATCCCTCGTCAGCAGAGTGCTCTACGGCCTCCTTCAGTATCTGGTTATACAGGTCTTCGCTGAAAGCCAGTCCGTCCGTCGACAGGTCGTAGTCGATGTATTGCGCCACGTTCAGGTTCACGGTCTCGCCATCCTCCGTTTCCAGTCCGCTGTATATCACCTCGTCGCCATGACGAATGATGTTCTGTACCAGCAGACGTTCCACCTCCTTGTCTTGTGGCACCAGACTAGCCATGGCTATCTCATTGTCCACATTCTGGTGCTCTTTGTGCTCTTTCTCGCGCTCCTCGGCAATGTATTTGTTTACCTGATTGACCAGTGTGTCCTCTTTGACACCCAGGCGTTGTGAACAGTCTTTGATGTACTGGGTGCGTACCACGTGGTCGGATATCACCGCAATGGTGCGGATAATGTTGTTGATAGCCTCTGCCTTCTTGATGGGGTCTTTCACGCCCTTCAGCATCAGTTCTGTCTTAAACTGGATAAAGTCTGTCTGGTGCTCCTTGATATATTCCTTGAACTGCTGAGCGGTATGCTTGCGGGCAAAGGAGTCGGGGTCGTCGCCATCGGGCAACAGCAGCACCTTGATGTTCATACCCTCCGCCAGCAGCATGTCCGTTCCACGCATGGCCGCATGGATACCCGCCTCGTCGCCATCATACAGCAACACGATGTTCTGGGTGAAGCGATGCAACAGCTTTATCTGATAGGTAGAGAGTGCCGTTCCCGAGTTGGCCACCACATTCTCCAGTCCACACTGGTGCATGGCAATCACGTCGGTATAGCCTTCCACCATATACACGCAGTCCTCCTTCACAATGGCTTTCTTGGCTTGGTAGATGCCATAGAGCTCGCGCTCCTTATGGTAAATCTCAGAATCGGGCGAGTTGACATATTTCTGTTGCACACCCTTCGTGGCAGCATCCAGTTTTCTGCCACCGAAGGCCACCACCTTGCCACTCACGTTCAGCCAGGGGAAGATGGCACGCCCTGCAAAGCGGTCGTACACTCCATGCTCGTTCTGAATGCAGAGACCCGTCTTTACCAAGAACTCATCCTTGAATCCCTTCCTGCGTGCTTCGTTCACCAGCGCATCACGCTTGGTGAGTGCAAAACCCAACTGGAACTTCTCGATGATGTCGTCGCGGATGCCACGACTGCGGAAATACTGTTTGCCAATAGCCTGTCCGTCCACATCGTTCTGCAGGATAGCATGGAAATAGTCGCGTGCCCATTCGTTCACGATGAACATCGACTCACGCTCCGACTGCTCGCGCTTTTCTTCCTCATTCAGTTCGCGCTCCTGAATCTCGATATTGTATTTCTTCGCCAACCAGCGCAGCGCTTCCGGATAGGTTATCTGTTCGTGCTTCATCAGGAAGTTCACGGCATTGCCACCTTCTCCGCAGGCAAAGCACTTACAGATCTGGCGTGCTGGCGATACCATGAATGAGGGCGTCTTGTCGTCATGGAAAGGACACAAGCCCTTGTAGTTAACCCCCGCCTTGCGCAGGTTAACAAACTCGCCGACCACATCCACGATGTTGACGGCATCCATGATTTTATCGACGGTAGCCCTGTCTATCAT
>Ga0256405_10008907_pt1 | contig 14046 bp, 16 predicted proteins | sample RumenRJG_02DNA_FD_189096 | JGI IMG/M metagenome (GOLD analysis project Ga0256405, IMG submission 189096) | Bovine rumen microbial communities from Lethbridge, Alberta, Canada - RJG_02 | ecosystem: Host-associated > Mammals > Digestive system > Stomach > Rumen | place: Canada: Alberta...
GTCGTTTCAAAAAAACGCTTTACCTTTGCAACCGCATTTAAACAAAAGCACTGCTTCAGTAGCTCAGTTGGTTAGAGCACCTGACTGTTAATCAGGGGGTCGTTGGTTCAAGCCCATCCTGAAGCGCCTTAAAAAGAGTCCTGTAGGTCAATGACTTACAGGACTCTTCTTTTTCTCACATTTCAAAATTGCACCCATTTTGCACCCAATTTTGAACGATGCACCCAGCCTGCACCCACAACTTTGCAGAATTCCCTCAAAATATTCTGCAAAAAGATAATCTATGCAAAGCGTTGTCAAATTCTAACGTTGACAAGTTGAAAACACTTATGGCATTTCAATTGTCAACAAACTTTTTTTGATTTCGTGCAAAAATAAACCTGCTACGCAGAAAGGCTGCATAGGGGGTGTTGTATTTTTGCACCCGAAATCCAACGGAAGTATGAGTGAGCAGTTGATACCAGCACACTACTAACGTGCCGAGCTGCATACTCCGAAAGTTCGAATCCTTCTGCTTCCGCATATGTTGGAGATTTGGCAGAGTTGGTCTATTGCACTAGTCTTGAAAACCAGAGGGCGGTCAAACGCCCCAAGGATTCGAATCCCTTAGCTTCCTCTAATGGAACTTTGGTAGACTTGGTGTATGCACAGGACTGAAAATCCTGAGAACATGGTTCGACTTCACGAGGTTCCACTAACATATTGAGGTTTTCTCCAGCGGCAACGAGAGCAGACTGTAAATCTGCCGCCATTCGGCTTCGTGGGTTAATGAGTCCGATTGGGTGCTCTTCAATATAAAGCCTTGTAATCCAAGAGATTGTATGGTTTTATCTTTTTCTCCACCATCTATTTTGATGGAACATTTAAAATTTTTTCCATTAAATATTGGCCTCAGTATTCAATTGGATGCGCAAAGGTTCACGAACATCGGAACACCTACTGATATGGAAATTTATAAAAGTTCAATTGTCACATTCGGTGTTCGCAGAGTAGAATATTCATTGTAATCCCGAAGGGTGATGAGCCAAGAGGAAAAGGAACTACGCCCAGACAGAGAAATGGATATGTAATATCGCTTTGCCAACATGTCGTTAGTGGTTATGACAATAAAAATGGCAGTGTGTTCTCTCTGTTGGCAGGACGAAAAGATGTCGTAAATCTTATAGATGAAAATGCATATTCGATGGCAGCAGAACCAATTGCTCATCATGAACGATGGACTGTGGTACAGGACAAGGTGCTGCTTCGGATGTTTTATGATGACATGGGAATCCATGCTATCCATAAGCAGTTGCAAAGGACATACTCTGCTGTCCTGCATGCCTTCATTCCATCATGCAACCAGAAGAGGTACTAAAAGGACAAGAGTTTGAGGATTATGTGCTAAGCCTGTTTAACCTTCAGGAAGGTGATGAACTCATTTTACAAGAATGGTAGGGCGACAAGTTGTATAGAATGATTCAGCCAGAAAACAACAGCAATCCCGATTTCGTCTTCCGATATAGACAAAACGAATTTTCCGTAGAATGTAAGTGGCGAGAGAGACTAAGTCGTGAATGGGGTAAGGACTTGTTTCCAACAAGAAGGATTAAGAATTATAAGCATTTCTCCGAAGTTCGACACATGCCAGTAATAATCATCTTTGGAGAAGGTGATGAGCCATGCAATCCAGAACTTCTTTACAAAATCCCTTTAGAGGAAATCGTCTCTATCATCTCAGAAAATCAATCGATAGTTGATTATCTCTATCCTTTTTTTTCTTTCAATCATTCTATGTTCAGACAGCAAGAGGAAAAGCCCAAAGAGAAAGTCTATACGCTTAATGAGAAGCGCAAGCTATTTCCTAATGCCAATAAGCCATGGAGTACTGAGGATGATAAATTACTTGTCACTCTACATTATGAAAACAGAAGTATAAAAGAACTTATGTCTATATTCAAACGTAATGAGGGTGCCATACATTCAAGAATTCAGAAACTAATTGTTAAGGCTAATGGAGAATAATAATTTCATAAAAGAACCAAGGTTTCGTAAGTGATGTCGCACCTTCATATTTTAACATATAATAGGGAAAAAAGCTTCTTTAACTATTCATGCCAAGGTGCTGAGTAGTTATATCTATCACGACTGTCGCTAAAAAAAATTAGGGAACTATATACCTGTTGTCCCCGAAAGTAGCGTCTAGCAAACTTTAGCATTTGTCTAGACATCCTTAACTTAATAATTTCCCGTTTTACTGGAAAATTACGTGCCTTTGCAATACCTTTATGACAAAGGAATAATAACACAGTAAAACGGGAAAAATATATGATAGATTTCAGCAACTTCAAGTCGGTTATCGCAGTAATCAACCACTTCAATGACGAGCAAATCTGCAAGCAGACACTTGCGGAGGTTCGTTGGGGTGATGACGTTGTGTGCCCTCATTGAGGTCAGCACCACTGTGTGAGACGTGCTGACGGACGTTATCGCTGCAACCACTGCAAGCATAACTTCTCTTGTACCACAGGTACAATCTTTCAGAACACCAAGTTGCCACTGCAAAAGTGGTTCATTGCCATGTACCTTATCTCTTCACACAAGAAGGGTGTTTCCTCATTGCAGATTATGCGTGACTGTGAGGTATGTCAGAAGACCGCTTGGTTCATTCTGCATAAGGTTCGCAGCCTTTATGGTCAGAACGATTCCGTTTCCCTCAAAGGTGAGGTGGAGATGGATGAGATGTATCTTGGTGGACGTGAGGCAAACAAGCATGAGAGCAAGAAAACTCCTAACAACCAAGGCCGTTCCACAAAGACCAAGACCCCTATCTTCGGTATGATACAGCGTGACGGAAACGTTGTCGCTATAAAAGTGGACAATACACAGGGGGCAACTCTTATGCCCATCGTGTCACAGTTTGTTGAAAACGGTGCTACCACATACACCGATGAGGCAAACATCTACAACAGCCTCACCAAGAACGGCTATGAGCACCTTTTCGTGAACCACAATCAGCGTGAATACGTCCGTGCCAACGACATCCACACCAACGGAATTGAGGGCTTTTGGGCGCACTTCAAGCGTGTCATTTTCTCTACCTACCATTGTGTATCAAAGGACTACGTGCAGCGTTACATTGACGAGCAGGTGTACCGTTGGAACACCCGCAAGTGGAACGCCTCACAGCGTTTTGAGGACATGTTCAGGAAGACTGCAAAGTCCTTTGACTACACTGACGTTCTTAGTCTTTCAAGTATTGTCAGCATTGAACATTTTCGTGAGTACCGTTTGATGTACTATAACCTTTGGAAGAGCACCCACTGTGCATAAAAAGAGCGAATCAGAACGATTCGCCCATATGTTCGAGAAGTCCATTTGACTTGTTCGTAAATGGTCTGAGATTAGAGTAGGTTTGGTGGCTGCTTAATACTAATGGTTTATTCTACGTTATTTGCATCTTTCCAATCACTAATAGCAAACCAAACAACATTTTGAGGAATCCTTGTATATTCCATAATATCATGGCATGTTTGCCATTCATCCATTGGTTCATCACCTCTTTCATAAGCATAATCATCCAACATCCTGTATGCAATCTTATAAGCCTCTGTATTCCTTATTTCATCATCTTCCATATCTTTATAGAACCCATCATTGTCCATAAATTGATTGGAATACCTGCGGTCAAGTTCATCACGGAATTTTGGATAATGTTTTTCATTGCCTCTGCGTAATGATTTCTGATATGCTCTTGTCACTAAGTTGTCTGATGTTTCTTTCAGCACTCTTTTTACTGACTCCTTCACAATTCTATGTAAATCAGATTCTCTAAGTTTAATTATTTGTTTCATATTACTTTCTAATTATTAGTTTATTCTTTACAATATAAATATCACGACAAGAGAGAAAAAAGTTGTTGGGATATTGGTTATTTTGATAAAAAGTACTATATTTGTACCCGAAAGAGTATTTTAAGAATATTTATATCAAAATATTAACGGGGACAACAGGTATATAGTTCCCAAAAATTAATTTCCGAGCTGAGCGCGATAAGTTTACAAAACTTTTCGTACCTTTGTACCATAATGTAACGAGGTTATGGAGAGCAACATGACAACAATGGCAGCTGAACCTGTTGTGCCTTATCCAATGATATCGAATAAAGATGTGATACGAACCTGTCCCCCTGTCACCCAGAGACGGAGCAGGATGCCTCTCTGCGCCTCAGAGAAGGCCAAAGGCTTGAATCAATGGATGCAATATACAGAGCAATATGAGTACGAAACAACTATTTCTCTTCGATGAAGAATCAGACCAGCTGGAGCCTCACGAAATGAATGAGGTTTCGGGCATCGTACCATATGGTTTTGTCTCCCTCAATGTGAAGGAGAACTTTGGTGTTTACGACATTCCTTTCTTGAATTGCGACTTCATGACCGTTTATCCGACTGTTGTCTCAGTCATTCCTAAAGAGAACACACTCTTCTCTTACTTTGGAGCCGACGCAGCTATTATGTGTGAAATTATTTGCTCTGCCATATGCCATCAGATTAATTGGGACTTCCTTCGCGCATCCGTTTATGCCTATACCAAGCAAAACCCCGAATGGCTAAAGCCATATAATTTGGCGGTCATAGGCAGCAAACAGTTAGACGATATGCTGGGTACATACCATAAAAAGGATAATATCAAAGCCGCGGAACGTGCAGAGCTAGTTAGCGCTGTGGGTAAATGGGCAGACCAATACAGGGAGATAAGAGACGTTTTCCTTGATAGTCAAAACGTTTTGAGGCCACAGAAACAAGTTTGTGACTCATTACAGCAATGTGCAGCATTCTCTTCCGACCCTGAAGGAAAGAAGATGAACTTGCTTTTACAAAAGTTAAACATCATACCGGAATTGAATGGTATAGATCGCTATGCCAAGCCCGCGATAGACTACCATCTGTTGCGTCTCTATCTCAGGCGAGGCTTGTTGTATGCCCGTACCAAGTACGCCGTTGAATATATCAGTAATCCAGGCATTGAACGCAAAGAAAGCACAGTGGCAGCTGTACGTGAGCTTTGCTCTGAGCTGTTGCGACAGATTTCATTGTTTACTGGACTGAGTATTTCCACCATCAACCTGATAGAGTGGCATGTGGCACGCTCCGTATGTCAACGGGAGCACCCTGATTGCGACTTGAAAGGGGATGAGGCACTCTGGCTGAAGCCAATATTCAATGAATGCCCTTTCCGGCATACATGCATGGCCTGCAACTATTCGAATGAGAATTTGAAGTTAGTTAAGGAACCCTCCTACAGGGGAACTAGCTATTAATACCTGTACGACAAGATGATCAATATTAAAGGATATGACCTACTTGGCAACGACACCCCCGAAGGCATCAGATTTGCCTGGGGTGGCACCCGCTTTGGAAAGCTGATAGAAAGTGCAGCTTTTCACACCCGCACTAAGTTGGGTGGCGAGCCGATTTGTGCCTACACCACCTCTGTCAGTGCCGGTTGCATACTGCACTCCCAAGGTTGCCCTTGTATATTCTGTAGGACTGGTAAGGTTCTCCCATTTGGAGGTTTGCTGACCTATAAGGAAATTGCAAAGCAAAACATCTTTATGGTGCTTGCCGACATGCATTGTGATGACCATCCAGCCTTGGCCGGACGGCCAAGAGAGTTTGCTTATATGGGACAGGGTGAACCTGGCTATTCTTATAGTCAGGTGCGTATGGCTATAGAATTGACCAATCGAGCCATGAAGGAACTGGGACAGACTGTTTACCGACACATCGTTGCAACCAGTGGTGTGCCTGAAACTATTCGATTATTCAAGTCTGATATTCAGAACTACTATACCGAGCGCGTAACGCTCCATCTATCTCTCCACGCAGCAGAACAGCGCAGCTATCTATTGCCTATCAATGAGATATATCCTTTGCAGGATATTATCCGTGAGGCTGACGATGTAGAGTCAGTTACAAAAGAAAAGACATGTGTAGGCATTATGCTTTTTTGGAACTTCAGCCCCAAAGGAAGTAATCAGACCTATTCCAATACTGTAGAGAATGTGCTACCATTGCTGGACATGCTCAATCCTTCAGCCTATAGGTTGAGTTTCTGCGAATACAATGTAACGCCGGATGTTGCCGTTGCTGATGCCTATCCCGAATGTGAAAAGAAGAGACTTATGCAAGCCGTACAAGACCGCCATTTCGAGGCCAAGTTCTTCTCTTCTTTCGGGCAGCAGGAACTGACAGCCTGTGGATTATTAGGCGGGAAACAGCCCGATAATTATGCCTCAGAAAAATGGTGTAGTTTGGATTGCATGGCAGAGAACCTGATAGAAAAATTATACTAAAAAGCATAGCTATGAAGACAGAGATATTCAGTTGGCTTCACCTATCCGACATCCATTTTCAGCCTAATACAGGCTCGTTCAATGATGATTTGGTTCGGGAATCACTGCCTGAGTATATTGAGGAAAATCAGATGAAAGGCAAAGTGTTGGTGATTAGCGGCGACTTCCGTTTCGCCCCCAAGAAAAATGAGACCAATGCCAATCAGGCTATAGATTATATCCGCAAGATTGCAGTCCATGTAGGCGTTGATGATCACCATGTTGTTCTTGTTCCTGGAAACCACGACTTGGAAAGGTCGAAATCAAGAGACAATCAGATTTTGGGAACAAGAAAGGACTATGATGTTAATGTTGGTACTATAGACAAAGGAGTGCAATCCTTGCTGACCCATGACTTTGATTTTTATAATTCTGTTAAGGAACCTTTCAAAAATTCATTGAATCTTGAAGGCGACAATCCCCATGGTATAATTGACATGGGCTGTTGCTACCTGCTGCTACTTAATACATCCCTGTTGGCTGGAATGGATGACGAAGCACATCAACTCATTCTTGGCAGTAAATACGTGAATAGTTTGTTGAGCGTGTCAGCAGAAAAGAAACCCATTATTGCCGTAGGACATCATGGGCTCAGTCTGCTTGAGAACGGTGAGCAGAAAGAAATCACTCGCCTGTTGGATAGTAAGGGTGTTCGTCTATATTTATGTGGGCATGAGCACGACAACTGGGTATGGCCCTTTAGCGAACACGGCAAGCAGGTTAATGTGGGTTGCATGAAGCAAGGTAATGATGACGTTATTGTTGGCTTTGAATACGGACGTATTTATGACAATGGAGATGCCGATGTGACAACCTATAAATGGGACCGCGATTCAAAATGCTGGTATAAGGATGAGCCAAACAGCAAATACTGGGACAAGCTCTATGATATGGAGCCTCAAAGCCCTGCAGCTACCCCTGCACTAGTGAAGAAAGTAGAAATGACCCCTCACTCATTCATGTTGAAGGGCTACCAGCTGATAGGAGGCTTGGGGTGCGATGGTATCAAGTATGTTTGGGAGAAAGGACAGAATCTTTTTGTGGAAAGCCTTGCTTTTAATCAAAGGATCAGACTCCAGCCCACAGAAGCAGACACAAAAACTTCTGCTTATACCATATCATCCAGTTTAGGGTGTATGTTGTCCACTATGAGGCAGCAATGTATTTTTTGCCAGACAGGAGCACAATCATTTGTACCACTTACAGCCGAAGATCTTGCTTTGCAAGCTATATTCATGGCTGAGTACGATAGTAATTGCCCAAGTTATCCAGAAGTGCGAAGTAATATGAGGGAGTTCGCTTTTATGGGGCAGGGTGAACCTGGCTATTGTTACGACGCAGTGAAAAGAGCAATTCTTCTGACTGATTATGCCATGAAACGTATTGGACAGACCGTATCTCGCTACATCATATCCACCTGTGGCATCATGGATTTCATACCATCTCTTATACAGGACTTCAAGAATGACATCTATTCTAACAAGGTGACACTCCATTTCTCGTTGAATGCCATTGATGGTGACAGAGACCTGATAATGCCCATTAATATGATCTACAACTATCAGGATGTGATAGCCATGTGCCATAAACTCTATCTGGTAACACATGAAAAGATAGGTGTAGGCATCCTACTTCTGGTTGATTATAAGACCACATCGGGCAAGTATATCTCTCTTGATTCAAACAAACTGAAGGAAATGTTAGGAAAACTTGACCCTGAAGTGTTCAAGGTGGACTTGTGCACAGTTAACAAAACCGACCTTGGCAACCAACGACCATTAAGAAACGAAGATGCCAACAAATATCTTCAGTTAGCCAAGGACATGGGCTTTGAGAGCAAGATTTTCGCCTCCTTTGGCGACGGTGAGGAGATGGGTTGTGGCATGCTGAAATCATCCATTTCTAACCTCAGCGACCCTGGAAGTACAACAATAGCTCATTTTAACCAAGCAATTGAATTGTTGAATGAGGCAAAAAATAATGTTTGAATCGGTCATTTACTCCTCGGAATGACTGCAAACTTGGAAATTTCTAACAATGAGTAATTATAAGCAAATATGGCCAACACCGAAATTGTATGGTGTGGGGCATTTTACCGAGTTCAACTTATACAAGGAAGCACTTTTGATAGCTAAGAGCAAGGGCTTCATTGACCAAGCTTTGCTTGTAAGCGAAATACCCCAAAGAGTAAAAGGGCTTATACTTGTAGATAGTATAAGTAAGACTGTATATGCGGACCTGATTCGTGAATTGATTCACTATGGTTTTATAAAAAGAGAATCAAAAAACGATTTATATTGGATAACCAATGACGGCTTAGACTATTTGGATCTTTGTTCAAGTAACAAAGAAAAAGCAATAGATAAGCTATTAGGCCAGATGCAAAGTGTTTTCATTACACCAGCATGGTTTATAAATAGATTATGGGAACTAAACAAGAAAGGACAGGGCCAGATAGTAATCCCCCTTCCTTTGAAGAAGCCATTGAAATCAAGAAAATGGTCGGATAATACATGGACAACAGAACTTGAGGATGTTAGCTTAAGCACCATCAGGCTTGTTCAGAAGAAGATACCAGGTTCATTTCCATATGACGAACAGTGTTGGATAAGAGATTTGTCAGAAGAATTTCAACGCTTAGGCTCACAAAGCCCTAAGATTAACAATCCAGAGATTCCTAATGATGAAGTAAACTACTCGCAGCGTAACAGACTTTCATTGGCGATGAAAACCATTGCAGTAAAGAAGTTCTTTTCCAGATGTAACCCTAATAGTGGCGAAATGGAGTTCCCTAATAAGCGAAGTGACATGACACACCGTTCCTTTATGGTTTGGTGTCCAAGACTGGAAAACTTCAATCTGATATGCTATACAGACTATCATCCAGACATCCCGGGGCGTATTCTGTATCCTATATCCTCATTTAAAGATGAATGCCTCTCTGATGATTTCTCGTGTAAAAAGTTTATTACTGATTTAGAAGGAAGATGTCTTTATGTTCATACACCAAAATGGGAATCAATAAAGAAAATATTTATCGACACTCTTATTGAAGTATATCAGATATATTATAACAAGCAGACGATAATTTATATATCGTTACAAGATATAAGAGATGAAGTTTGTCGACTATTGAGGATTAGTCCTTTCTTGTTTGAGAAATATCTACAAATTACATACGAGATGTCGGTAAGACATGAGATAAATTATTCCATATCATTAGAGACAGACATCAGATTAGACATGAAAGTTCAACTAAACAGAAGAGGTGTCTATCTAAATGGAATTATGTATTCTTTAATAGCAATTAAACCCTTATAATTATGGATAATAAACTGTTTCGAAAACCGAAGAAGATAGATGAGGTTGAGAATAAGTATCAATTTTTAGGCTTCACCCAAAACCCATTTCCCAGTGAGCCTGCTGTTAAGCCGTATAGTCCTGATTCACGTGTTAACGGCAGTATCTTTCTTGATAAAATAAGGGAAGGGGAGATAAAAGACTTTAAAGATCATATTGTCAATGCGCCCAATAAGATAGGATTGCTGATGGACTATGCAGCATATAAAGGTCGTGGCATAGGAAAAACTGCTTTCTTGAACCACATGAAGAAATCAATCAATTCGGATTTGGGCGACAATATGTCAAATGGCGACAGCGTATTATATGCAGTCTATGTATCGCCTTCTGCAGATAAAAAGAGCCGGACACTGAATGATGTGGCTCATTCAATTTTTACTTCAATGCACAGTGAAGGTTTGTTCCTAACTGTTTTCTGCCGGCTTCGAGCCATGAGTGGATTATTGGATGATGTAATAGATGACAGTATAAATGACTCTAATTATGAGGATACTATAGCTAATGACGACTGGCTTAAAGAACACGGGGTTGACATACCGAATTTGAATAAGTATGTGTTAAACGAGTTGGTTAAGGCCGGGCTTGCAGATGATAATTCTCATTTGTTTGGAGGGAATTACCAGTCATTTATGGCACTTCTTGATGATAATAAGAATGATTTCTTCTGGAAGAAGGATGGTTTAACTTTCTTTTTTGACAAAATAGAAAAACTGCTTAAAGCCGCATTGTTTACAAATTGCATTATATTGTTGGATGAGGCAGAGAAGATGATACAATATCAAAATTTTAACGAAAGACGTGCCTTTTGCGACAATTTGCGGTACTACTTTATTGATGGAAATTGCTCCAACGCAATCGATGGTTTTTTCAAGATTGTGCTGACTATCCACCCCAATAGCCAAGAATTACTTATGCCTCACTGGGGCGCATCAGGTTTAGACCGTTTTTGTAGCCTTGGTGGTGAAACATCGTCAGATAATTCCATCTTCTTCAAACCTATGTCTAACGATGCCTTAATCAATGAATTGACAGAAATATACCTGAAAGCGTCACGAATTAATAAAGATGATGCGTCTATTAAGCCATTCACAGAAGATGCTATCAGTTATGCTATGGAAAAATCCGATCGTATTCCTGGCAAGTTCTTACGACTGCTGTATTTGATGATTGAAAAGGCGGTTCAGAATAACTGGAATACAATTGACAAGAATAAAGTGGATTTAGCGTGGAAGGAGAGCAATAAGAATTACTCAACGCAAGCTACAGCAATAGATGAAGCCCCATTAGCCGAAACAAAGACCGAATTGTAATGGCAGATGTTATAATAAACAGAAAGGAAATACAAACGATAATGCGAGGTGGAGTCATCAATTCGAGGTATACTGAATACAAGGACTTCGCTTTTATACCTGTACCCTTGGTTATTGACGTCATTGAGAAAGAGAAGAAGGGTGGCACTATGATGCCATCAGAGCTGAAAAATCGGATTGACAAATTCCCAGAGTGTGTGAATGCCATACTCTTATCGAGTCATGGACTTATTGAAGCCATGAATGACGATGATTTAGCTGCAAAATATGTCAATAGAGTTGGAAATCCTATAGAATTTGCTACAGAGGCCTGTGTCTATGAATGTGAAGGATGGTGGGATAAAACAGAAATGTTAGAATCATTTAGGGAATTATCATGGCCATAGAATATGTTTTTGTTGATACATGTGTGTTATCAGACATTATACGTCAATACAATCCACTTTGTCCTCGCAATCCTTTGCAGGAGGGCAAATATTTAAAAAAGGACATGCTTAAGTACGTGAATCAGATAATAACGGATGTGGAAGACAATGGATATATAATCGCATCAACATTTGCTTTTGTTGAGCTGATAAATAAATTGGACAATATATTTTCAGGATCCGTGTCAAAAGAGAGATTGCTTGGGGTTATGAACCAGCCGCCGTCTTGGTTTATAGTTGAAGATATGAACAAAGATACCGCAATCCATTTCTGTGATGTTCCTGTTTCAGTTGGAGGGACAAGTATATCATCTGACGATGCTATTCATGTTGCTACAGCTATGCAACGAGGAGATGCTCTATTATTTCTCACCACAGACCAGACAATCAGCAAACTGAGTCTGCCAATGATTACATTTATAAATTCTTAAGAATCTGAAGTGCTAGGTTGAAGAAACGTATAGAAATGAATGAAGCAGAAAAAGTCGATAATACGTGATGTGGTTTATGGTTCTTAAACGAGCCATGCGGTAAAACCGAGTGAAAATGGTTAAAGGTGTATGGCAAAGATATTTCCTGTTTTCCGCACCCTCATGTCCTAAAGATTATACTATCTTAAAAATCAGGTAGTTGCGAGTGTGAAATTTGCAAATTTGGGTATCCCATGATAACTTTGCACCATGTTTGTACGTAAGAAATCTAACAAGTCAGGCACAGTCAGGATAAATCAGGGGGTGGTTCTTTGATATAAAGCATACAACGAATGAAACAGAAAAGAATCGGCCATGTCCCAGAGAAATACGAATGTGTATTGAAACAAATTAAAGAAAATGTCGTGACTATGCAGCAACATAATCGTCCCGCTTGGTAATCAATCGCGCCGTTGTAATTACCACTTAATGCCTCGTGGTATTAACCGTCAGGATATCTTTGAGGACGATGAAGACTATATGCAGTTTCTTCGAAGTCTCCATCGTGCTAAGTGCGACGCATAATTTGAACAATATCGAGTATAGAGTTATGGAAAAATATTTGGGAGTATTTAGACGAGATTAGACGAAAACTAAGACGTGTTTAGGCGAGATTTACGTGAGAATTTAGACGAGAGTGGCTATTCTGGATAGCATCAGAGGATGAATGGATGATAACGGTATGAGGCGCTATATGGAGAATAATAATGAGGAAGGATGGGACTGATTCGATGTAAGATGTGATTAAGAACAATAAGAATAAGAACGAAACGTCATAGATATATGAACATGTACGAAGAATTCGACAAATTGCGCTACAATCTAAGTATTCATCAACCATATTGGTGTAATCTTTAAATTGGGAATGGATTATCATTGCGATGATTTTCAATAAATCTTTTTATGCCTACAAGATGATTGTCATCAAAATGGGTCATTACCATTAAGTTGATAGGGAGATGATTCTCTATTTCCTTTATAAAAGGATTGAAACGTGGACTCGGATAGGGACCACCATCAATAACCACGATACCACTATTCCCATTTTTGCTACAGTGCATAATAAAGGCATCACCATGTCTTGCTGGCATAACTTGTATATAGGATTCTTGCATAGCTGATTATTTCCCTACTTGCTTTAAGATTATCTTTTAACATTGCAAAAAGTACAAAATATCTGGTAACATTAAGCAAACTCTGTGTATAAAATGAACGATATTCATTAAAACCACTTGTTCTTGCATTTTTATGGGATATGTTTCTTTCTTCTCGCATAAATTGTGTAACTTTGTATCAAATATTCAATAACGACAATGGAAAATAACAATGGCCTCAATCGCCTAAAGATTATATTGGCAGAAAAAAAGAAATCCAACCTCTAGTTGTCCAGACAGTTGGGCTATGCGCCAACGACATTATCGAAATGGTGTACCAATTCGTCACAACCTCCGCTGGAAATGCTGATGAGGAATGCAAAACTGCTTGACGTTGATCTTAATGACCTTGTCAGGTATGATGAACTATACAAAAACAAATAACGATATGTAATATTTGTTTAATGCTGTCAGAAAGTAATTAGTTCATTTGAAACCGAAAAGGGATTCAATGGCGTATGACTAATAGAATATGACTAAGAAATATTCATTCATAGATTTGTTCGCAGGAGCAGGTGGCCTCTCTGAAGGTTTTGTCAGAGCTGGTTTTTCTCCCATTGCTCATATTGAAATGGATAAATATGCTTGCGAGACATTAAAAACACGAGCATCATTCCATTATCTTCAAGATAAGAACAAATTAGATGTTTATAAAAAGTATTTAATTGGGAAGAAAGAAGGAGAAAACGGACAATCGTTATGGAATCAAGTACCAGAATCTGTAACAAACAGTGTGATTCAGGCAACGATAGGTCCATCTACTATTGACGATATTTTTCAAAAAGTCGATTCCTTAAAAGGTGATAAAGCTATTGACCTTATAATAACGTGAGTTCGATATAAGACTTATGCAATAAGTCTGCTTTTGTCAATTATTTCAATATTCATTGCAGGTTTCTTCGGCAGCATGTTGTATGCAATGAGTCCTGCAAGTAGATTGGTAGCGAAGTT